>Ga0310786_10013220_pt1 | contig 10186 bp, 7 predicted proteins | sample AusTroGonzalo_MG_FD_203881 | JGI IMG/M metagenome (GOLD analysis project Ga0310786, IMG submission 203881) | Bovine rumen microbial communities from tropical cattle in Woodstock, Queensland, Australia - Gonzalo_03 (v2) (version 2) | ecosystem: Host-associated > Mammals > Digestive system >... | reverse complement strand
CAGCCATACCGACATTGTCATCGTCTCCTTCCACGGTGGCGCCGAGGGCACACGCTACAGCCACCTGCCCGACTCTATGGAAACGTTCTATAAGGAGAAGCGTGGTCACCTGCGCCGTCTGGCGCATTTCTGCATCGACCACGGTGCCGACATCGTCTATGGTCACGGGCCCCACGTTGTCCGTGCCACCGAAGTCTATAAAGGCCGTTTCATCGCCTACAGCCTCGGCAACTTCTGCACCCCCTACGGCATGAATCTCAAGGGCATCTCGGGTTATGCCCCCGTCATCGAGGTAAAGACCGACCGCAAGGGCCGTTTCCTCAGCGGACTGATCCACTCATTCATCCAGCAGAAAGGCGTTGGTCCCCGTCGCGACAACACCCACAGCGTAGCCCGTCAGATTCGCCAGCTTTCTCTTCAGGACATCCCCCACAGCGAGGCACGTATTGACGAGAAAGGACGCATCTATCGGAAGTAGCACCTCTCACCATCATCATTCTTCATTGAACTTCGTTCGAGCCTGCTTTCGCTCGGCATAGCTGATGCAAGCATCGCTCTGCTCTCGCTTAATCGCAGCCTTCTTCATTCTTCATTCTTCATTCTAACATCAACTTGACATAAGCCAAGAAATGCTCGTTTCATGCAAGAAATGAGGGCCGTTTACTTGACTTGCGCTTCAGAAAGTCCTACCTTTGCTGCGGATAACATGCCGAAAAGGCATCAAATTTAGATAAAAAGATTGTTTAATTAAAAAGAAAGGATTAACTATGAAAGCAATACTGAACATTGCACTCGTTGCACACGATTCAAGAAAGAATGAGCTTTTGGATTGGGTCCGGTTCAATGCCGACCTGCTTTCAAAGCATCACCTTTACGCTACAGGTACTACTGGCAGACTCATCAGCGAGCTTGCATTCGGAACAGAGGAAGAACCACAGTATCCGTTCAAGGACAAGGTGACACGATTGCTGAGCGGTCCGTTGGGAGGTGACCAGCAGATTGGTGCCATGCTGGCCGAAGGTAAGATAGACATGCTGATATTCTTCTGCGATAACCTCGCCGTTCAGGGTCATCAGAACGACGTGTCAGCCCTGAGCCGACTGGCATCGCTCTACAACATTGCCTTTGCCACGAATCGTACCACGGCAGATATGCTCCTCACCTCCACCCTGCTTGGAGACGAGTTATACACACGCATCGTTCCTGAGTGCATACAGAACTACGCCCAGAGAAAACTGTAGAATACAAAGATATGACAGGCGCCTGATGCCTGTCATATCTTTCATACCAGACGCATTCCCTTGTTTTCTTTCGATTTATTTGACTATCGTCTTATTTCGTCACGAAAGGCTACGGGTAGGCGAACGAAGTTCGGGAATCTCAGCAGAATAAAAGAGAAACTTTTCTCTGCATTCGCTGCTCCGAAATTTGGAAGTTTCGTTAATTATATCTATCTTTGCACGCAGAATCAAAAGAATGAAGTTATGACAGCAATACAAATGAAACTCAATGCTGAATTGTTTGGAGCCCTCCAAACAATATCGAGTGACGAGGGTCTGATGAAGAAAGCAGTCAGGTCACTCAAGCGTATTGCCTCCCAGAAACAGGCTAAGGAAGACCCAACCTTGATGACAAAGGAAGAATTCTTTGCCAAGATTGAGCGTGCAGAGAAAGAAATTGCCGAAGGCAAGGGCATCACCTTTACCAATCGCAATGACATGAACGCTTGGCTTAATTCACTCTGAACATGTATAGTATTACATATTCTCGTCAGGCGCAGGAAGGACTTGCAAAACTGAAGCGAAGCGAGCCTGCGTCCTTCAAGAAGGCAGTCAAATTGTTGAACGAGATAGCTGAGCACCCTCAAACCGGGACAGGCCATCCTGAGCCATTGAAAGGACAGCCAGAAAACCGATGGAGCCGTCAGATATCGAAGAAGCACCGGTTAGTCTATCGAATCTTTGAGACAGAGATCCACGTGGATGTTCTGTCTGCTTACGGCCATTACGACGACAAGTAACTTCCTCTTCCATCATCCCTCTTCCATCATCCCTCTGACTTCTTACATCTTCCCTCTGACTTCTTCCCTCTTACCTCTTACATCAGCCATCGAACTTCTTACATCATCACCTTACTTTTTAGCACAAAAAAAGTCCACCGTTGAGGACGATGGACCGGGACCTAATGTTTTCACAACGGAATAATCCTTATTGTGATTTGCTAAAAATTAGTGCTGCAAAGATAAAGTTTTTCCACGAAACGACCAAATGTTTCAAAAGATTTTTGTACTTTTGTGGCAGAATAACTAAAAACGCTCTAACTATGAAGAAGATTCTTGGCTTGGATTTAGGTACAAATAGTATAGGTTGGGCTGTCGTTGAAAAAGAAGACAATAATGGTCGTATCATAAAATCTGGCAGCAGAATTATCCCAATGGATGCTGCAACTCTAGGAGATTTCGCCAGCGGCAACACAAAATCTCAAACCGCAGATCGCACATCGAAACGTAGCGCTCGCAGGATGAGAGAACGTTTTCTGTTAAGAAGAGAGCGTCTGCATCGCATATTACAAACCTTAGGTTTTCTTCCCTCTCATTATGCAAATAGAATCGGATGGGACTTGGATAATGATGCCAAGCATTATGGCACTTTTATTGATGGCGAAGAGCCCAAGATTGCATGGAAAAAGAATAATGACAATAAGTATGAATTCCTTTTCCATTCATCATTTCTGGAGATGCTCGAAGATTTCAATCTGCATCACCCCAATCTTGTTTCTAACGGTCAAAAGATACCCTACGATTGGACGCTTTATTTCCTTCGGAAGAAAGCGTTGACGCAACCTATCGACAAGGAAGAACTTGCCTGGATCATCCTCAACTTCAACCAAAAACGAGGATATAACCAATTACGAGATGAGATTCTTGAAAGCACAGATGACAAGAGAGAAGAATATTTGTGCCTTACGGTCAAAAGTGTCACTGCAGACAACACATCGAATGGAAAAGACACATGGTATGAGATAAGATTTGAGGACAGCGATATTATATATCGTCGTAAGAGCAAATATCCATTAGATTGGGTTGGTAAAAAACGTAATCTTATTGTTACTACAAAACTATCAGAAGACGGCAAACCCAAACTTAAGAAAGACGGTTCAATAGACTATAGCGTAAAATCTCCAGGAGAGGACGACTGGGCTTTGTTAAAGATTAAGACTGAGCAGGATCTCAAAACGTCTTCCTTGACAGTCGGGCAATACATTTATGAAGCACTCTTGGCAAATCCTTCTGAAAAAATACGTGGCGGTTTAGTAAGGACTATTGAAAGACGTTTTTACAAAGAAGAGTTAGATTTGATTTTAAAGAAGCAATCAGAGTTCCATCCAGAGTTAAAAGACCGTACGCTTTATGAGAAGTGTATCTATGATTTATATCGTAATAACGAATCCCATCGTAACAATATAAGCCGTAATGATTTCACCTATCTTATATTAGAAGATGCCATATTCTACCAGCGCCCGCTTAAAAGCAAAAAATCGTTGATAGATGATTGTCCATACGAATACCACCAAGGGGTCAACAGAGAAACGGGTGAGATATGCACATACCCACTTAAATGCATTGCAAAGTCTAATCCATATTTCCAAGAATACCGTATATGGAAATTCCTTGGCGATTTGCGCATCATAGCCAATACAAAAGAAGTTAATGGTCACATCCAATCCGATGTAGATGTTACCATCGAATATATTCCAGACACCAATAGTCTTGCCCAATTATTCATCTGGCTCAACGATAAAGGAAGCATTGAGCAAGGAGAGTTGCTCAATCATTTGGGCATCAAAAAGAAAGAACACGACAAATATCGATGGAATTTCGTTGTTGACAAGAAGTATCCAATGAATGCCACTCGCCATGCCATGTTGAGCAAGATGCAAGACGGCGAGAAACTTTCTCGTGAGTTAGAACAGACGATTTGGCATCTATTGTATTCCACTAAATCAAAAGAGGAAATTGACAAATCTCTTTCTGGAAGCAGGCTCTATAAGAGATTACTATCTGAAGGTATCTCAGAAACAACCATAGAGAAACTAAAAAGTGTCAAACTTCCAGATGAAGGATACGGATCCTACTCTGAAAAAGCCATCAAAAAACTATTACCACTCATGCGCACAGGCATGATGTGGAACCAACAAGACATCTCCGCAAATACCCGATTAAGAATTGAACAATTTACAAAAGGTAAAGGTTTAGATGATTTCTCTGAGAATGTAAAGAAAAAGATTTTATCATTACCAACAATTGAGGCCTACCAGAATCTTCCCGAATGGCTTGCGTGCTATGTTGTATATGGTCGACATAGCGAGGCAAGCGACATTGTCAAATGGAAAGATCCGAATGACATCAATATTTATCTCAATAATTTCAAACAGCACTCACTACGAAACCCCATCGTAGAATGTGTTATACTTGAGACTTTGCGAGTTGTTAGAGATATCTGGATGCGCTACGGCAACATAGATGAGATTCACGTCGAGATGGGACGTGATTTGAAGAATCCCAGTGAGAAACGGCGCATGCTAACCCAACGCATTCTTGAAAACGAGAACACCAATATTCGCATCAAGGCATTACTCGCTGAATTAACGAATCCAGAGTTTGACATCCAAGACGTCCGACCTTATTCTCCAAGCCAACAAGATCTTTTGCGGATATATGAGGAAGATGTGTTGGCTCATAACGAACCTGATGAAGAAATCAGAGATATCATTCAGATTCTTTCTAATCCTACCAAGCAACCTTCAAGAAGTCAGGTACTGCGCTACAAATGCTGGCTCGACCAAAAGTACTGCTCGCCCTATACAGGTCAGCCAATACCATTATCACGTCTGTTCACACCAGATTACGAGATAGAGCACATAATCCCTCAGTCTCGCTATTTCGATGATTCTTTCTCTAATAAGGTCATTTGCGAGTCTGAGGTTAATAAACTTAAAGATAATGATCTCGGCTATGAGTTCATCAAAAAGCACCATGGGCAAACTCTTCAACTGGCATCAGGGCGGATGGTTCGAATATTTGAAGTTAACGACTATGAGCGTTTCGTAAAAGACACCTATGGAAACTTAAAGTCTGCTCCCAAACGCAGGAGACTTCTGATGGACGAAATTCCGGCAGAATTTATTCAACGACAAATGAATGACAGCCGCTACATCAGCAAAGTCATCAAAGGGCTTCTTTCAAATATTGTCAGAGAGATTGATGAAAATGGAAATCTTGAACGTGAGGCCATTTCTAAGAATGTGATTACATGCAATGGTTCTGTCACGACAAGACTGAAACGCGACTGGGGACTTGGTGAGGTATGGAACTATATTGTCCTTCCTCGCTTCCAACGTCTCAACCAATTAACAGGAAACACCTGTTTTACAACGCTCAATACTCATGGTCAAGAAATCCCCACCATGCCTCTTGAACTGGCAAAAGGATTCAATATCAAACGAATAGACCATCGTCATCACGCAATGGATGCCATCGTCATTGCCTGTACGACACGAGAACATGTCAATCTTCTCAACAATGAGTCTGCCCTGCCTGAGCACCAAGAGATGAAACATGCATTATCACACAAATTGCGCAGATGTGAAGAAATTGTTATCAATGGAAAAAAACGTAACATCTATAAAGAGTTCATTATGCCATGGGCTTCTTTCAAGAATGATGCATACACATCGCTTCAACAAATAGTAGTAAGCTTCAAACAGAATCTTCGTGTCTTGAATCAAGCGACTAACTTGTATTCAAAATACGAGAATGGCCTAAAGACACTTACACCCCAACACAGTTCAGACCACTACGCCATACGGAAATCATTGCACAAAGACACTGTGTTTGGACATGTTAATCTTCAGCGAAAGACAACCATTAAGTTCAAAGATGCGCTGAAGGATGTCAATCGCATTGTCGACAAACGTCTCAAGAGAAAGGTTAAAGAACTTAGGGCAAAGCATTACAATGACAAACAGCTTCTTGTCTACTTCAAAGATTATGCCTACGAATGGAAGGGGTACGACTTCAACAAGATTGAAGTATTCTACTTCACTGACGAGAAAGAGAAAATGGTTGCAACCAGATTCTGCAATGATTTGGTCAGCATATTCAGTGGAAAAACAAAGAAGCAGGATATTGAGAAAGTCATATCACAGATTACAGACACTGGCATTCAAAAGATTCTCACAAATTATCTGCACGCAAATCTTGATAAGATTGAATTTGCTTTCTCTGCTGAAGGCTTGGAGAAACTGAACGAGAATATTGCACATTATAATAATGGTAAACAGCATAAGCCCATATACAAAGTTAGAATAACAGAGACATTGGGCCAAAAATTCTCCATTGGTATTACAGGGAACAAAACGTCTAAATTTGTTGAGGCCGCAAAAGGAACGAATTTATTCTTTGCAGTATATATGAATGAAGATGGGGTACGTTCTTTTAGCACGATTCCACTTAATATCGTAATAGAAAGGCTAAAGCAACATTTGTCACCTGTTCCTGAAAGAAATGAAAAAGGAGACAATCTTCTTTTCTACTTATCACCAGGAGATTTAGTATATGTTCCTATGTCTGATGATGCAAACATAGATACTACTCATCCGGATAGAATTTATAAGTTCGTAAGTGGAAGTAGTTATCAAGGTTTCTTTACTCCATATAGCATTTCCAATCCGATATTACAGACCACAGAATTAGGAAGCAATAACAAATCCGAAAGAGCATGGAGTGGAGAGATGATTAAAACAATCTGTATCCCCTTATCAGTAGATCGCCTCGGCGAAATCAAACGAAAATGATAAAAAAGACCCTATGTTTTAGCAATCCTGCCTATCTCTCACTGAGAGATGCTCAGTTGGTTATTAAACTGCCAGAAGTAGAAAAGGCGGAAAACCTGACTGAGGATTTTAAGAAGGCAGCAGAGGTAACACGCCCCATAGAGGATATCGGTGTGGTAGTACTCGACCACAAACAGATTACTATCACTCAAGGGGCTCTTGAGGCACTACTTGAAAACAACAGTGCGGTCATTACCTGCGACTCCAGCCATTTGCCTGTGGGGCTATTCCTGCCCTTGGTGGGCAATACCACTCAGAACGAACGATTCCGCGACCAACTTGATGCATCCCTGCCTCTACGCAAACAGTTGTGGCAACAGACCATGCAACAGAAGATAAGAAATCAAGCTGCTGTGCTCGGCAGATGCTCAGATGCAGAAACCAGATGTATGCTGGCATGGGCCAACGATGTACGTAGCGGAGATCCTGACAACTACGAGGCTCGCGCTGCTGTCTATTATTGGAAAAGTCTGTTTGGACATATCCCAGGATTTATCAGAGGCCGTGATGGTGTTCCCCCCAACAACCTATTAAACTACGGCTATGCCATTCTGCGTGCCATTATGGCACGTTCGTTGGTGGCTAGTGGCTTGCTGCCAACATTAGGCATTCATCATCACAACCGATACAACGCTTATTGTCTTGCAGATGACATCATGGAGCCTTATCGTCCCTACGTTGACTATCTTGTTTTTAACATTACAGAGCAATATGGTGTTGACATTGAACTTTCAAAAGATATTAAGGCCGAACTTCTGTCTATTCCAACACTTGATGTAGTTATCGGTGGGAAGCGCAGTCCGTTAATGGTAGCGACTTCTCAGACAACTGCCTCGCTCTACAAATGCTTCAACGGCGAATTACGAAAGATAGCATATCCTGAGATGGTGTAACAATTTGCGATTATGACATCTGAACGATTTAGCGAATACAGGGTTATGTGGCTCATGGTTCTATTCGACTTACCTACGGATACGAAAAAGGACATCCGAGAATATGCCAAATTCCGTAAGCGCCTCAAACAAGATGGCTTTACGATGTTCCAGTTCTCCATCTACGTTCGTCATTGTGCAAGTATGGAGAATGCAGAAGTACATCGTAAACGAGTAAAAGCCATATTGCCAGAGTTTGGAAAAGTGGGAATCATGTGCATTACAGACAAACAATTTGGCAATATTGAGTTATTCTATGGAAAAAAGGCTCAACTGCCCAACGCTCCAGGTCAGCAACTTGAACTATTCTGAAATACCAACATGATAAATTAGAAAAGGAGAATCCCATCTTATGATGGAACTCTCCTTTTTCTGTGAGGCATTTTTTCTTTTCTAATTTCCTTTGCAACTTGTTGGCATTCAGCGATTTTTTAGAATCGAGATGTTTATGCCTCTGCAAAGATACTAATTTTTTAGCAAATCACAACATAAGGAATTAACGCCTATTTTGCAAAATGGATGTTTATGCCTCTGCAAAGATACTAATTTTTTAGCAAATCACAACAGGAAGCGGCAGAGGAATATGCAAAATCAAGATGTTTATGCCTCTGCAAAGATACTAATTTTTTAGCAAATCACAACGCATTGCCGTGTCTGAACGGACGGTATTTGATGTTTATGCCTCTGCAAAGATACTAATTTTTTAGCAAATCACAACGTTTGGGTATCTGTCTCTTTTCCTGTTTCTGATGTTTATGCCTCTGCAAAGATACTAATTTTTTAGCAAATCACAACACAATGGCGTTTCTTGTATGTCGCTTGCTTGATGTTTATGCCTCTGCAAAGATACTAATTTTTTAGCAAATCACAACACCCGTTTGTATAGGTTTAACGAACATTACGATGTTTATGCCTCTGCAAAGATACTAATTTTTTAGCAAATCACAACTAAGTAACCTCTTTTATTATTGATGTTTTAGATGTTTATGCCTCTGCAAAGATACTAATTTTTTAGCAAATCACAACTAGAGTTAGAAGGTCTATTTAGTGCGCCTAGATGTTTATGCCTCTGCAAAGATACTAATTTTTTAGCAAATCACAACGTTAGACAGCATCGGCAAGTATATTCCGCGATGTTTATGCCTCTGCAAAGATACTAATTTTTTAGCAAATCACAACGAAATCGCCGAAAAGGAGTGAAAACGGCGAGATGTTTATGCCTCTGCAAAGATACTAATTTTTTAGCAAATCACAACACGCAAAGGATTATGGTATTTTGATGTGTGATGTTTATGCCTCTGCAAAGATACTAATTTTTTAGCAAATCACAACGCATCCCATAAAGCGCACACAGCAAGGGCAGATGTTTATGCCTCTGCAAAGATACTAATTTTTTAGCAAATCACAACTGCGGCTTCGTCAGTTCCCTCAGGATGAATGATGTTTATGCCTCTGCAAAGATACAATGTGACAGGAACCAGGTACGTGTGACCTCGGAGATTCATGGGGAGGGAAGGAAAAGCCCAGGATTCCGACTATCTTAACAGCCGAATTTCCGCATCAATGACGTACATATCACCGTCTTTATCGACTAAAACATTGCGAGGGACGACATCCCATACTTTATATTCACTATTCGAGAAACTTCCTGCCTCGCCTTCTTTCTCGAATCCAAGAGCCGACATATATGTATCAATCATAATTTGTGTAGCAGGCTGTGCCTCGCAGATTCGTTCTTGCTCTAATACAGGCATAATGGTTCTGCCATCATAACCAGTAAATCCATGTATTCTATAGGCTGTATTAGGGAATATCAGATTATGAAGCAGTATCTTGTCCAATAGTTTGCAGATACTTCCACAATTCAACAGATTATTAACCTTGTAAATAGTATCTTTAGCGACATAGGTGTCATTTTCATTACCACTTGGGCCAGGGATTCCAAGATCAAATATATTGTCCATAGGAATCCAGATATTATTAGATTTGGCGTATTGCTCTGCAACACGCTGTTCTATTTCGAAGCGGCCTCCATTGCTTTTGCCGTCTCGAGATTCCTCATCATATAGTCGGCAAAGTCTTTGGAGTTCATCGGAGACTTCTTGAATTCTACGATTTTCTTCATCGTACGCTCCATTGCCTCTTTGTGAAACTGATTGAGATATGTCATGACTCATCTTTTGAAGTTTGGTTGCAAAGATAGTGTAAAATTTCGATTTAGCGAAGAGAATACAAATATTTTTGCATTTTTGAGCGTGAGAAATCTAAATCGAGCAAAATACAAAATAATTATGTAACTATTTTTATTTTCAAGATGTTGTGACTGTGACTTTGTGACTATGGGCATGTAACAGGAACCA
>Ga0310786_10013218_pt1 | contig 10188 bp, 6 predicted proteins | sample AusTroGonzalo_MG_FD_203881 | JGI IMG/M metagenome (GOLD analysis project Ga0310786, IMG submission 203881) | Bovine rumen microbial communities from tropical cattle in Woodstock, Queensland, Australia - Gonzalo_03 (v2) (version 2) | ecosystem: Host-associated > Mammals > Digestive system >... | reverse complement strand
CTAGCTACTAATCCTGAAATAAAAAGAATATTAACGGAAAAGGGTATTAAACCTGAAATTAACATGCAAAATTTACGCCACATACAGACTAATCACTCCGTTGATACGCAGGAAATTGCCAAAGGTATAATCAAACACATGCCAAAATCAGAACAGTATCAAATTGATACTGCCGCTGTAAGCAAAGCGTGTTATTTGCATGATATAGGTAAAGTATTTATACCTGATGAAATATTAAATAAACCTGCTATGCTTGACAGTTATGAATATGAAATTATGAAAAGTCATTCTGAGTTAGGTTATGAAATATTAAAAAACAGTTCGCTCGATGAAAAAACTAAGGAGCTAGTAAAATACCATCATCAAAACCGTTTGGGCAGCGGTTATCCTGTTGCGGATGTTGATTTGAGTGATGATATAAATTTACAAATTTTAAATGCTGCCGATAAATATTCGGCTTTAACTGAAGAACGTTCTTACAAATCAGCAATGTCTCCTCAGCAAGCACTTGGTATTATTTATGCCGACGTACAAAAAAATAAACTTCATCCTGCTGTTTTTAGAGGTCTTGCTGCACATTTAAGAGAAACTCATAAGCTTGTAGAACAACATTCTTAATTAAAAAATTATTGCTTTTTGCCCTCATCTTCAAGACGTTTTTGGCGGTATCCGTAAAATACATAGATTGCAAGTCCGATTAATAACCATGCAGGGAAATAGGTCGATGATGTTTTTAATGATTTCATTGAATAAAACATCAAAGAACTGCAAGTAAGTATTCCGAGTATCGGAAACCATGGACATAAAGGAACCTTAAACGGTCTTGTCCTGTTTGGTTCTGTTTTTCTCAAAATCAAAACAGCAATACATATTATTATAAATGAAGTAAATGTTCCGTAGTTGCAAAGTTCTGCAGAGATATTTAAATCCATGAATAATGAACAAATTATCACAACTATACCCGCAAGCCAAGTGAGAGCGTATGGCGTTCTGAATTTTCTGTGAATTACGCGGAATGATTTTGGTAAAAATCTGTCACGGCTCATTGCGTATAAAATTCTTGTTGTTCCGAGTTGATAGATCAAAAGAACGGAAGTAAGAGCGCAAAGTGCTCCTATTGAAATTACTCCTGCAAACCAGTCTTTGCCGATATATTTCATAGCTGCGGCAATCGGAGCAGATGTACTGATTGCGTTTATAGGTACTATACCAGTCAATACGAGAGCTACAAGTACATACAAAATTGTGCAGAAAATCAACGTTCCCAAAATGCCAATAGGCAAATCTCGTTGAGGGTTTTTGGTTTCTTCGGCGCAAGTTGAAATTGCATCAAATCCGATATATGCAAAGAATATCAAAAATGCACCCATAAATATTCCTTCGAAACCGTTTGGTGCAAAAGGTGTCCAGTTTTCAGGCTTAACGTAAAATGCACCGACAATTATGAATGAAGTTATCATAAACATATTCACGCCGACCATAATAGTTGCAAAACGCGTTGATTCTTTGACACCTTTTATCAACAACAGTGTCAAAACCAATACTATAAAAATTGCAGGAATATTTATAGCCACAGGAATTTTGTCAAACAAATACGGCATGTAATCGTGCGGATTTAGCCCGTTATGATTACACATCGTAAGAATTGACCTGTAATCATTTCTGAGCCATATAGGAAAATTCACAACAAAATCAGGCAGAATATGCTTAAATCCCTTTAGAAATTGTGCCAGATACCCTGTCCACGCACTTGCAACAGTAATATTTCCGATAGCATATTCAAGCATAAGGATCCAGCCGACCATCCAAGCCATAAATTCACCCATCGTTGCATATGTATATGTGTATGCGCTTCCTGCAACAGGCATCATAGCGGCTATTTCACTGTAACAAAGTGCCGAAAATACACACGCAATAGCAGCAAGTATCATAGAAATTATGACCGCCGGCCCGGCGCCAACGCCTTCAAGACCGCCTCTTATGGCAGAGCCGATTATTGTGAAAATTCCTGTTCCGACAACGGCACCGATACCTATTATCATCAAATCAAAGACATTTAATGCTTTTTTAAGCTCGGTTTTTTTACTTACCGCTATCAATTCATCAGGAGATTTTCTTTTTAATATATTCTGAATTATACTCATTTACTTATTATTTCCTTTTATTGTGAACTTTTTCTCTGTGTAAATCATTTTCATAATCACGATTTCTTATAAAACCATAATATAAATATATTAATGCGCCAATACCGAGCCAAAGCGGGAATAAGAGCGCAGCATTTGTTGTTTTTTGAAACTTATAAACCATGAGCCCGCCGCAAATTAAAATACCTAGCGAAGGAAACCAAGGGCAAAACGGAACTTTAAACGGTCTTTCTCTGTTTGGTTCTGTTTTTCTCAAGATCAGTACTGCAAGACATACAACTATGAATGATGTGAATGTCCCGAAGTTACACAATTCTGCCGCAACATTTATATCCATTATAAATAATGATAAGATTGAAAGAGCGCAAACGGTCCATGTCAAAATATGCGGAGTCTTAAATTTTGGGTGGAGTGTTAAAAATTTTTGCGAGATAAATTTATCTCTGCTCATTGCATAGAGCGTTCTGACGGATGCCATCAAAAGGACTATTAAAACAGAAGTCAGGCCTGCAAGAGAACCTATTGAAATTAGCCATGCAAACCAGTTATTGCCAACGGCTCCCATAACAAAAGCCATAGGTGCTTTCAAAAAGTCAGCAGGGATAACAGTTCCGCTTGTTGCTTGCATACCAGTCAAAACAAGAGCAACAAGAACATAAACAATAGTTGTTACCGCTAATGAACCAATAATACCTATTGGTAAATCTTTTTGCGGATTTTTACATTCTTCGGCTGCTGTGGCTATTGCATCAAATCCGATATATGCAAAGAATATCAAAAATGCACCCGCAAAAATTCCTTCAAATCCGTTTGGTGCAAAAGGTGTCCAATTTTCAGGTCTGACATAAAATGCACCTGCAAGTACAAACAACGCTATGACTGCCATTTTTACAAAAACCATTATTCCTGTCATTTTTGTCATATCTTTTGTACCTTTTACCAAAATCAAAGTGGTAAGGATAATCATTATAATTGCGGGAAGATTTATACAAATCGGCACTCCGCCGATATTTGGAACGGTTGAAATATCAATCCCTGTATCGTGCATGATTTTTATGGCAGAAGCAGTATCATTAACAAGCCAAACAGGTGGTTTTGCAAGCCAATGAGGCAAAACTCCCTCAAATCCAGATAAAAATTGTACAAAATGGTTTGACCATGCGCATGCTACGGCAACAAATCCTACTGCATATTCAAGCATCAAAACCCAGCCTACCATCCAGGCCATAAATTCACCTAAAGTAGCGTATGTATAAACGTAAGCGCCGCCTGAAACTGGTATCATTGTTGCAAATTCGCAGTAACAAACCGCAGAAAATACGCAAGCAATTGCTGCAATAATCATGGAAACGACAAGAGCAGGTCCTGCGCCCGGAGACGAACCGTCTGCTGCTCCTGCTGCTGCAATTCCGACAACAGCAAAAATTCCGGAACCGATAATCGCACCGACGCCGAGAATTATTAAATCCCATGCGCTGAGAGTTTTTTCCAATCCTGCATTTTTTGCTTGTTCAAGCATGTCATCAGGAGCTTTGATTTTTGTAATTTTTTTTAGAAAATTTTTGGTAAACGTTGCGTGTACAAATTTTTCTGCCATCTATATTCCTCTTTTATTTTTTCTATGAACGCTATTAGTGAATTTTTATTTATTTTATTCGGCCGGCACAAACGCTTTTGGCAAATTGTAGCGATTTTACGGCTTAACGGTTTGTTATTTCAACAGTGGGAATCCGAGTTCTTCCCTTTGTTCAACATATAGTCTTGCAACGGCGGAAGCCATTGTTCTGACACGGTTAATGAAGTTTATACGTTCGTCTTTGCTTATGACTCCGCGTGCATCAAGCAAATTGAATGTATGCGAACATTTCAAAACATAATCATAAGCAGGGAGTACAAGCTTTGAATTAACGCAGTTGTCAACTTCTTTTTGGTACAAATCAAACATTGTGAATAGAGACTTTGCATTACTCACTTCAAAATTATATTTTGATTGCTCAATCTCGTTTTGAAGATAAATTTCGCCGTATTTGAGTTTTTCGTTCCACTGAATATCAAAAACAGACGACTTATTTTGCAAATACATTGCAATACGTTCAAGTCCGTATGTCAATTCAAGCGCAACCGGCTTAACTTCAATGCCGCCAACCTGCTGAAAATATGTGAATTGAGTAACTTCCATACCGTCAAGCCAAACTTCCCAGCCTACACCGGCAGCGCCGAGTGTCGGAGATTCCCAATTATCTTCTACAAATCTTACATCGTGTTGAGTAAGGTCAATCCCCATAGCCTCTAAACTTTTTAAATACAATTCCTGCGCATCATCAGGAGATGGTTTAAGGATAACTTGGAATTGAAAATAATGACCGAGACGGTTAGGGTTTTCGCCGTAACGAGCATCAGTCGGACGTCTGCACGGTTCAATCATTGCAGTATTCCACGGTTCAGGCCCTAATGCTCTTAAAAATGTAGCGGGGTTCATGGTTGATGCACCTTTTTCGATATCATAAGGCTGTTGAATTATACAACCTTGATCAGCCCAGAATTTTTGCAAATTAAAAACAAGTTCCTGAAAGTTTAGTGCCATAACATAATCCGTCCTATAATTGTCTAGTGTACACTCGTTATCCGATACTACGACTAACATAACAGAATTGCAAGAATTAAAATTCAAAATTTAAAAAACTTAACCTACATTGTAAATATTTGTAAAGCCACATTAAAAATCATGGCAATTATATACAATATAAATACTTTATATATTTATAGTAACGATAGTATAAACACGTATATAAAGGAGATGTATTATGTCAATGGATGTTAACAGAGTTGACGGCAGCGGTGAAAATTTTAATAGAAAACCGCTTGTAGAAACGGAAGAACAACTTGTTGGGAACGTACAAATGGTTTCCGAAGGAGCATTAGAAAATCCTGCTGATGGTGAGTTGGCACTTATGAGTCCGGCTCCAAATCCTGATGATCCGCCTAAATGGTATGAAAAACTTGCTGCCAGAGCCATTATGGCCGAAGTAAATATTGCTGCAACCAAACAGCAATTTGCGGGTGAAATTAACGCTGCTGTTGCTGATGTTAGGAATAATCCTTGGAAGGCACTTTTATTGCCTTTGGCACCTCTTGGGGCACTCTTTAGTTGTACTAAGGTAACCGGTCCGACCAGAGAATTTCACTTTGGATATGAGGCTAGATTTTCTATGACTATACGACAACCGGAGGAGCCGGATCCGGAGCCAGAGCAAACAATCAACGATCAGTATGCTGATGCAGTGACTGTATTATTTGGTAACAATGGATTTAATTTGAATGGCACTACAAAATATATCGCTATTTATAACGGGTATGAACTAACATATTCAGGTTGTTATCTTTCTACAGAGCCAAACCCTGATAATGAGAATGAATTACTTAACAGAGTTGTTACAGGCGAATATATGACCGAAAATCTGAATAATCCCGGTACATACGAGCATAAAGAATATTTTAACGGCAAAATGGACCTTGTTCCAAAGCCATCAAATATATATACAAACAGTACTCCGAATAAAGAATGTGTTACTATGCCAAGTCGTATCTTGCCGATTTCAAGTGATCTAAACGGACTTATAGGTCTGGATAAAGATATATTAATTGCACCATGTAACAATCCGGATGAGCGTGCGGGGTATATATATAGTTATGCCGGCGAAGGGAAAAACGTTGTAGCTACAACTACACAAAAAGTTGATCCTGCAACCCTTATAGACAATGGATTTAAAAAGCCTACACCAACGGAGGCAAAGGATTTGCCTGCGCCAAGTGATTTACCGGCTGATTGTAATATATATATGCAACGCAGTAATATAAATGATAATGTTATGTACATATATATCAGAGGCACAGATAATAACTTCTATCGTTATTCTGCTCAATATGAAGTAGAAAATTGGTAATAAATACTACATAACGAATATAAAAAATATAAGTTGAGTGCTTTTGTTAAAAAAGCACTTAACTTTTTGTTAAAATTTGTAAATAAAAAGCGGTTGAAATAGCAAAAAAATATATTTACCTGTATTTATGCGATAGAATTTTTTTAAAATAAGATTAAATACAGGAGATATGTAAAATGAAAATTTCAGCTATTTCAAGTTATGAAAACAGTTACAGAGTTAATAAAAATAATAACTCTCCTCAACCGAGTCCTGCACCATGCCCGATTGAGCCTAAAGATCCAAACTTTGGCGGACGTGTAAGTGTTAAATCAGCAAGGAATCTTTTCTTTGCTCTGGTAGGTGCTTTAGGTTTGGGAGCATTAGGTTCAATGCTTTCATCATGCACAAAGAACAATTGCTGCGGATGCGGTGGTACTAATATAAATATCTACAATGAGAATGGTTGGGTTATTTATATAGATGGTTGTAACGGAGATACAGTTTATATTGAGCCAACAGTAGAGCCTACAGTTAATCCTACAGTTAATCCTACTGTAAATCCTACAGTTGTTACCACAAATGACCTGCCTGATATGTTTACTGAAGTTTTAGGTTCCGGAACAAACGGCGATCCGAATTGGGAAGGGCCAAATTATATAACAGGTAGTATGAAAATATCTGACCTTTATTTGAACCAATTTATGAATATGGTTGTTGATACGATTATGTTGAATGATTCTACAGCTCTAAATGCGAAAATTAACGGTAATGTTTGTGAATCAATAAACGGAACAGTTTTAGCATCTATCAATGGTAGAATAGAAAAAGTAGCACTTGCACCAAATCAAGCTTTTGCTGGAAGTACAGCATCGTACGGTGTTGTTTTAACTAATCCGATGTCACCAAGTCAAAAAGTATTGTATGTACCAAATAACGAAAAAACAAGAATTTATGCGTTTGATTACAGTAAAGGAGAGGCATCGCCAACTAAAGTTAATCCGACCAAAGAAAACGGTTACGAAGAAAAAGCTGTAAATGTTAGTAAAGATGGAATTCCTTCAAATTGTAACACCTATTTGGAACGTACACCATCTGGAAATGTATACATATTTACGCGTGGTGCTGATGGTGAGTTTTATCGTAAATCCGCACAATACGAAATGCATAACATATCATAGTTATACAAATATAAATAAACAAAACAAAAACTCCGCTCGCAAAGAGCGGAGTTTTTGTATGTGTGAAAAACTTGTCCGCTTTTTGAGGTATTTTTATTATATAAGGCTTGAAACTTTTTCTTTTTCTTAGTATTATTAAAATAAGAGAGAGATATAGGAGTAAAATATGTTCGAACGTTTTACGGAAAAGGCTATAAAAGTTATTATGCTGGCGCAGGAAGAGGCTCGTCGCTTGGGACACAACTTTGTCGGAACAGAGCAAATTCTTCTTGGGTTAATAGGTGAAGGCACGGGTGTTGCTGCTAAAGCATTAAAATCAATGGGTGTAAATCTCAAAGATGCGAGAACCGAAGTTGAAAAAATTATTGGACGCGGTTCGGGTTTTGTTGCAGTTGAAATTCCTTTTACACCGCGTGCAAAAAGAGTTTTGGAATTGTCTTGGGATGAAGCAAGACAATTAGGCCACAATTATATAGGTACGGAACACTTGCTTCTCGGTTTAATCAGAGAGGGTGAGGGCGTTGCCGCAAGAGTTTTGGAAAATCTGAGTGTTGATTTGAATAAAGTAAGAACAAATGTTGTCAAAATGCTCGGTGAAACAAAATCATCTGATTCAGGTTCAAGTTCTATGGCAACTGCAGGAGCATCATCAAGTTCATCTCAGCCGAAAGCAAAAACTCCTAGTCTTGATGAATTTGGTCGCGATTTGACTTTGGCAGCTCAGGAATTGAGATTAGATCCTGTTGTTGGCCGTGAAAAAGAAATTGAACGTGTTATACAAATTCTTGCTCGTCGTACAAAAAATAATCCTGTGTTAATAGGTGAGCCGGGTGTTGGTAAAACTGCCGTTGCGGAAGGACTTGCTATTCGTATTGTTAATGCTGAAGTTCCTGATATATTAGACGGTAAAAAAGTTATTCAGCTTGATATGGGTTTACTGGTTGCGGGTACAAAGTACAGAGGCGAATTTGAAGAACGTCTTAAAAAGATTATGGATGAAATTCGTCAAGCCGGAAACGTAATACTTGTAATTGATGAAATGCACACCTTAATTGGTGCGGGTGCGGCTGAAGGTGCTATTGATGCTGCAAATATTTTGAAACCGGCACTTTCAAGAGGTGAAATTCAGGTAATTGGTGCTACAACACTTGATGAATACAGAAAATATGTTGAAAAAGATTCAGCTTTGGAAAGACGTTTCCAGACGGTTATAATTGAAGAACCTACGATTGATGAATCAATCCAAATTATTAAAGGTTTGAAACCAAAATATGAAGAACACCACAACCTTATTATCTCTGATGAGGCTATTGAGGCTGCGGTTAAACTTTCAAGCAAATATATAACCGATAAATTCTTACCTGATAAAGCTATTGACGTAATTGATGAAGCAAGTTCAAAGGTCAGACTGAAAGTTTCTACGCTTTCACCTGAGGGTAAAGAATTAGAAAAAGAACTAAAAAATCTTATAAAAGAAAAAGAAGATGCAATCCGCAATCAGGAATTTGAAAAAGCATCTCAACTGCGAGATGAAGAAGCTGATATGAAAGAACAAATCAGAGAAATGTCTCAGCAGTATAAAAATGAACATTCGGCAAATAAACCTACCGTAACGGAAGAAGATGTTGCGCAGGTTATCGCTTTGATGACAGGTGTTCCTGTTACCAAATTGACCGAAGGTGAGACGGAAAGATTACTTCACCTTGAAGAAACTCTCCATGCTCGTGTAATTGGTCAAAATGAAGCGGTTGTTGCAATATCAAAAGCTATAAGACGTGCAAGAGTAGGTTTAAAGAGTCCGAACAGACCAATCGGAAGTTTCATTTTCTCAGGACCTACCGGTGTAGGTAAAACCGAGCTTGCAAAAGCATTAGCGGAAGCTATTTTCGGTTCTGAAGATAACATGATTCGTGTCGATATGTCAGAATTTATGGAAAAACATTCTACCGCAAAATTAATCGGTTCGCCTCCGGGTTATGTCGGTTATGATGATGGCGGACATTTGACAGAATTGGTTCGTAAAAAACCTTATTCTGTTATACTCTTTGATGAAATCGAAAAGGCGCACCCGGATGTGTTCAACATCATGTTGCAAATATTGGATGACGGACGTTTGACAGATGCAAAAGGCCGACACATTAACTTTAAAAATACTGTAATCATTATGACATCAAACGTTGGTGCAAGTATGATTACAACAGGTTCGAAACTCGGTTTCTCTGTAAGTAACGATGAATCCAAAGACAGATATGAAAAACTTAAAGAAACTGTTACTGAAGAAATGAAAAAAGCTTTCAGACCTGAATTTTTGAACAGAATTGATGAAACAATTGTATTCTCCCATCTTTCTAAAGAAGAGATCAGACAAATCGTTGATTTAATGCTTAAAGACCTGTTCAAACGTTTATCTGAGCGTGAGCTTTCAGTTGAAGTATCTGATGAAGTTAAAGATTTTCTAGCAAAAGACGGATACTCGGAAGCCTACGGTGCAAGACCATTGAGAAGATTAATTCAGCGTAAAATTGAAGATGCTCTTGCAGAAGAAATTCTTTCAGGTAAATATTCGGCAGGCGATACTATAAAGATGTTACTTGTTGATGATAAAATTACTTTTGAAAAAGCTGAAAAGGCCAAGAAAACAAGAGCAAAAGTAAAAGTTGCGGAAAAATAAATCATGAAATCTGTTAAAGAACTTTCTATTGAATCAAAGATATTGCGCAGACTGCAAAATACACCTGTGTGTTTGCAGCTTGTCCGCTATCTTTTTGATGATGAGGAGTTACAAATTTTTCAGGATTATGCCAATAACGTTTCTATAAAACGTTTGGGATTTAATGACCATGGCCCTGTCCATATGCGTCAGGTTACCGCAAATTCTATTAAAATGCTCAATATTTTAAAAGATTCCGGTATAAAAACTTCACTTGAAAATGAAGAAAT
>Ga0310786_10013216_pt1 | contig 10189 bp, 6 predicted proteins | sample AusTroGonzalo_MG_FD_203881 | JGI IMG/M metagenome (GOLD analysis project Ga0310786, IMG submission 203881) | Bovine rumen microbial communities from tropical cattle in Woodstock, Queensland, Australia - Gonzalo_03 (v2) (version 2) | ecosystem: Host-associated > Mammals > Digestive system >... | reverse complement strand
CCATCGACATGAATTCGCCCAAGACCTTCACGCTGGAACAGAATTCCGACCGCTATGCCTGCCCGCTGCCCGAGACAGAGTTTGAAGTCAGCGACTACGCGATTGACCAGAATTTGTATCAGTAAGCTATGAGAAAAGTACTATTAGTGTCCGCCCTGTGCGCAGCCTGCGTGACGTCCGCCCAGAACACTTTTGAGCTGCACGGCACGCACGCCGCGCCCGACGGCACGAAAATCTACCTGATCAACCTTGACAGCCGCGACACCCTGGGCGTCACGGCCGTCAAGGCAGGTCAGTTCAGCTTCACCGTCAGCCAGCCGCAGAACGTCTACACCTACGTAGGCTACGACCGCACCAGGATACACTTCATCATGGAGCCGGGCGTGCTCAACGCCGACCTGGACCAGCGTACCGCCTCCGGCACGCCGATGGTCGATGACTACAACGCGTTCCACCGCCGCTTCTACGGCTACGACAGGCTGCGGAACGACGAGCGGAAGGCACTGACGGCAAGAAAAGACTCCCTCGACCCCGTCGACTTCAACCGCCAGTGGGACGACATCAACGACAAGTACCGACAGCTGCAGGGACAGCTGACCGACTCCATCGTCAGCCGCAACCGCGACAACCTGGTCGGAGCCTTGGCACTCGACGACATGGCACTCCGCGACACCGTGCTCTTCATGCAGCTGTTTCGCAGCATGTCGCCCGCCATGCAGTCGTTCCAGCTGCTTAGCAACGATGCGAAGAACATAGCCGAGCGAAGCCGTACAGCCCCCGGCAAGATGTTCACCGACTACCTCATCCCCGGCGGCAACATCGACGGCACCGACGTCCGCCTGTCCGACTACGTGGGCCGCGGCAAGTACATCCTGTTAGACCACTGGGCCTCGTGGTGCGGCCCCTGCAAGGCCGAAATGCCCCACATCAAGCGCGTGTGGGAGGACTTTGCCGGCGACCGTCTCGACGTGGTGAGCATAGCCCTGAACGACAAGCGCGACAAAACCCTCCAGGCGCTGCAGACGCTCGACATGCCCTGGCACCAGATTGTCGACGCCCAGAACATCCCCGGTTCGCTCTACAACATCTCGGCCATCCCCCACATCATCCTCTTCGCCCCCGACGGCACCATCCTGCGCCGTGACCTCCGAGGCGAGCAGATCTACACCACCATCAAGCTCCTTTTAGACAAAAACTGACCGCCGCCGCCGGACAGCATCTGCATAGGAATCGCCAGTAAAACGCCGCTTTTACTGGCGATTCCTATGTAAATACCATTCATGCGGTATGCGAATGCCACACACAGGGGATTGTGGATGTAGGAAAAACGCCGTACCTTTGCACCGTCAAAAACAACATCACAACAATAAAAGAACACAAAAACATGAGAAGAAAATTAATAACCATCGTAACATTATTTAGCCTCGGATTTGGAAATATCTGGGCTGAGGGTAATAGTACTAATAATAATGTACGCACGATTAAAAGTCCGCGCTTTGCCCGTCCGTTGGTAGAAAAATGGATTGAGGAGTACGCCAAAACCGAACCTGGCGTGGAGTTCCAACTTGTAAAAGGTTCAGGAAGTCAGGATAACATCGACCTGCTTGTCGAATTAAGCAATCAGGACAACAGCGCCAACAGCGAAAAACTCTTTGGCCACATTATATATTTTGGAGAAACTGCCGTGCTGCCTGTAACTGCCCGCAGTTCTGAGGCAGCACGGCTACTGGCGGGGAAGCACCTGAACACGAAGAAACTGAAGCAGCTTTTTTTCCTGAATGATGACTTCGACGAGGATGTAAAAAAGATAAAAGCTTTCGAGACCATCATTGTTTATAGTGGTAGCAACGCCTCGTCAGTAGCCTCGTCGTTTGCCCATAATTTCGGCGAACAGAGCAGCAATTTCCGTGGCAAGCGTATCTCTGGCGACGACCTCTTCCTGAACACAGCCGTCGCAAAAGACCCCCTCGGCGTCACGTTTAATTCCCTGCCAAACATTTTCGACTTGAACAACCGTCGTCTGAAGAATGAACTCTCACTCGTAGGCTTAGATTTGAAAAAAGATTTGGAGGAAAGTTTCAGCGATAGTGGCACACTTGACGATGTGCTCAGCATTCTCGAGAAAGAAAAACCCGCAGTGGTGGCCGTTGAGAAAGTGGGACTCTCGTTCAACAATGGCGATGAAGCCGTGAACCGTTTCCTGCAATGGGTACTCGAGAATGGTACAAAGTTTAATCATGAATATGGACTTCTGAACCTTGATCATAAAGAGACAAACGTTCAGATCCACAAGGTACAACACACACTGACCGCACAGAAATAAAATAATAGTTTAGTCTTATGGTAAAAAGATTGTTTATTGCAACGCTTGTTGCAATGGGACCCTTAGTGGCCATTGCGCAAAACCTGATTACAGGACACATCACCGATGTCCGCACAGGTGAGCCGTTGATTGGAGCTTCGGTGATTGTAAAAAAGACACAAGGCAGGGGCGTCGTAACCGATGTCGACGGAAAATTCTCTCTACAAACGCAGGTGGAGGCTCCCCTGACCTTGAGAGTTGAATTTCTGGGCTATCGCCCCCTCGACATCGATGTCTACGACTTTGAGGAACCCGTGGAGATTGCAATGGTTGACAACTCAAATCTGTTGCAGGAAGTCATCATCACTGTTCCCTATGGAAAAACGAAAAAGGGGAATTTCACCGGATCGGCCACTTTCGTTGACAGCAAAGCTATTGAGCAGGCACAGGTAAGCAACATATCAAAGGCTCTTGAAGGTACTGTCCCCGGCCTCCAGTCGTTTTCGTCGACAGGCCAGCCCGGTAGTGAAGCCACCATTCTCATCAGAGGCGTAGGTTCTGTTAATGCCTCCAGCACACCGCTCTATGTTGTGGATGGAATACCATACGCCGGCAGCTTGAATAGCATCGCATCGAGTGATATAGAGAGCATTACTGTGCTGAAGGATGCGGCATCCGCCACACTTTACGGCTCACGTGCAGCCAACGGCGTGATTATGATAACCACCAAGCAAGGCCGTCAGAACGCAAAGCCCCAGATAGAACTTACGGGAAAATACGGCTTCAGCAGTCGTGCCCGCAGCGACTACAAACAAGTTAGCACGACACAATGGCTCGAACTGTTCCATGAGTCGTTGCGCAACTACCGCCAAGACCAGGGCTATTCAGCAGAAGAAGCTGCAACGTGGGCAAGCAAGAATTTTGTGTCTCGTCTGGGCATTAATCCGTTTGGTACTAATTACCCTGAACCCATAGGGACAGATGGAAAGATCGTTGACGGTGCCAAATTGCTTTGGGATGACAACTGGGACGACGCAATGCAGCAAGACGCCCATTATACTGACCTGAACGTTAAGGTTAGCGGCGGCGGTCAACACTCGAAATACTATTTCTCAGCTGGCTACCTTGACGACCAAGGTGCCTACAAGGGTTCCAACTTCTCACGCTACACTGTGAGAGCCAACATCGAATCGGAGATTAAGCCATGGTTAGAGGTCGGACTGAACGCATCGGGCAGCTATTCCGACCAGGATAATCCGCCACAGACCAGCGTACAGCTGTTGAGTCCCATCTTCTATGCCCGCAACATGAGAGGTTGGATGCCCATCTACCAGCATGACCTGACCACAGGAGAACTGCTGCTTGACGAATACGGAAACCCGCAGTATGACTACGGCAACTACCGCTTGAACAACTACAAGGGCTACAATCTCGTATCAACCATAGAACGCGATAAGTGGAATTATAAAAAGGAGAATGCCTCTATCAGGGGATTTGTCCTGTTGAAACCCGTGAAAGGACTTGACTACAAGTTCAGCATCAATGCCGACTATCAGAACCAGAACTACCTGACATATCGTAATCCCTCGGTCGGAAAATATGCTTCATCGGGTGGCTCAATGACCCGTTCCAATAGCCGTACAACGGGTATTACGCTCAACAACGTAGTGAACTACGAGCATACATTTGCCAAACTGCACAACCTTCGCCTGATGGCAGGTCAGGAGTACTACGAATACAATGCAGGCAACATCAGCGGTTCAGGTACCAACATATTGACTGACGGTTACTACGAGCCGGACATGATGTCGACAATAACCGACTTCTCAGGCAGTAGCACCCAGTACAAGCTGTCGAGTTTCTTTGGCAACGTAGACTATAACTACAACAACCGGTACTACCTGTCAGCTTCAGTACGCGCCGACGGCTCATCGCGTTTCAGCAAGGAGCACCGCTGGGGTACATTCTGGTCGGTAGGAGGTTCATGGAAGCTACACGAGGAAAGTTTCCTCAAAACGGCCGCCAAATGGCTGAACAACCTGACGCTGCGTGCCAGTTACGGAGCACAAGGCAACGACAACGTAGGCACCTATTACGCCTATCAGGGACTCTTTGCCATCAGCAACAATCTTGGCAACTCAGGCCTTCAGGCCTCCCGACTGGCTACGCCCGACCTGACTTGGGAGACCAACCTGCACTTAAACATCGGCCTTGACTTTAGCTTGTTGGACAACCGTGTCCAGGGTAGTGTAGAGTATTTTGTCAGACGCAGCAAGGATCTGCTCTTCAGCATCGACCTGGTGCCGTCATCCGGATACAGTAGCAGTAACCAGAACGTGGGAGCCATTCGCAATAACGGCTGGGAATTCACGCTTACAGGCACCCCCGTCAGCACCAAAGACTTGTACTGGCGCATCGGCATCAACCTGACCACGTACAAGAACAAGATAACAGAACTGCCAGCCAGCGAGATGTGGAGCGGAAACCGGAAATGGGTGGAAGGCGGCTCGCTCTATGACCTCTACGTGGTTGAGTGGGCTGGTGTGAACCCTGAGAACGGCAACGGACAGTGGTGGTACACCAACGCCCAAGGAGAGCGTGTGAAGACCGAGAGCTATGCCACCGCCAACAGCAACGCCAACAAAGTCAATGTTGGCAGCTCGCTGCCCAACGTGAGCGGAGGCATCAACACTGAGCTGACGTGGAAGCGACTGACCTTATCAGCCCTATTCAGCTTCTCACTTGGCGGACAAATCATCAACAACGACTATTCGCACATCATGCAGCAGGGAGGACATTGGTACGCCTGGAGCGTGGACATACTGGACCGCTGGACTCCCGACCACCGCCAGACTGATGTCGCCAAGCTGACCTACAGCCCACAGAAGACCTACAATGCTGTTGACTCCCACTTCTTGCAGAGCAGTTCTTATGGGCGCCTGAAAAACCTGACATTTAGCTACGCCCTACCCAAGCAAGTTAATAAGCTCCTTGGACTTGACAATGCCAGCGTATTCGTGCAGGGCGAAAACCTGCTGACGATATGCGGCATACAGGGACTGGATCCTGAACAGGCATACGACGGAACCAGCAATTTCCGCTATCCTGCCATGAAAACCATCTCCTTGGGATTCAACGTCAAGTTCTGAAATAACGTATGTTTCACCCATTAAAACTGACAAAGACATGAGAAAGAATCATATCAAGCACCTGATAAACGCTATCAGCGTTGCCACCATATCCACCGCACTTGCTGCTTGCGACCTTGAGACATCGCCTACAACCTCGGTTGACAGCAGTTCCGTGTTCAACTCTACCAACGACTCAGAGATGGTTCTTGAGGGTGTATGGCACTATATTATGGACACCAACAGCGGCGACCGCAATCCGTCGTTTGCCACCATTCAGCTGACAGACGACTGCATGGGGTCTGATGTCGTCGAGACCAACCGCTATGGCTATAACACTCGCTATGACTTCACCGATATATACGGACGAGCCAACAGTGCGGGGTCGCTTATCTGGACATTGCTCTATGCAGGCGTGAACAATGCTAACAACGTGATTGACAACATCGACATAGCAGTAGGAACGCAGGCAGATAAAAACCGTATTAAAGGACAGGCTCTTGCGCTGCGTGGATACATGTACCTGATTCTGGCCAGCCACTATAGCTTCTCCATAGACAAGGACCCACAGGCTGTTAGTGTACCTATCTACACGCGTACCACAGATTTCCTGACAGCCAGCGAAGGCAGTGCAGCCTGTAGTGTCACAGAAGTGTACCAACAGGCCATTGATGACTTGGAGCAGGCGTTGGAGCTTATACCAAACAACTACCAGCGGCCTGCCAAATACAAAATCAACAGGCAGGTGGTATTAGGGCTCCTGTCGCGTGCTTCGCTCTATGCAAGGCAATGGAAAAAGGCGGCAGATTATAGTGACCTGCTGCTCTCGCAGAATTCATATTTGATGAGCGAAGACGAATGGAAAAGCGGCTTTAACAGCGTGGCCAACAACGAATGGATATGGGGGCATCCTCAAACCAGCGACCAGCATGGCTATAGCCAGATGCTAAACTACCTGAACACCACTGACGAGTCTGCCACTTACTTCAGCATCATGGTAGACCCCTGGTTCCGTGAAAACTACAACGACGGCGACTACCGAAAGGATCAGATATACTGGTCGCCAACACCTGGTCAGAATCCTGCTACAGCCACGCTACTGTGGATGCGCAACGAGAAGTTCCGCTATGCCGACACCAGTGCAAAGTATGGTGACGGCGTACTGCTCAGAGTGGGAGAAATCTACCTCATCAATGCCGAGGCCAAAGCTCAGTCGGGACTCACGGCAGAAGCCCGTACCAGCCTTAACACCCTACGCGCTGCCCGTGGTGCAAATTTAGCCAGCGAGTCGCTTTCCACACAAGACCTGTTAGAGGAAATCTACTTGGAGCGCCGTAAGGAACTGTGGGGCGAGGGATTCAGCTTGGTTGACATCATCCGACTGCAGAAAAGCGTGGAGCGCAAGGACTGGCCGGGAGACAACTTTGATTTTGTTTACACCGACGCCAACGGACAGCAACAAGTAAGGAGCATTGCCACGGCAGGACACCGCATACTGAACTTCCCTGACGGTACGCCCTTTACACCCAACAGCAAGTATTATCTTTATCGGATTCCTGACACTGAGGAAACAGTGAACAGTCATCTTTATGAAAAATATCCACGTCTTAGCATTTACAACTAATATGAAGAAATCACTCGTTATCATTGCCTTGCTGGCTTTCGGCCAGCTGCTGAAGACCAGTGCTCAGCAACTTCGTCTCCACGGAACAGTAGAGGGGAAAGCCATCGGTAAAGTATATCTCCAGAAATACATTGACCGTTACTATGAGGTGATCGACTCCGCGGATATCCATAACGCCGCCTTTAGCTTTACCACCCAGACTGCAATCCTGCCCGAAGTCTACGGAATCAGCCTGAACGTTCAGGACACCCCGTTACTCGTATTTCTTGACAAGGGCGACATTTCCATTACGCTCAACGCCTCGCCTGGCTATCAAGGGTCTACAGTAACTGGTTCTGCTGCCCATGATCTCTATACCTCTTTCCACCATCAGCACAATACAGACCTCTCTGCTTTCATCAAGGAGCATCCCCAGTCCCTGGTTTCACTCTACATCTTGTATCGTGAATACGTCAGCCGACTCTCGTCCGACGACATTCAGAGGAACCTAAGCCTGGTTGACCCGTCATTGCAGCAGCATCGTTTTGCGAAAATACTTCGCGATGTCATTAACACCCGCGAAAAAACCGACATCGGCCAACAGGCGCCAGACTTCTCCGCCCTTACGCCAGAGGGCACCCGTGTAAGCCTGCACGACTTCCTGGGTCGAGGCTATCTGCTACTCGACTTCTGGGCCAGCTGGTGTGGTCCATGTCGCAAAGAGAATCCTAATGTGGTGACCGCTTATCATGACTACAAAGAGCGTGGGTTCGACATATTGGCTGTGTCGCTCGATAAGAACCGGGACGCCTGGCTCAAGGGCATCCAGCAAGACCAGTTGCCCTATCACCACGTGTCGGAACTGAAATATTGGGACAGCGACATAGCCCGGCTTTATGGCATCCGCTCCATCCCGTCAAACCTGCTGATTGACAAAAACGGGAAAATCGTTGCCAAAAACCTGCGGGACAGCGATCTGCGCGAAACCCTGCATGCCCTGCTTGACAACAGGCAGCAAGCAAGTGCCGGAACGTCGCTATCTACCGATGTCAGCGACGAAGCCTATTTCCGCGAGAAGACCGCCGTGTTGGCCTCCGACTCTTTCGGCGGCAGGGCTCCTCTGTCGCCTTACGAAGACAAGACCATTCGTTATATAGCTGACGAATTCAAACGTTTGGGCTTGCTGCCCGCCAATGGCGACAGTTACTTTCAGGATGTACCATTGCTTAAGGTAAAAACCCGCCCGGCGGGAGGAGCCATTGTGGTGAAAGGCAAAAATGGAAAAACGAGTCTGAAAGGTTACGACGATTTGGTAATTACCTCTGTCAGGGGAGAAAAGATTGTCACCATTCCCAAGGCAGGTTTCATCTTCGCCGGATTCGGCATCGATGCCCCTGAATACAAGTGGAACGACTACAACAATCTGGACGTAAAGGGAAAAATAGTGGTGGTACTGGTGAATGACCCCGGCTACTACAACGACCAGCTCTTCCGAGGGAAGGACATGACCTACTACGGTCGGTGGGTCTACAAAATAGAGGAGGCCAGCCGCAAGGGGGCTGCCGGAGTGTTGATAGTACACGACACAAAACCCGCCTCCTACGGATGGGAAGTCTGTCAGGCATCGTGGGGCGACGTCAACCTCAGCCTCTTCTCCGAGAACAAAAACCGTGACAAGGTGGCTCTTCAGGGATGGATTAGCCAGGACGGCGCACGCCGCCTGTTTCAGACAGCAGGCGTCGACTTCGACCAAGCGGTAGAAGCCGCCAAACAGCCGGGCTTCAAAGCCATCGACCTCAAGGCACACAGCGACGTAAAATTACAGAACAGCGTCTATATAGCACCGTCGCACAATGTAGCAGCCATTCTTCCTGGTACCGATTTAAGAGATGAATATGTGATATATTCTGCTCATTGGGATCACTTTGGCATTGGCCGTGCCATTGACGGCGACAGTATCTACAACGGTGCCAGCGACAACGCATCGGGTGTAGGCGCCCTGCTGGCACTGGCCCGCAAGTTTGCAGACGGCCGTCTTAAGCCTCGCCGCAACATTCTGTTCCTTTCGGTAACAGCTGAGGAAGCCGTTCTGTTAGGCTCTGAATACTATAGCTACCATCCCCTCGTGCCTCTGAAGAACAGCATCGTTAATATCAACATTGACGGTTGCGCACCCCAGAGCAAATCGAAGAACGTGGTTCTTGGTGCTGCTGGCGATGTGGATACCGACAATCTGGTGGCTGAAGTAGCGGCAGCACAGGGGCGGCGTTTGGACTTCCGCAACACCAATGCAGGTGGGGGCTATTTCCGCAGCGACCATTTCAGTTTTGCCAAGGTTGGTGTCCCTGTCATTTTGGTAGAAGGAGGTCGAGACTGGGTAAATCCTGACGACGCCAAGAAATACGGCAAGCGCCGCACTTATCACCAGCCTACTGATGAGTATAGCGACTCATGGGATGTGGCAGGCACAGTGGATGACATCAACCTGTGGTACGGACTGGGACTGCGACTGGCCAATGCGGATGGAAAGCCCAAATGGCTTCGCCAGAATTATGTACTTCCACAGCAGAAAAAATACTGAACAGGCCACAAAAGTCGGTTGTGGTTTTGTTAAACATACTTAACTGTCAGCCCAATATGATACGAGTTAACGGAAAAGCACTTATCTTTGCATCCGAAATGAAGAAGACGTGTCATATTGGGCTGTCGCTGCTGCTTTCGCTGACGTTGCTGTTTGCTGGAAGCGGTGTTACCATCACACGCTGTGCTCACACGGGTACGGTGAAGGTGATGACTCTGCTGAGTAGCGGCGCCATGGGCAACATGAGTTGCGGCATGACTTCCGACTGCATGACGGTGGAACACGTGGAACTGTCGCCTACGAACATGGTGCAGACCTGCGATTACGACTTCCACGTCTTCCAACCCCTGTTAGCCGTCCTGCCAAGCCTTGTCGCAGCATGGCTGACGCCTATCGAGAACAAGGCTGAGGTTCAGTTCGTCGCCGAGGTGTGGAAGAGTCCACCCCGCAATTACCTGAACTTCCTGCGTGTGCTGCTGATTTGATGTTAGTATGATCCTGTTTTCTGGAGATGGCTTTTGCTGTGTCCAGACTGTTCGATTGTACCCTATTAACATCAAAGAAATGACACTCAT
>Ga0310786_10013214_pt1 | contig 10190 bp, 9 predicted proteins | sample AusTroGonzalo_MG_FD_203881 | JGI IMG/M metagenome (GOLD analysis project Ga0310786, IMG submission 203881) | Bovine rumen microbial communities from tropical cattle in Woodstock, Queensland, Australia - Gonzalo_03 (v2) (version 2) | ecosystem: Host-associated > Mammals > Digestive system >... | reverse complement strand
CCAAAAATTTCTGTGCGAAAGGGCAAGAACATGGCGAATTACAAAGGTATGCTTATAAGCGGCAAGGGCTCTTCGCTGGATATAAAAAGCGGCGATACAGCGATCGACACCGTCGTCAAGAAGGAAGCCAAACTGCTGATACGCTCCGGCGGTTATGTTTCCAATACCACCGTCCACAACAGCACGACCGTCTCCAACGCGGGCATCGCCGTATCGACCTTCCTGAGCGGCGGCACCATGACCATCTCGAAGGGCGGCGTCGCCACCGGAGTTTCGGTGCAGAGAAACGCCAGACTTTCCGTCGAAAGCGGCGGCGTCGCCACCGACGTCACGGTTGCGTCCGGCGGCAACGTCAACGTCACCGTTTACGGGAACGACGACGCGACGCGGATCGAAGGAAGCAACGTACGCGGGAGCTTCTTCCTTTCCGGCGGCACGGCCTCGAACTTCGTGCTCAACAACAACGGTCGGCTCACAGTGTCGAGCGGCGGCACCGCGCTCGATACGGAGATCGACGCCAACGGGGCGCTTTTCGTGTCGAACGGCGGCGTCGCCGTCTGGATCGTGCAGAACAGCGACGGCAGACTCACCACCCACATCCGCGGCAGCGATTCCGTGACGCTGGTCTCCGGGACCAACGAATACGGCACGTTTCTGCTTTCGGGCGGCACGGCTTCCGGATTCCTGCTCTACGAGAACGCCGCGCAGTATGTTTCGAGCGGCGGCACCGCGTTGCACACGATCGTCAGCAACAGCTGGGCGCACCAGTACGTCTCCTCCGGCGGACTCGCTTCGGCGACCTCGGTGTTCAACAATGGCAGCATGACGGTCTACGGCGGCGGAGTCGCCCGCGACACGTTGGTTTACGCCGGCGGCTCAATGATGGTCGTCGGCGGCAGCATTTCCGGAGCGACTGTCTACGGGAAGCTTTTGATCAATTCCGCGACCGTCGGCGACGACGAATCCGGAGTTGACGCCGGATTGAAAGACATCACCATCGCTTCCGGCGGCATAATGATGGTGAACGAAAAAGCCGCTTTCGGCGGCACGATCACCTTGAACGGCACGGTCACGTTGACGAGCGACATGACGCTGAAGGACGGCGCCAGTCTGGTGCTTGACCTCAACGGGCGCGACAGCGACTCCAGTGCGATCCTGAGCGACTGGGCGAAGGTCAAAAACGCCGCCGGATACACCTTGTCGGTCTCCGTCGGCGCAGCTCCAAGCGGGACTTACAAGCTGGCGGACAATGCCGCCGAATTCACCGGGAGCATCACCGTCATTTCCGGAAAAACGACGGTGGGGACTCTTTCGGTTGCCGAAATCATCGATACGGATCTGGTGTGTTCGCTCTCCGTCGATTACGAAGGCACCCTTCTGCTCACGATCTCCGATACGGTGTCGCCGACGCTGGGCGGCGCCCCTGAAGCGGCGATACGGGGTTACTCCGCGACCATCAGCTGGGCCCCGGCATCGGACCTCTCCGGGATCAGGGACTACACTCTCCGCGTGAACGGTGAAGATATCATTGTCAGCGGAACGACTTACACCTTGACCAATCTGGCGGTCGGAAATTACAGCTGTCAGATTCAGGCGACGGACATCTCCGGCAACGTGAGCGACTGGAGCGCCGCGCATAACTTCAGCATCGTGGACATCACCCCGAATAACGCAGTTCTGACCGCATCCGGTGCGACGTGGGCGGGGGCGCCCAACGTCACGAACTACACGGCGGAACTTTCTTCCGACGGTTTTTCCACTCTGGTGAAATTCGCCGTCGACAAAACGGGGATCGATCTCTACAATGCGGATGCGGCGACCTATTCCTTCCGGGTGAGTGCCGAGGATGGCACCGAATGGTCCGACGTCGCCGAAGCCGCCGTCGCCGAAACCGAGACCGGCGCCGTCAGGTTCGTCTCCGACGCCGACGGGATCGCGGACGCGTTCTTCGCCCAGACCTCTGAAGTGTGGGACGTGAAATACTGCGCCAAGCACGTCGGCACCGCCGGTTGGCAAAACGGTACCGGCGAAATGGTGTCGCTCAAGGGCAAAAACCGGATCGCCAACGTGTTCGACGGCTCCACCGACGCCTCCGTGCTTTTCCTCACCGATGGCGGAAACGGCGACGCGCTGGCGCTGGACGACATCTTCACGAAGCGCCCGGAGGGCGGCGAAAGCGCACCCGTCGCACGCCTCTCGCAGATCGGCGAAGTCCGCGCCGGAGCCGGCAACGACGTCGTCGATCTCACCAGTACGGAGTTCTCCGCTTCCGGCATGACCATCCGCGGGGGCGACGGGGACGACGTGCTCTGGTCGGGCGACGGTGAAAATATGCTCTTCGGCGATCACGGCAACGACCGGCTGACCGGCGGCGCGGATTCCGACGTGCTGGCCGGCGGCGGCGGCGACGACCGGATGCACGGCGGCGGCGGCGACGACATATTCACCTTTGCCGGCAACTGGGGCAAGGACACCGTGGAACAAACCGCGGATGGGAACGTGACGCTGTGGTTCGGCGATCTGACCAATGGCGACGTCAGCGTCAGCTACGTCGGCGGCAACACGGTGATAAGCCGCAACGGAAACACGGTCACCGTCATCGGGCGCAAAGCCGACGCGGTGAACCTGCGCTTCGGCGCGTCCGGATATGAAAAACGCTTCGCCGATCTTACGGCAGAGGGCGCGTTCGCCGATTACTCCAGCCGCAAGATCTTCGAAAATCAGGACACCGCGTTCGTGATCGCCTCGCTCAAGTAATCAGCGACTTCAAAAAAACCAAACGACCGGATGGGAAAAATCCCCGTCCGGTCGTTTTTCATTGCGGCTTCCGCGCTCAGAACCAGGCGATCCCATCCAACACGGACCGCACCTCCGGCGACAGCGGCTGAAGTCTCGTAAGCGCCTCCGCATAAGGAAGACGCGCCCGCGTGCCGAAGTGGGCGTTGCGGATCTTCTCATCCTCCGCGAGACGCGGTCCCTGCTGACAGCGGTAAAGCGAAATGATGCTGCATTTTTCCGCCATCTCCGCTTCGGTGAGCGGCACGAGACACCCGGGATCGCACGCCATCGAATTGCGGCAGTGGTAAAAAAACACCTCCGGCCATCCCTGTTTCATCACCCCGCGGGAGTTTCCGGAAGCGAGGCGCAGGGCGTTGAGCGCGATGGAGGCGCACATCATGTGGTCGAGGTGCCGGTCGAGCGGCCACTGCGTGAATATCGCCCGCGGTGGCGCCGCCGCATACATCGCCGCCAGCGCCCGGCAGCTCTTTTCCGAAGCGAAGGCGGAGCCGTCGCGCTCATACAGCCATGTCGGAGCCGTCCCCAAAATGGCGCACACTTCGCTTTCCTCCGCTTCGCGCAGTTTGGAGCACTCCTCCGGCGAGGCGATCCCGGTAAGTCCGTTTTCGCCGTGCGAGACGTCGATGACATGGAGTTCGTATTTCCCGGTCGCCTTGAGCTTAAGCGCCGTACCGATGACGGCGAGCAGATCGTCCGGATGGGCGTTGACGAAATAGATGTGTTCCATGATGCCGACAAATCCTTATGTTATGTCGGTAATATACACGCTGCCGACCGCTTTTCAACCGAATGACGCGAACATGCGTTTTTTCGGCAAAACATGCCGATACCGGTTAGCAAAAGCGCCGATCCGGAGATATATTTTTGGGCGATCGGTGCAAAACATTCAACCCGGAGTCGAAAGGGGCAAAATGAATCAGGTCAGCAGAGACGAACTTCAATCGTTCATGAAGCAATACGACGTCGATTACTCCATCGGCGACCTCACCCCCACCGTATGCGCCCTCCACGGCGTGGCGGAACCCGCCGAGTGCGGCGGCACCCCGATCGCCGAAGTGGTCGATCAGGCTCAACACCTCGCCGACGGAGAAGGCAAAATCGAACGCACCTTGATCTACTGCCCGGACGCGGCGGGAGAGATCCAGCGGCAGAAATTCCCGGAACTCTTCGCCCGCGTCGAAAAGCTCGCCGGGATGCGCTTCCTCTCCTCGGGAGTGATGCCGAGCGTCACCCCGGTCTGCTACGCCACGATATTTTCCGGAGCGTCTCCGCAAGTCCACGGAACGCTGCGCTACGACAAGCGCCGGATCGAGATCCCCACCCTCTTCGACGCCTTCGTCGACGCCGGAAAAAGCGTCGCCGTGGTCGCCGTGAACAACTGCTCGATCGACACGATATTCCGCAAACGCAAGATAGACTACTACTCCACCCGCACCGACGCCATCGCCCACCGCATCACCCGGCGGCTGATCGCGCTGGACGAATACGACGTGATCGTATCCTACTTCAACTCGTACGACCACCTGTCGCACCACTTCGGGGGCGAGTCGATCGTCGCCGCCGCGGCTCTAACCACCGCGGTCGAGTACTTCGAAAACCTCGTGGCCGACGTGGACAAATACTGGAAGAAGCATCCCCGCGCCGTCATCTGGACGCCCGACCACGGCAACCACGCCATCAACGATTCGCAGAGCGCCCACGGCAAGAATATCCCCGAGGACATGCTGGTCGACCATTATTACCGGCTCCGCGCCGCAGAGGAATAAAAAAAGGGACCGGCAAGACACCGGTCCCGAAAGTGTTCCGACGGAAGCCCGTCAGATCCTTCTGCTCGCCGCGCGCATATCCACACCGGCGCAGAACGTCAATATTCCGGATGCCGTCAGCACTCCGCCGGCGATCATCGCTATCGCCTCGACGCTGGCGAACGGCATCAATATGAAAGTTATACCCACGATCAGGGACAACAGACTGGAAGCGATTCCCCATATCCGCCGCCAGCCGCCGCCGAGAAGCTCGCTTATGGAAGTCACGATGAGCCACACCCCCAATATGAGGATCCAGAGATACTCCATGAACAGCGGGGAACAGATGGTCATCGCGCCGAAGAACACCAGCACGCTCGCGTTTATCACCGCAAACCGTTTCCCTACGGAACCGGCCCGCAGCGAGGCGAGGAACAGCCCCACACCGTCCAGGATCAGCAGGACTCCGATGACCACGATCAGGATTCTGATCGTGCGCGCGGGAGAAAACAGCAGCAGCAGACCGACCGCCACCTCGAGTATGCCGCGGAAGATCAGATTTCTTCCCAGCCCCTGAAACAAAATGGACAATGGAGAACGCTCCGTCAGCGCGGATTTGTTTTCTTCAGACATTTTTTCACCTTTCCCTGATTGGATCTCCCGTTGATATGTGCAATATAGCGGCATCGTAAGATTATTCAAGGGCGCGCCGCGCGATTCGGTTCAAAATTGCGGCATTTTCCAGTGCGACACCATAAGTGAGCAGTTGAGGTCGTCTTCGTGCACCTTCTGGTAATACACGGTGCAGAGAGCGCCGTCCGCCAGCTCGACCGTCGAGGGATATCCGAGGTCGGGCGTCGGACCGTCGTCGCGCAGTATCCAGTCGAGCGACCACGTCCTGCCGCCGTCGCGGCTGAACGCCATGCGCTGCCCCGGGTTTTCGCCGCGCCAGCTGTAAGACATGATGATCGTCCCCGACGAGTGGAGCAGCAGCGCGGGCGGCGATCCGGCGACGAGAAACTCCGGCTTCGCCCACGTTCTGCCGCCGTCGGCGGAGCGCGTCAGGCAGATCGAAAAATCCGGCTGGTGGCGGATCGCCCCCACGAGTTCGCCGTTCGGGAGTTCCAACGCGTGCGCCTCGTAGAACTTGCCCTCGTCGGGGTTGGGAACGCGCCCGAGTTTGGTCCAGCTTTCGCCCGTGTCCCGGCTCTCGAACGCGGTGATGTCCCCCATGCGGACGCCGCCAGAATGGTTCGGCTCGTAACCGCACTCGTTGCCGAGATACAACAGCGTTCCATCCCGGCGCAACGCCGGTCCGTGCGGAGCGGAAACGAACGACTTGCGGCGCTTGCTCCACGTTCCGTCGGCGTTGCGCAGCCGGGTGAAAGCGCCGACGTTCGCCTCGACCACGGCCTCATCCCACGCCTCGACGACCGGAGTGAAATCCATCCGGTAGCGCCGCGTCTTGAGGCGGTCCGCTCCGGTGCTCGGGCGGGCGAGGAGTCCGCGCGTGTCGCTGGCGAACCACGTCAAAAGCGCCCTGCCCCCGCCCAGCGCGACCAATCCGGTGTCGCGGTCGTCGACGGGAGAATCGTTGACGACCAGCGGCGAACTCCATGTCCGCCCGTCGTCGAAGCTCGAAAAGCAAACGCTCTTGCCGAAGGGATCGATGTGGCCGGTGCGGAATCCCGAGGCCGCCGCCAATAGCTCGTGCCCGCCCACCCGGCAGACGCTCGGCCAGCCGAAGTAACCGAAGAGCGTGTCGTTGCCGTAACTGCAAATTATCCCGTGTTCCGCCTCGATGCGTTTTTCGTTTCCCATGTGAGATCGTCTCCATTTTAGCCGGCGCCCGGTCGCCGCTGTCGTATTTATTATAGCAGATTCTATTGCTTTTGCAACCGAATCATGATAATTTATGTGCCGAATGCGATCCGCGACGGCTATCCGCGCGGTTTTTCGGAGTGATTTTTCCCATAACGACACGGCGGAAAGGCCAGACGGTGAAGAGACATCTTTCAAAAGGCGGCGCACTGCGGCGGCGCGCCCGGGTGCTGATGCCGGATATCCCGGAGCTGCGCTGGTGTCTGTACGATGCCGCCAATTCGGCTTTTTCGCTGATCGTGGTGACGGCGATGTTCCCGGTGTTTTACTCCGATTTCATCATGCCGGCGGGGATGCCGAAAAGCGCGGCCACCTCCGACATCGGATTCGCCAACAGCATCGCCGGATTCGCCGCCGCCGTCGCCATGCCGCTCTTGGGGGCGCTGGCGGATCGCCGCGGCGCGCGGAAGACCGGGGTGTTCTGCGCGGTCGTCGTCGGATGTCTCTGCACCGAGCTGCTCGCGATGCTCGATCCGGGCATGCGGATCGCCGCGCTGGCCATTTACGCGCTGGCGTTCTTTTCCTTCACCGGCGGCAACGTCTTCTACGACTCCATGCTGGTCGACGTCACCGCGCGGCGGCGGATGGATTACATATCCGCGCTGGGTTTCGGCATCGGTTACATCGGCAGCGTGATCCCGTTCGTCGGCATACTGGCGATGATGTATCTGCTCGGCGAAGGCGAACAGGGATACCGCCTGACTTTTCTGACCACCGCGCTCTGGTGGGCGCTGTGGTCCTTGCCGCTGCTGCTCGACAAACGGAAATCCGACACGTCGCTCCCGACGGATGGCGCACCGCCCGCCGTCGGGCCGGCCGCGTGGCGCCGCACCGTCAGGGACATCTGGAACGACCGCAATCTCCGCATCTTTCTCCTCGCGTATTTTCTCTATATCGACGGCGTGGACACCCTGATCGTGATGTCGGTGCCGTACGGCAAGGAGGTGGGCCTGGGGACCACGGAAATGATCGCCGTGATACTCGGCATCCAGATCGTGGCGTTCCCCTGCGCGATGCTCTACGGCGTGCTCGCCTCGCGCTTCGGAGCCAAAAGGATGATCGGCGTCGGGATAGCCAGTTACGGCTTCACCGTACTGATCGCCGCGCTGATGCCGTTCATCGCCTCGCGCAGCTGCAAGAGCGCGCTTTTCCTGCTGCTGGCGCTGATCGTCGCCGCCAATCAGGGCGGCATACAGGCGTTGAGCCGCTCCTGCTTCGGCAGGCTGATCCCGCCGGAGCGCTCCGCCGAATACTTCGGTTTCTACAACATCTTCGGCAAATTCGCCGCCGTGCTCGGTCCGACGCTGGTCGGCCTCTCCGGGCGGCTGTTCGGCGGCGGCCAGTACGGCATGCTGAGCCTGCTGCTGCTCTTCATCGTGGGCGGCTGGATGCTCAAGCGCACCCGGATCGACTGACCGAAAAACCGTCCCTGCCCCGGTCATTTCTGCTCCTGTCCCGTCCCCGCATCCTTTTTTGAAATTTTTTTCGAAAATATTTGTTTTTGGGCTTGCATTTGGAATTTTTTGGAATATATTGGAAATAATTGGAAATAAAATGCGATATCCATCACCGTTTCGGAGACGCGCGAAGTGCTTCCTTTCTGCGGACAGGAAAAGTGTTTGGTCGACGCCGGCGGACGTGTCCGTCTGACTCAGCGCTGGGTGGACGATTTTCTGCGCCGGTGCGGCGGAGAGGTCGTCATGCACGGCCTGCCGGAAGGCGCGATCGCCCTCTATCCGGAAGAGGTGTATCAGGAAATGCGCGCGCGTGAGATCGGCAACGTCGATCAGCTCGGCGCGAGTTTCGCCCTTCGCCGGTCGCTCCGGCGTTTCGGGGCGCTGACTCGTCAGGATACGATCACGCGGCAGGGACGGGTGACGCTGCCGTCACCGTTCCGGGAATACGCGGGGATAGTCGCGGGCAAGGAAGTGTGCATCGTCGGCGTGGAAGTCGGCGTGGAAATTTGGGAACCGGCGAGGTTCGCCGCCGAAATGCAGGCGATCAACGCGCACCTCGCCGACCGCAGGGAAGCGGAAATGGCAAGAGAACTTCAACAGGAAAGGGAGCGGATATGAACCGTAAGATCTGGCTTATCATCTTTTTGCTGGGCTCTCTGATATTGCTGATGGGCGGGATGCACCGTCCGGACGCCGTTGAGGCCGATCCCGCCGATCCGGTGATGCTGAACGCGAAGACCGCGGTCTCTCAAGTCGTCGGCAGCGACTCCGGAGCATGGAAGAAAGCCGTCCGCGAAAATCCGGCGTGGATATTGCAGATCGAAAGTACGGAAGAGCGGTAAGTAAAAAAAGCCTCCACCCCATAGCCGGGAGCGCATCGCCTTTTTGCGCGACCGGCTTTTTTTTGCGTCGTTTTTTCTGCCGCGTCCCCTGCCCGATCGGGAACAAAAAACCGGTCCGGAGGGAACTTGCGTTCCGCACCGGACCGGCGGAGGTTGGGTCGTATTATCCGAATGTCAGCGGTAATTCTTCCACTTGGGCTCGTTGGCGAACACCCAGTCGTAATATTCGCGCATCGTCAGCTGCGACGCCGCGCCCTCGTCCAATATCACCACCGTCGCGGGGTGCATCTGGACGGCGCTGCCCGTGACCATGCTCGAAAGCGGTCCTTCTATCGCCTTTGCCGCGATCTCCGCCTTCTTCGCGCCGGTTATGAGCATCACGATCCGCTTCGCGTCGAGGATGGTGCCGACGCCCATCGTGAAGGCGCGCATCGGCATCGTTTCCGGCGGATCGAAGTAGACGCTGTTCTGGCGGTAGGTCGCGGGAGCAAGCGCCTTCGCCCTCGTCCGCGACGTTAAGCTCGACAGCGGCTCGTTGAAGCCGATGTGACCGTCGCTGCCGATGCCGAGCAGCTGCAGGTCGATGCCGCCCGCCCGCTTCATCGCCGCTTCGTAACGGGCGCCTTCGGCGACCTCGTCCGCGGCCATTCCGTCGGGCAGATTGGTGTTCCGCTTGTCGATGTTGATCTTGTCGAAGAGGTGATGATTCATATAGTAGCGGTATGAATTCTTATCCTCCGGCGGCAGACCGATGTACTCGTCCAGATTGAAGGTCGTGACCTGCGAGAAATCGACTTCTTTACGTCCGTTCATCGCCGCCAGATCGGCGTAGACCGGCTCCATAGTAGCCCCGGTCGCCAATCCGAGGTTGAATTTGGGTTTGGCTTTGATCGCGTCCGCGATCAGCCTGGCCGTAAGCAGTGCGGCGGCGGCGGCATCGGGCTGAACAATGACTTCCATCGTATCGGATTCTCCAACTTTACCGGCGGCGAAACGAATTTCCCGCCTACGGTGTATAATATAATCCGGAGACGACGGACGACAATGTACTTTTTTGCAGATTGTTTGAACTATTATGCAATATTTCGATCCCGGCTCAACGGCGCAGCCAGGACGGGACCATCAGCAGCACGGCGATGCAGACCGGCAGCGAAGATCCGCCGCCGCCGAGGGCGAAGTGCAAAAGGACGCCGAGCGCCACGCCGGTCAAAGCGCCGAACAACGCCGCACGCCGGTCGTCGTGACGGATGCCGGTGAACACCGCCGAACCGGCGAAAAACCAGCAGAACCAGCTGATCAGCGGCAGCCAGCACCAGGAACATCCCGGCAGCCAGGGCAGGATGCCGACCACGGCTTCCGCCATGATGCGCATCCCGTTGCGCACGGCCGAAAACGGACGCGGCAAAAGCAGCAGGCCCACCCCGGCGAACAAGGCAAAAGGCGAGATCCCGGTATCCATCATGCAC
>Ga0310786_10013213_pt1 | contig 10191 bp, 9 predicted proteins | sample AusTroGonzalo_MG_FD_203881 | JGI IMG/M metagenome (GOLD analysis project Ga0310786, IMG submission 203881) | Bovine rumen microbial communities from tropical cattle in Woodstock, Queensland, Australia - Gonzalo_03 (v2) (version 2) | ecosystem: Host-associated > Mammals > Digestive system >... | reverse complement strand
TTCTTCATCATTCCTGTACAGCTCAATGGCGATGAGTTTATCGTCAGAGTTCCTCAGCATCAGGAAATACCTGTTACGAGAGAGCTCGCTCTCAGAGACATAGGCGTATACGCTGATCAAGCCTCCAAGAGCCGGATTACGCTTAGCCTTGACGTAGTTCACGATCGGAGTATCAATAGATTCAGAAGTCAAAGTCTTGATGTAGACTGAGTAACTCTCGTCGATGTGTTCATCAAAGATGTACGAATGCGTACCATTAGAGAGCATCTTAATATAGTAGGAGAACGGCGTGAAGTAAATGAATTCATCACGGTTCAGCAAACATTCCTTAATGTCCTGAATCGGATTGGCTTCATTAATGACCCTGCCAACCTTGAAGAAGGCGGCATCATTGGTTCCCGGAACATATTCCGTATGCTTCAGGTTGTAACGGATAGGCATGTATGGGAGAATCTTCTTTACAGCCCCAGCCTGATACGGAATGATAACACTCTGGATAGTGTTCGTTTCATAGGTACATGTATCATCAGACAATAGACAGAAGGCATTGAACTGACGGGTGATGAGATCGTCTCTTTCCTTGAACACCAAGACCTTAGACTTCTCGTTGCCAACGGAGGTGCTAGCAAAGAACTCGTTGAGGTCTGTTTCGGATCCCAAGAGCTTAGCTCTAGTACGGTTGGTATAGATATCTTTCTTGTGGGTCATGAGAGAATCTTCATCAGTTCCACCTGCCGGAGAGGAGAACACCCAAGATGAGAATTCCGAAGCGTAGTCAACCTTGTCAATACTGATAGCCGGAGTTCCCTTGAAGGTGAAGTTACCGTTCTCGCCATCGGTAGTAGCTACCACGAACTTCAGGTTCATTCCGTTTACAGGAATGTAAGAGCGTTCACCACGTCCGAAGTAGAAGAGAACCGTGTCGCTGTCTAGACGCTTTAGGTACACGCTAGGATCCGAGCCAGCACTCTTAAGGGATGAAGTGATGATCTTCAGCGGTGTCCAATCATCATTCTCGTTAGATCTCTGGAACGCCGTAGCCCCTACATACTTGTCTGCAAAGTCAATCATGTACTTGCTGATACTAGAGTTCGAGGTATCGGCATATACATCTTCCTGATAGTCGAATTTGACATTGAATACCACGATAGAGAATGACACCATCGTAGCCTTCTTGGTATCATCGTAGTATTCTTTAATCGGAACAGAGAAATTGCTCTGGAAATTGTAGACAGTATCAAAGAGCGGTGTCTCAGCCGGAATAGTAATGCTACCATTAGTGATAGGAACACTCTTGTAGAGACCCCTGATTCCGTTAGCATTACGGCTAAAGATGAGAGAATACGGCAGTCTAAAATCCGTCGTATCCAACTTGACAAGAAAGTCGTCACGGTCAATAGTGAGCCAACCACTTTCGTTGGAGTCAATCAAGCTAAGCAACTTTGTCTTCTCAATTTCGAGAATGATTGTACAAGAGGACGGACGAGAAGCCTTCAGTTCCACCCCTTCGGACTCAGCTGTGTTGTAGATGGTCGTAGGCATCATAGCCGTATTGAGGAAGAACTCATTGTACATCATATTTCTATGGAACTGCGAGCTCTTGGAAGCGTGGGAGGCTATCTCAGTAAGATAGCCAAACATGCCAAGCTTCGTAGTTTCAGTAGTATCAGGAACTTGCGAAAAACACTTCTCAGCAAGCTTCATAAAAGCTTGCATAAATCCATACTGGTCGTTGCTTATGGTGTTGAGGACAGGATCAACTTCATTTGCCATATCAGCCTCTTTAATGATTTTTTCATTAGAAAGTTCCCATAAGGCAAAAAATAAAAGGCTCCATAGGAGCCTAGAATTATGCGGAGAGCAGGATACAAGATCCCATCAATTCCTCCGAGGTTTCTTCGTAAGACGCACTAGAAGAGCTTCCGATGTGCTTCAAAGTTACTCGTGGAATGATTTTGCCCTTTTCGTCATGGATTAAGGAGACAGCGGGGAGATTCCTGAACTTGTACAGCGGATTAGTTTCCTCTAATGTAAAGGGCCAATCCACGAACGGATTATTACCAGTCGCATCTAAGCTCTTCACGAACTTAAGATACTTTTCAGGGTTCTCGATGATGTCCTTAAACCGGACAATTGTTCCTGTGCCGACAGACAATTGCACATGAGTGAAACCTTCCTTGTCAGTCCACCAAGCTTTCTTCTTGTTATATTCTTCCATGTTCCACATGATTGGAATATCACGAGTATAGAAAAGTCCAAGATAGACTATGTCGGAGAGTCTAAATGCGTCTACATTTATAAATACGGGGTCGTAGTCTTTTGCCCCTTCGATGTTTCTAAACAGGTCTTCGACTGGAATATCTACGATGGAGATCTTGTCACGCCAGTTACCCGGCATACAAGTATCTTCACCAGCGGCAATCGAGATCATGACGAAATCTTCGAATCCTTCCTGTCGTACATCGATCGGTGTCGGTTCGAGAGAGTCTTTGTCAAGTCCGAAATACCATGCCGGAACGTCCATAGTATTATTCTCGATGTCGGTGTGCATGATACAATTCGATCCATCACCGTTGAGAATGTTATTCATGCACGTTCCAATATAGTCATAGCCGTTCGCCATCTTTTCTCTCATTCTGCGAACGAATTTAAACATGTCACGCTTCTTCACGAAGTTAGCAAAGGGGTTCACCTCTTCTACGGGTGCTTCAGGGCTAGCAGGCTGTGCTGCTTCTGTCGCTGCGTTTGCTTCAGCGTCTTGATTGGCTTCTGGTCTACTTTCTGTTTCGTCCGTGTCTGGGGTTTCTGTCTCAGAGTCGCCAATCGGTTCAGTCGTTTCACTAGCAACTTCCGTCGATACGGATTCAGCCACAGTCTCTTCAGAAGGCGTCTGGCTATCCTCCACAACCGCAGGTGATCCAAGGTCTGAAGCGTCTCCGGGTCTAATTCCGGCGGATTCTTCATCAAGGACATCAACAGGCCCAGTTTCTGATGGGCCGATGTCGCTGTCAAACTGGACATCGTCACCGAGCACTTCTTCTGCGAGTTCTTCTGCGATTTCTTCATCTCTATTGTTCTCCATAGATTACCTCCCTGAAGAGCATGTTAGCGTGCTCTTTAAGGTCAGCAGCGGCTTCTTCTTCCACTTCTGCGAACGTTCTGAGCTTCTCGTCTTCAGTCTTCGTTTCTGTTGTTTGTTCTTCCATTTTGTTTCCTCTGGTTAAGGTCATTAGTTTATATAAAATTATCTCCTAAGCCTTTTGAGCTTAGGAGATATGCAGTTAAGCAACAGAGAGAATCATCTTTGTCCATTCGGTGTGAGACGGTAATCCAAAGTACTGCTCACCGATTTTAATATCGTTGCGTGTCATAACGTAATTGGCCAATGTCGCAGAGTACTCAATATCATTCGTATTGCTCTTCGGAAGGATCTTTCCAAGCATCGTAGTGATAAAGAGATTCCATGCGATCTTGATAGACGGATACAGAGAAGACAAGTCAGAGTCACAGACAAAGTCATAGATGAGTGTGCTAGACTCTCCAAGAATCTCGATACCATTTGCGATAAGAAGATTAGGATCAGCCACGAACGCTCCCTTGAACTTGACTTTCTTCTCAGCCTGAATGTTGGCTACCTGAGATTCTGTCTCGTCAAGTTCGGCATTCACCAATTCTTCATCCGGGTCTTCAGCCTCGCCTACTTCCGTATAGTCTACAGCTGTCCTGTCAGACTGATACTGATCCAATTCAGGATACTTGCTAGGGTTATCGCCATTGGCTCGCTTCTTGTCGTAGATCTTATTAAAGATTCTTGTACGGTTGTTAGACAGCACAAGGTCGCATTTATTAATGAAGAACCACTCGATGAAGTTACGAAGCATCGTGGTCTTGGTAAGCACCTTGTTTTCGCGAGTATGAGTCAATCCTCTGAAGAGCATGATGGTATCAACGTCACACACCTTCTCTTCAATCCAGTACATAACCAGAGTATCCTGTCCTGAGTACTTTGTGAACCGAGGAAAATTTTCGTATGGGAAGTCAGCCATTTCGATATCATCATGTTCAACCTTGCGAACCTTGATGACGTTCTCAGCCAACCAGTCAAGAGAGTAGTCTTCAGGGCTAGAGTTACGGATGGCGTAATAGTTCTGCTGCATGTCTATGATAGAATAGAATGCCGGGATATAGAAGCTGTCGTGCTTCTTCTTGATGTCCTTAGCAAAGCGGTCAGCCTTGTAGTACGCTCTGCGATAGTCCTTCGGGAATTCCTTCGGAGCGATAATCTCACCCGGGTCATATCCAAGATTCTCAAGTCTGCGGATAGTGAAGCCCCAGTCGAAGCCGTGGTTGAAAGCGATCACTACATCAGCTGCAAACCTGTAGTTGAGGTCATCGAAGTGTTCCTTAATGAGATCAATTTCTTTTCCGTAGAATTTGATTTCCACATTGATGTGTGGCTTAGGAACTTCACCGAAGATAGTCTTCTGAAGATTGTTCCATTCTTCTTCGTACTTTGCTCGGTATTCCTCAATCTTTTCCTTGAACTTGCCAATCTGCGGGTTCTTTTCCACATACTGGCCCTCAACGGTGTCATCGAGGAATCTCAGCACAAGCGTAGAAGATCTGGTATCGAAGCAAGAGATAGCGTTAATCGGCGTGATAGCTTCATCAGCTTCCACAAAGCGTCTAACTTGTCTGTTATCGCATTCGATATCCCAAAAAACCTTGTTCAAACGAACGGAAGTATCTTCGCCGCCAGTGGGTTCAAGCTTTGTATCGAAGAATCTACGAATGTAGTGATCTGCGAGTTCCACGTCTGCGCCATGTACGAATGGGCAGAGGAAGAAATTCTCAGGGCTAATCTTGCTCTTTCTGAACCTGTTGAGGAGATCGTAGTTACGAGCTGCTGCTTCAGGATCAAAAGTGTTCTGATAATCAATGATGGCTTCATAGATGTTCTGGTAATCGCACTCAACCTCTTCCGTTTCAGCCTTCGGAACTACGTACGGATTGGTGCCGTGCTTCTCTACGAACTCAGGCTTTGATACGTGGAATCTGACCGTTGGGTGGTCATCAAATTCAAATGTGCGTTTGCCATTCTTATAATAGGTGGTAAGCACGCCAATGTTATACGGCTTTACATCCGACTTCGTGACGAGCTTCTTTACTGAAATAAGCTTGTACTTGTTAGTGTCCATGTGTTCCTCTCTGTTGTCTGCATTTATTAGTTCAGAAAATAATGGAATAGAGAGGGCTTCTCTCTATTCCTCAAATCAAGAATTGTCGATTTCTACAACCTCGATGTCCTTCCCTCTGAACTTAGCCTTCGGGATGACCCCAGATGTATCCATCTCAGCCTTTTCATCTTCCTTTATTCCGATGAGAGCTTTATCCATAGTCACTACACGGTCTCCATCACTGGCAGCTAGGTCAATGACCAAGAGTTCACCTGTCTTACTGTTAGCCACGATCTCGTATTCTTCTGTGGATACCGGAATGTCCACGAGCTCCTCAACGCCTTCCAATTCCGGGTCGGTCTCTGGCTCAGGCGGAGTGTACTCTTCCTGCTTGAAGTCAGGAGACTCGTTCTCAGCTGTAGACATGGATGCAACCTCATTGGACTTCTGAATTTGCTCCTTCACCTGAGCTTCGAAGTCTTCCACAACTTCGGCTTCGGTGAAGTTCTCAGGCTTGTATCCTACGTCATTGTTAGAAAGGATGTCCATGAGCTCACCTACATTCCATGCACCGCCGTTTGCACCTTCGTCAAGCAGCTTCCTCTGGAGATCCTGCTTAAACTTCTTCTCCTTGAGTGTCATGATACCCTTAATGGCGGATATCTTGGCGTTCTTGATGGCGATAAGGTTGCCAGTCTGAAGATGAGTGAATGCGAGACTGCCTCGTGACCTAGAGTTCGTTACATTCTGGAGGATAGCATTGGAGCTCTTATAGAGATCGTCTAATTCAGCGGCTTCTTTCTTTAGAGCCGTGATTTCCTCATCAAAGTTAGATCCTTCAATTTCCATACATAGTTCCTTTGGTTAAGAATAGTGTCTCCTCTCAGAGACACTCTTGTTACACTTTATGGAGAGCCTTCTTGACGGCATCACCAAGGTCGGTAGCATTGATACCGCCATTAGACAATACTATGGCTCTGGCTCTTCCGCCATATTTCTGTCTGAGTTTCTCTCTGAAGAATCTCCACTTGTCACGGAAGAACTTGAACTTCGTGTAGAGCGGATCGCCGTTAGCCTTAGCGAGCAACACACAGACCTTAGAGACTTTCTTATCGATGACACCTTGGGTGGTGAGGTTCAATCTCTTAATCATGAGACCTTCGTTTGCTGTGGCTTCTTCGTCACCGTAGTCTTCCCTGAATACGTCCATCGTGTCATTCATAATCTCCGTGAAGATCTCTTTATCTTCTACAGAGAGCTTGTCCATAAATTCTTTGATTTCAGATGCTTCCATAGTATCCTCATTATTTTTCAATCATGAGTTAAGGGAAAAATAAACCTATAAGGTTTTACCCTTATAGGTTTACGAAACACTAGAAACGAAGCCGAATTAGTCTTCGTTATAGTCGTCCTTTTCCATAGAACCAGCCAAGGAGAACTTGCGCATGATGAGAGCAGCAACCTTCTTGTAGGAACCGAGCTGGCGACGGCAGAAGAGCGTGCAAGTCGTACCGACCTTGGACACAGCCTTCTGGATCTTCTTGATCTTCTTGAGTTCCTTGGAGCCTTCCTTACCTGCATCGGCAGCGAGCTTCTTTACGAGGCCAACTTCCTTGTCGAGGAGCTGGATGGAGTCATAGAGCTTAAGGATCGGATCATCTCTCATGGAGTTGATGAGACGGTTAGCACAGTCAAGAACGTCGTCAATGATCTGGTCATTGTTAGCGGAGCTCGAGACTTTGAGCTTTTCTGCGACCGGCTTCGTTGCGCCTCTGTCGATACGGAAGAGCCACTTACTGTTGTGAGAGCTCGGATTGGTGCCAGTCATCTTATTTTCGGCCTTCGGAACGAAGTTCTTGTAGCCACCGTTGTCCGGCGTAGAAGCAACCTTGCCCATTTCTGTGATGATGTTGTCAACAACACCGCCGTCACTGTCATGGCCATTAGTCCAGTTCTTGTCGTCCCCGCCATTGATAGCGTCAGATTTGCCAATAGCAGCATTGAGCTTGTCGAAGACCTTGCCAGAGCTCATCTTGAGAGCAGTGACAGCTTCTTCAGAGACGAAGTAGATGTTCTGGAGAGCACGAGCCAAGTCGATGTTGTACTGAGTGACACGCTTCGGGTTCGGAGCATTTTCCTTCCAGTCATCGTTCTTGGATTTTGCCTTTGCCTTAGCAACGATGCGCTTGAGCGTCGTGACAATAGCACCAGAACGGAGGGAGACGATAGCCTGAGAAACGAAAGCGCGAACCTTGCGCACGAATTCAACAAGCCACTTCCAGATCTGCGTACCAACTTCCTTAGCACGATCAGCCACAGCAGCCATTGCATCGCCAATGCCTTCAGCACCAACGGTCATGCAAAGACGACCATCTTCTTCGATCAAAGCAACTTCGGCATCGCCACAGAATTCAGCACCTTCGCAAGCCATCACGAGGATGTCAACGTGCGAAACATTTTGGTCAGCGGCATAGGAGCCGTCCATGAATTTATCAAAGTACATAATTATGTTCCTTGTGTAAAAGTTTGTGTGGATTACGGATTTTCTTCGGTCATGACCCGTATTCAATGGTTAGTTAAAAATCAATCTAGATTTCATAGCGAATTTTCGATATCTTTTACCGTCAACCCATTGAAATCGGTCTCGGGCATAGAAACCAAGTGAACCTTCCGAGAGAGAATATCCTTACGGACGTTATCAGGGAATGATCCAAAGGCTCCTCCGGAGAGTCTTGCCCAAATATTATTGCCAACGATGGCTATCTTTTCAGAGATAAACCATAGCATTAGCTTAAGCTCCTGTTGGAATCCTATCTCTCTGCCAAGTCTGCTTCCTACGATTGACACTAGCTTGGTATCGGGATCGTTAAGAATCTTCAGAACCAGATTGGAAAGCATCTCCTTATTCCCTACTGGAATCTTAGACGCGATCTGTCTGGCGACATCGTTGTACTTAGACAGGAATTCCTCAAGAGTGATGACTGTAAGATCTACAGATATTTCTTCCATTGTAGCTCCCACTATATAAATATAGCTGAGGATTTCTCCTCAGCCACAGTGATTACTTAATGACATGGTCAGGCTGGTGCAAACCGAATCTGCCGAGCTTGCGGTTTTCTTCAAGGAACGGATTGAGAAGCTGCAAGAAATCAATGAGAATCTTAATAACTTCATCCGGAAGCACGTAGCGACCCTTCTTGAGCTGCGTGTTGAACCACTTGATGTTGTCTACACCGAGTTCTTCAGCCACGGATGCCCAGTCTGCAGCCATTTCCATCAATGCGAAGTAGCTATAGCGGAATCCTTCTTTCTTTTCGCCGAACTTAGTGCAATGAGCCAAGTGGAACATACCGCATTCTACGTGGTGGTCATTGTTGCGACGATGCTGCATGATGTAGAATTCGCCACGTTCTTCTTCATACGGGGTGATCTGGAATTCACCGTTGGTAGCATGATTGAAGTGACGGAGAGCGAGATACTTGTGCATTTCCGGATCAACGAATTTATCTTCGTCATGATGCTTAACAACATTTTCGAAGTATTCCATAGCGAGCTTTTCGAAGTTCGGGATGGGATGACGACCGGATTCATCTGTACGCTTCTTGAGTTCGAAGAAGAGAGTCTTATAGTAGGCACGAGTGACTTCTGCGTGCTTAAGAGTTTCAGCCTTATAGAGCTCCATGATTTTCTGAACAGTGATGGTGTGATCATCCACCGGAGTTTCAGGTTCCTTAGAGACGGGCTGTTGAGCCTGTGTGTTTTCCATAGTGTTTTCGGTTTCTTTGGTTTCTGTGGTTTCGATGTTTTCAGCCATTGTCTTACTCCATTGTTGCTGGTTTCCATTCCAAAGTTAGGAGCATTGTAGAATTAGAAGGTGCAATTATATATAAATATAAGCAACCTTACAACATAGGAGATATAATATGAACAAAACGTTGGCCTTATCTTTGTTTAAAATTCCGATTGGGAGCAAACAGTTCCCATCTATTCCTATTAAAAAGAAGTGAGGGTTAACGCTAAAAAAGACTAAAAAGGGGTGAGAGACATTCTCTCATTCTTTTTTTTGTCGAACTATAAAATGAAAGGAGCAAATACTATGGAAGCCATTGATGAAATTTTATCCGCCAATATTGAGAAGGAAAACCAGATTAAGGTAACGCACAAAGATGGAGCCGTCTCTGGCGATTATTTTCGCGAGGTATTTAAAAGAGAAAAAATAATTGACTCTCGCGATTTTAATTCCTTCATTAAGGCATGTGAAAAGATGGTGAGACAGTCCGACGAGTACAAGACCTTTATATACAAGGTGCATAATGAGCTTGGAGGATCTGGCATTCAGACATGTAACATTCTTGGAATGGTAACCGGAGAAGAAGCTACCCTAGAGGTAGACCACTATCCGTTTACCCTCTACGAAATCTGCACGGCTGTTACTAATAAATTTATCCGTGAGAAAATCCCCTTTAATACTTTCATGGTTGCTGATCAAGTCATGAAGCTGCACTTCGACCTTAAGGTAGGCTTTACTGTGCTTGCTAAGACTGTCCATCAGCTTCGCCATAGTGGAAAGGTGTTTATCCCATTGACAGATGTGGCTGGCCACTTCATGGAATTCTTCAAAGAATATAAAGAAGACCTTGAGCCGGAGACCATCACAAGTTTCTCCAAGCTCATAGACATGACTAAGAAAGGCTACCGATTGAATAAGGACTCTAACTTCCTAACGGTTAAAGAACAAGAAATTTATACGGAAGATGAGATTCCAAAGGTAGGCTACAATGCTCTTGATGGAGACACTACAGTCAAATAAGGAACTATTCCCATTTGATATCGATGAAATCGAGGAGGACGATATGGCATCTTCAAACAGTGCGATGGATGCTCTAATGAGCAGCGTCTTAGGAAAAACCAGAAGCGAGGAAGCGGAAGTTTCATCTCGTATGGCATATATGGAAATGGAAACTCAACGCCGAAGAGAGAATCCGTTCTGGCGTGTAGACATGATGGAAAGTCT
>Ga0310786_10013211_pt1 | contig 10191 bp, 10 predicted proteins | sample AusTroGonzalo_MG_FD_203881 | JGI IMG/M metagenome (GOLD analysis project Ga0310786, IMG submission 203881) | Bovine rumen microbial communities from tropical cattle in Woodstock, Queensland, Australia - Gonzalo_03 (v2) (version 2) | ecosystem: Host-associated > Mammals > Digestive system >... | reverse complement strand
CCAAATAACCCTGGATGCTATACAAGAATTGAATGAAAAAGAAAATATAACAATTATCGTTAACCCTAAATTAGTGGATAACATAAGTAATATGGTAGAAGATTTTAGGCAAGAAATTCCTAAATTGGAGTCCGTAAAAATAATTGAGGATAATTCCGTATCTCCTGATGGTGTAATAGTTGAAACGCTCACTTCCAGACTTGATTCAAGAGTATCAACCAGAATAGCGGAAATTGCTCGCAATATGCTTATGGGTGCTGATGATGAGTTGGAATAAAGATAAATATCTTAATATCATTGATAGAACAGAAACTATCAAGCAAATAGGTAAAATTACGGAAATCATAGGACTGACAATTGAAGCAGACGGGCCTAAATCTTCTATTGGAGATTTGTGCTACATATATAATGATTTTAATGACAAACCGACAATGGCAGAAGTTGTCGGATTCAAAAAAAACAGAATCCTGCTGATGCCTCTCGCATCACCTGACGGTATTCATCCGGGAGCAATGGTTGTTAACACCGGAAGCGCAATGAAAATAGGCGTAGGAAATCAGCTTATCGGAAGAGTTTTAAACGGATTGGGACAGCCCATTGATACTCTTGGAGAAATAAGATTTTCAGAATATCGTTCCACAAGAGCAGACGCAATAAATCCATTAAAAAGGAAAAGAATAACAGAACCCCTGGCTCTGGGAATAAGAGCGGTTGACGGTTTTGCTACAGTAGGTAAAGGCCAAAGGATGGGAATTTTTGCCGGTTCAGGTGTCGGAAAAAGTACTACCTTGGGAATGATGGCAAAAAATACCTCAGCAGACCTAAATGTAATTGCACTGATTGGAGAGCGCGGCAGAGAGGTTAAGGAGTTTATTGAAGAAATCCTCGGAACTGAAGGGATGAAACGCTCTATCGTCGTTGCCGCAACTTCAGAACAACCTTCTTTGGTAAAAATTAAGGCTGCATTTGTAGCAACTACTATAGCAGAATATTTTCGTGATAAAGGAATGGACGTTTTATTTATGCTTGACTCCATAACACGTATTGCAATGGCACAAAGAGAAGTAGGTCTTGCTATAGGCGAACCGCCGGCGACAAGAGGATATACCCCTTCCGTTTTTGCTTTAATGCCAAAACTTATGGAAAGAGCCGGCACTAATGAATTTGGGACTATGACCGCGCTTTATACGGTATTAGTTGAAGGGGATGACTTTAATGAGCCTATTTCCGATACATCGAGAAGCATTTTAGACGGACATATCGTGCTCTCAAGAGCCTTGGCTCACAAAAACCATTATCCGGCAGTGGATGTCCTTCAATCCCTTAGCCGTGTAATGGGCGATGTTACAACAGAAGAACACAAAAATGCAGCAGGCCTTTTAAGAAACCTGCTTGCGGTACACGCAAAAAATGAAGATTTAATAAACATTGGTGCTTATGTCAAAGGGACTGATCCAATTTGTGATAAAGCAATTTCAATGATGAATGATATAAACAAATTTTTAATTCAATCAACTAAAGAAAAAGCAGAATACAATGAAACTGTAAATGCACTGCTGCAACTTGGACAAATAGCTGCAAATCAGCCGTAACAAACTATACATTATGCAAAAACATTGATTTCAAATTACATATGAAAATCTTGAGCATACTCAGGCTGCTGATTAGCATAGTTGCCGTATGCGCTATCAATTTCGGAGCGTTTTCTTTCCAATTGAATTTGGTTATCCTTAACTATTTCGTGAAGTTGGTTAATATTCTGCTCTAAACCGGTTAAAATTTGTTCTGCATATACAGACGCACTGTCTTTCATTCTGAGAGCTTCATCAATAGCTTGAGACCTCATAGAATTAGCTTCTTCCAGAGCTTTGTGCTTAATTTCTTCACAATCATTAATAACCTGTTCTTTAATTTTTTCAGCTTCTCTCTGAACTGCTCTTAACAAATCCGATTCACTTAGCAGCCTGTTCGCTTCGGCTTGAGCTTCTGATATCGTTTTTTCTGCTCTTTGCTGTGCTTCGTATTGGAGTTCATCTTTTCTTCTCAAAAGAGCTCTTGCTTCTTTAACTTCGTCAGGAAGTGCTGCATATAATCTATCCAAGATATTTACTACGGTATCTTTTTTAACAACCGCAAGGTTGCTCAAAAGAGGGAAACCTTTGTCTAAAGCTTCTTCTAATTCATTCATTAAACCATATATAACATCTTGTTGTGAACTCATTTTATACTCCAATTATTCTCTATGATAGTTAATAAAATTGTACAATAAATAATCAAAAAAAGTCAATGGAAGTTTGAAACAATATTATTAATTATCCTGCAAACCTGCATAAGTTCGCTGTACATAGTTTACATCAGTTTCAATGCTTTCTTTTAATTGAGGAATTAAAGCCGAAACTTCATTATAATTTACAGCATAACTATCATTGCCTAACAGCGGCTTAATTTTTATATTAGCTATTAGTTTCTCGTAAATTTTAAAGCAACGCACATGTTTATCTGTACCGTACTCTTTAAGAAAACGTTTAAGTATTTCCGGAAAATTTACGTCAATACAACACAAAATATCATCTATTCGTGTCTTATTTACGATCTTTTTATTACCAAAACTAAATGATGCTTGAGTTTCAATTGTTTTGATTAGCTTTTTAAGATATTTTTCTAATTCACCAGAAACAACACCCATAATTACCTCTTTGCTTTTAAAGCCTCTACTGCTTTTCTTAAATCCTCGCTGTTATATATATAACTTCCTGCCACAAGAGAATTAGCCCCCAGAGAAGTACATATTTTAGCTGTTATATTATTTATACCACCATCGACCTGTATAATCAAATTCCCTTTGGCTCTTTCTTTCAGCACCGGAATCTTTAATGCACATTCATGTATAAATTCCTGCCCGCCAAATCCCGGCTCGACAGTCATAATCAAAACTAAATCCAAATCATCTAAATAAGGAAAAATTTCTTTTACATCAGTATTCGGTTTAACAGAAATTCCGGCTTGTTTATCAAAAGATTTTATTAATTCAATTACTTTTCTGACATGATTTTCGTCTTTGCACGCTTCGATATGAAAAGTTATCAGATCAGAACCGGCTTTCGCAAACGATTCGATATATTTTTCGGGGTTTTCTATCATCAAATGAGTATCAAGAAATATATCTGTTTTTTTACGAATAGATTTGACAACAGGCACTCCTATAGTAATATTAGGAACAAAATGCCCATCCATAACGTCTATGTGAATCCACTCTGCACCCGCATCTTTTACGGAATTAATCTCACTTTCCAGATTCATAAAATCAGCTGAAAGAATTGATGGTGATACTATAATATCGTTCATAGAACTATTCTATCATATTTGTCTATACTTTAAAACATGCTATTAAATGATTCTGCGTTTTTTCTTCCAAAGCAGGAACATCTTGGTCACACACACCAACTTCGGCAAACTTACATCTGGGGTGGAATTTACAGCCGGTAATAATTTCCTGAATATTTGGCGGTGCTCCCTGTATCGTTTGAAGCCTTGTTTTTGTATTTTCACCGGGCAGCGAATCCAATAGTGCAATTGAATATGGATGTCTCATATTTTGGAAAAATTCTTTTGAATCCGCATGCTCTACTATTCTTCCGGAATACATAACAGTCACTGTATCCGCATAATTACTAACAAGAGCCAAGTCGTGTGATATAAGGATTATGGTTGTTTTGGCTTCTGTTTGAATTTCAGAAATTAAATCCATGATCTGTTTTTGAATAGTTACATCCAAAGCGGTAGTCGGTTCGTCTGCTATAATTAGTTCAGCATTGCAGGCAAGTGCCATACCTATTATTATACGCTGTTTCATCCCGCCGGAAAATTCGTGAGGATACATTTTTAATTTGTTATCAGCGTCAGAGATTTTTACCAAATCCATTATTTCACGAGCTTTTCTTAAAGCCTGATGATCAGAAACTTTTCTATGCGCTTTTATTGCTTCAATTAACTGATTCCCAACCGTATACAAAGGATTGAGCGACGTCATCGGATCTTGCGGTATAAGTGCAATTTTATTTCCTCTTATATCACGCATCTGAGATTCTTTGTATTCCAAAAGATTTTCACCGTTAAAAAATATTTCACCGCTTTTTATAAAAGCGGTTTTAGGAAGTAAACGCAAAACAGACATCATTGTCATCGTCTTTCCGCAGCCGGATTCTCCCACTATTGAATGTAATTTACCCCTTTCAAAAGATAAATTTACATCATAAAGCGCCTGATATTCTTTATCATCAGAACGGAAAAAGAGGTCTAAATTTTTTATTTCCAAAATGTTATCCATAAAAATATTGTATCAGCCGTAAAGAAATATTGGAATAAGTTAATATGGCATTGTATGAGGATGCGGAAAAATTAAAATTTTTCCGCATCCTCTGGGGTACGGTTTCGAGCCAGGCCACGTGCTATCCCGCGCCTTACCTGGCTCTCACACACCTTAGGTCGGATTTGAAAAAGCCGAAAAATTGTCATTTTTCAGACTTTTTCCGCATCCTCGTATGGTAACAATTTGTAAAGATTTGATTAAAGCTTAGCAAAATTTTGCATTTAGAATCCTTATGACATTGTAGGGAATTGTTAAAGGGATTGTATCCAATGCAGATAATGCAAACTTCAATTGCATATAATACTTCTTTCAGGATGAAAATGAGTGAACTCAAGGGGGTTGACCAATTTGTTGCAAGAAAGTACAAAATTAATCCGCAACCGATTAAAACACAGGAAAATTTTCAGCAACTCTGTAAAAGTTTGGCTGCTTCAATAGCATCAAAAGATTTCTTGGGAAGACAACGGGAAACTCAAATTCAAAGAAAAGCAATAATAAAAGATTGGCATCAATATATTACAAAAGAAAACAGGGCATACACAGGTGCAATCGGATTGATGATAATGGGCGGAATAACAGCAGGACTTAGGCCGGAAGAAGATACACTACCGCCCATACTTAGTAAAGGAGTCCTTGCCGATACAGTTGCGGACATCCAAACCCGATTAAATCAAGATGAAAAAGAACAGCTGAATTTTGATAAAGAATATCGATTAAACCTACAAAAAAGTATGATAACAGAAGAAAAGGCCCTTGATGAATCATTAAACGGCTGGATTATAATACCTTCAAAAGAGCATGACAGCAGACATTTTGAAAAGAATATCGAGAAACTTAAAGTTCTTTCTCATCCAAACTGGTGTACAAAAAGTTTTAATGCAAAACCATACCTCTCAGACGGCGACTTTCATATTTATATGGAAAACGGGAAACCAAAACTCGGTGTCAGGTTTTTCGGCTATGAGGTAGATGAAATCCAAGGGGAGTTAAATAACTCAAGAATTCCCGTAAAATATGGTGATATTGCAAAAGAACACGTCAAGAACTATGATTTGAGTGAATTTGCAGAATCAGAAGTTAAATTTCTTGAAATTGTCAAAGCCGAAACAGAAGAATTTAAATCAAAATTTAAAAACGGAATAGAAAATGCTTCCGCCCAAGAAATATTTGAGGCACTCGGGGTAACTTGTACCAAGGATTCCGACGGTTTATTAGTCATTTCGCATTATGGTAAATTCAAAGATAAATCATTCACGTTAAGTGATATCGGTATTGATGAAGCCAAGTTATTTAAAGAAATAAAAGCTATTAAAGGAGATGCCTATTTTAATGGTTCCCAACTTATAACCTTGGGGAATTTGGAATCTATCGGCAGAAGCGCCGATTTTAGCGGATCTAAAATCCAAAGCTTAGGGAATTTAAAATTCATTGGCAGATCTGCATATTTTCGCGACTCTCAAATACAGGATTTAGGAAACTTAGAATCTATTGGCAGTGAAGCTTATTTTGATGGCTCACAAGTGCAAAGTCTGGGAAAATTAAAATCTATTGGCGGGAGTGCCACTTTTCGTTTTTCTAAAATAAAAAACTTAGGAAATTTAGAATCTGTTGGCGGGTATGCTATTTTTGATGATTCACAAGTACAAAACTTGGGGAATTTAAAAACTATTGGCGGGTATGCTGATTTTTATCAATCTCAAGTACGAGATTTGGGAAATTTAGAGTCTATTGGCGGAGATGCTTATTTTCCCGATTCTCAAGTACAAAGTTTGGGGAATTTGAAAACTATCGGCGGAGATGCACACATTGAAAACTCCCTATTGAAACCATCGGATTTTGATTCTATAGAAATTTATCATGAAATAGTATGCGAATAATCAAGCGGGATAATTAGATTTATGCTATAATTATCTCAGTAATAAAGGAGATTTATATGAAAAGAGAGCCGAGCTGCGAACTTGAAAAAGAACTTTTTAAAAACGTTTACGAAAAAACCCCAGATTACGTAAAGAATTTGGATTTACTTAATTTCGACAATGAGGATGAGTTTACGTTTACATTGAAACGTGAACATCTTTACCCCCACAGCGAAACCAATCCGGAGGGATTGAATCTTTTGGAATGGTTTGCTAATTATTCGAAAGAGGCAAAGGTTTCAACAGCCGGAATCAGAGGTCCGCAAAACATTCTTTACCCCCAAGATACGAGATTCCCGATTAATCTTGTAGGAATAGTATTGGCGACTCTTGCCAAAGCGCTTGTTGCCGGGGGAAAATATAGGGGTAGTGAAATACGCAAGCTTGCAGGTTCAGAAGTAAGATACAATTCAGACTTATACCTTGATGCAATTGCAAGAATTCAAGCGGCACAAGGAATAAAAACTCTTGTTCCACAGGGAAGAAAAACTATTCCGATTTGGCTCGCATCTTTCTTGTGCTTCAAACTTGACCTTGTGGGCGGTGAATACATAACTTCGAGCCACGGAATTTCAGTTAAAACTGCCACAAAAGATTTGAACTCCCAAGGAAGTCAATATTTGCCGGAAGAATCTTTAGAATTTGTTAATAAAATTCGGGAAATCTTTGATATTGTTGAAAAAGAAGGCTCTTACGAAATAAAAATCGCAGCAAAAGATAACCCGCTGATTGATGAATCTATTATGGAAAGCTTAAATGACGGTATAGATTTGTATGTTGACTACCTAAAATCCGGTGTGGCTGAAAATTTGGATTCCGTAAAGAAAATGAACGGACAAATTTTCGTGGAATCGGTTGGCGGCTGCGCATACAGAACACTTTCAAGAGTGCTCGAAAAACTTGAAATTTCAAACAAATACCTTTGGAACAATATTGAAGAAGATCCATTTTTCCACTCAATCGGTAAATATGACACAGACCCTAAAGGAAATAAGGTTTTTTATGACTATTCAGTTGATGCAACAGTTCTTGCAAAAAAACCAAACGGCGAAAAATTCTTCCCCGTAATCGAATCGATGCACTACGAAGAAAAACTTAAGTTCTTACCGTTAGGTACGGTTGTACTTATTACCGACCCTGACCACGACCGACTCACAGTTTGTCAGATAGAGGCAGTCGGAAATATCCCAAATCTCGATGAACTCGGTGTTTCATATATTCATTTAGGCGATGAAAGAATTTTAACCGTTTATACCGCAAATCAGGCATTTTTAATGCTTATGGATTACAGGGTTAAACAGCTTAAGCATCAAGGAAAATTTAAAAATCATCCGAGATTTATGATTAAAACAACCGCCTCCGCATTAAGCTGGGACGAATGGGCAGGGGCAAATGATATTAAAGTTGTAAATGTGCCCGTTGGCTTTAAAGAAATCGCCAATATTATGAAAAAAGTTGAACTTCAGCTCAGAGAAAATCCCGAAAGCGAAGTAAAAATCTTTGACATATTCGGAGAAGAAATCAACTTAGGGGTTCAGCCGAGATTAATCTTTGGCGGAGAAGAATCCGGCGGTATGATTATGGGTTCTGAGGATTTGATAGAATCATTATCCGGCAGAAAAGCAATTGCAATGAGAGAAAAGAGTGCAACAGAAGCCATAATTGTTGCATCATGCCTTGCTGCGAAATTGGAGCATGAAAATAAAACTCTTTCCGAATACTTGGATGAAATTTTTGAAGAAAACAACATTATTGCCAAGTTCGACGTTAGAGAAGATATTGCTTACTATAATGAATCCGAACCTGATATTGACAAATTAAAACAGGCAAAAATAGAAGGTGAAAAGCAAAGAACAAAGAATGATTTGTTCTATCTTTCACTTGCTATAGGGGTTAACAAGGGTAAAATAGATATCAATGGTGTTAAAGACGTTCTTTCGGATACATTCAAAGAGCTCGATTTCAGCAATCTTACGGCAGTTAAGTTTGTCGGTGACGGAACATATCTCAAGTTTTCCGATAAATACGTCGAAATCCGTCCCTCAGGAACTGATGCCAAAACAAAAGCATATTCCGGCGGTGAAAATTTGGAATCAATCAGTGAATTTGCAAGGATTTTAGGTAATTATTCAGGCGAAAAAACAGAACTTCATAAAAAATTTATAAGCGAAGATTTTTATAACAATGCTAAAGAAACAGCACTTAATGATTATTTAAAATTCGTAGAAAAAGGTGCAGATACTTTGGTATTCAAAATACCGGAATACAGTTATTAAATGAGGTTTCCTTGATTAATTTCATACATCATATTAAAATTAGTACAGGTGTGTATGTACTCATTTATTTAATATGGAGTAAGGTAGGTAATTATGGTTCAAGGAGTATCCGGTAAATTATCCGCATATAATAATTTGCCGAGAGAACTAACAAGAAAAGTTAATATTAATAAAACCTACAAAAATGCACGTTTTGCTGCAGAAGCTAGCAGAGTAACACTGGCAGCAACAGGTACAGCCGGCATGATTACCCTTATAGGTGGCGATTTTGTTGGTTTTGCTTTCAATATGGCATTACATTTATTGACCATTATTATATCTAAAGACATCAGGCATAACGCCTCTAAAGAGATGAGAAATGCCTATAAGGAAATTGTTGAACGAGCTAAAATAATTTACAAAAAGTAAATTTTTTGCTCTTTTTATAAACTTATCTTAATATTTCTTAACATTTATCTCTAAAAAAGGCAATTTTTTAATAGATATATACTTTATATATATGTAAGAGTTATAAAAAGAGAGATAAAAATATGTCAGAAACTTATTCAGCAGTAGAAAGAAATAAAAAACCGGCAGGTTCAATAGAAATTCCTGAAGATTTTCAATTATATTATTTAAATAAAAAAGACCGTCAAATGAGATTCAATAACGGCGGAGATCCGTTGTATGTTGTTTTCGAAAAGATGAATGAAAGACCGCTTTCAAAAATAGCACGTGACTTTTTCAAAGAGCTCAAAGACGATTCTATCAGATTTATTTCTACTGTTTTGAAATAATTTATAAAACAAAATTTAGAAAAATAGGAGTCAGCTGACTCCTATTTTTCTTTTTATCCTCTCATAATATATCTTAGTTTAATTAATCTGCCATTTTCTATTTCTTCAGCACCTGTGCATTCAAATTTAGAATATCTTGGAAACATATAATAACGACCTTTGCTTAATTTTGCGCCCTTTGGTGTTTCTATTTGATATAAAATCCCCCCATTTCGGCGAATATAAAACTCTGAATAATCTCTGTCCACTGATGCATAAGCATATTCGGGCATGAATACAATATCACCTTTTTTTGTTTCCTCTGTTTTTTTAAACAATGCACGCAGGAAATCCCCTGCCCAATATTCCGGTTTTCCAATACCGCGCCATACGGTATAATTAGTTTTTGCCGGTTTTAAAAACTTAAATTCCATATCACTTTTAGCTATAAATTTATTAATAGGCATTCCCAAACTTCTTTCAAGTTTTGGCAAATAGCCCTCTTGACAGCAATCGAGCAAATAATTGTTTACATCTGTCAAATCAAAGCTCGTACTCACTTTATCTATTTTTGCCATGCCTTTTTTATTCTTTTGCAAAACATAATCCCAGTACTTCTGGCAAAATAACCTGTCATCATTTAGACGCTGATTACCTGCCTGAGTTATTACAGAACCGGCTCTTGCCTTTCCGTTCACTGCCATTTTGTTTCTTCTTAAAAGATTACTTAAAAACTTTTGGCAAAATAAATTTTCTCTATTTCCGACAAATATTCGCATACCTATATAAAAAGCGTAAAAAAAATTTTTGCATATTTATTCAATTTACATGCAAAAAATTTTTTTAGCTGTTTTTATAAAATCAGTTGGGATTTT
>Ga0310786_10013210_pt1 | contig 10191 bp, 10 predicted proteins | sample AusTroGonzalo_MG_FD_203881 | JGI IMG/M metagenome (GOLD analysis project Ga0310786, IMG submission 203881) | Bovine rumen microbial communities from tropical cattle in Woodstock, Queensland, Australia - Gonzalo_03 (v2) (version 2) | ecosystem: Host-associated > Mammals > Digestive system >... | reverse complement strand
AGTAGGGTGCATTGCCGTTTTAGCAAAATACGTTATCTTTGTAGGCTATGAAGAATATCCGCAATTTCTGCATCATTGCCCATATTGACCACGGTAAATCCACCCTGGCAGACCGTCTGTTGGAGCTCACCCGTACGCTGAGCGAGCGCGAGATGGAGAACCAGGTGCTGGACGACATGGACCTGGAACGCGAGAAGGGTATCACCATCAAGAGCCACGCCATCCAGATGGATTATGTGCGCGACGGGGAAACCTACCGGCTCAACCTCATCGATACTCCCGGCCACGTGGACTTCTCCTATGAAGTTTCCCGTTCCATCGCCTCTTGCGAAGGGGCTCTGCTGGTGGTAGATGCCTCTCAAGGCATTCAGGCCCAGACCATTTCCAACCTGTACCAGGCCATCGACCACGGGCTGGAGATCATCCCCGTGCTCAACAAGATTGACATGGACAGCGCCCAGCCGGAAGTGGTGCAGGACCAGGTGTGCGACCTGCTGGGTTGCGATCCGGAGGATGTGCTGCGTGTGAGTGCCCGTACCGGCGAAGGTGTGCAGGCCGTGCTGGATGCCATTGTGGACAAGGTTCCCGCTCCCAAGGGAGACCCTTCAGCCCCTCTGCAGGCCCTAATCTTCGATTCCGTCTTCAACCAGTTCCGCGGCATCATCGCGTACTTCAAGGTGGTGAACGGCTCGCTCAAGACCGGAGACAAGGTTAAGTTCTTCTCTACCGGCAACGAGTATGAGGCCGAAGAAGTGGGCAACCTGAAACTCAAGCTCAACCCTACCGGCGAGGTAAAAGCCGGCGACGTAGGATATATCATCACCGGCATCAAGGCTGCCGTGGAAGTGAAGGTGGGAGACACCATCACGCATGTGGAAGAGCCTTGCAAAGAGGCCATCGCTGGATTTGAGGAAGTAAAGCCGATGGTTTTCGCCGGCCTGTATCCGGTAGACGCCTCCAAGTTCGAGGAACTGCGCGCCACGCTGGAGAAATTCCAGCTCAACGACGCCTCCTTCACTTACGAGCCCGAGAGCTCGCTGGCCCTGGGCTTCGGTTTCCGCTGCGGCTTCCTGGGCCTGCTGCACCTGGAAATTGTGCAGGAGCGCCTGTTCCGCGAGTTCAACATGGACGTGATTACCACCGTCCCCAACGTATCCTATAAGGTATATACTACCAAGGGTGAGGTCATTGACGTGCACAACCCTTCCGGCCTTCCGCCGGCATCGGTCGTCGACCATATCGAGGAGCCTTACATCCGCGCACAGATCATCACCAAGGCCGATTTCTACGGCCCCATCATGAAACTGTGCATGGACAAGCGCGGAACCCTCATCGGCCAGCATTACATTACCACCGACCGCGTGGAGCTGAACTACGACCTCCCGCTGTCCGAGGTTGTATTTGACTTCTACGACAAGCTCAAATCCATTTCCAAGGGCTACGCTTCCTTTGACTACCACGTGACGGACTTCCGTCCGGCCCGCCTGGTGAAACTGGATATCCTCCTGAACGGAGACCCGGCCGACGCTTTGAGCACCCTGATCCATGAAGACCACGCCTACGATTTCGGCCGGAAGATCTGCCTCAAGCTCAAGGACCTGATTCCCCGCCAGCAGTTCGACATTGCCGTGCAGGCGGCCATCGGTGCCAAGATCATCGCCCGCGAGACTGTGCGCCAGGTGCGCAAGGACGTGACGGCCAAGTGCTACGGCGGTGACGTTACGCGTAAGCGCAAGCTGCTGGAAAAGCAGAAGGAAGGTAAGAAGCGCATGCGCCAGATAGGCACGGTTCAGGTGCCGCAAAGTGCCTTCATGGCGGTTCTCAAACTGGATTAAGCTATAAGCGCCACGTTATGTGGCGTTTTTTGTGGCGCTTGGGGCCGATTTTACCTCTAGCGCCACAAAAATGCCGGGTTTCCGTGGCGCTAGAGGAAATGTCACGAAAAAGTGTTAAATTTGTGACTCCACAGACACTATCTTTTATGGCAAAATCTTTTGAAGAACTCCAAACCATTGCCACCCAGGTGCGTAGGGACATCCTGCGCATGGTGTGCATGGCCAAGTCCGGCCACCCGGGCGGTTCCATGTCCTCCACGGACATACTCACGGTCCTGTATTTCAACGAAATGAAGCACAATCCCGCCACCTGGACCAGGGATGGCAAGGGACAGGACATGTTCATCCTGAGCGCCGGTCACATGACCCCGGTGTACTATTCCCTGCTGGCCCGTACCGGTTATTTCCCGGTAAGCGAGCTGGCCACCTTCCGCCAGATGGGCACCCGCCTGCAGGGCCATCCGTCCGTGCGCAAGAACCTGCCGGGCATTTTCCAGGCATCCGGTTCCCTGGGGCAGGGGCTCAGTGCCGCTGCCGGTGCCGCCCTGGGCAAGAAACTGGACGGGGAAGACAACTTCGTGTACTGCCTCTGCGGAGACGGTGAAAGCGAGGAAGGCCAGATTTGGGAAGCCGGCATGTTTGCCGCACACCACAAACTGGACAACCTCATTGCCATGACGGACTGGAACGGCAAGCAGATTGACGGCAACGTGGACGACGTGGCTGGCATGGGAGACCTGGCCGCCAAGTGGGAAGCCTGGAACTGGAACGTAATTGTGGCCGAAGGTCACGACTTCGAGTCCATCACCAAGGCCTTCGAGCTGGCCAAGGCCGCCAAGGGCGGCGGAAAGCCCACCATGATCCTGTTCAAGACCGAGATGGGTCACGGCGTGGATTTCATGGCCGGCACCCACAAGTATCACGGTTCCGTCCCCAAGCCCGAGCAATTGGAAGACGCCCTCAAACAATTAGGTGAAACCCCTCTGGGAGACTTTTAACCCGTCATCCCCGACTTGATCGGGGATCTCAAACCAAGAAAGCATATGAAAAAATATATCGATTCAGGTAAGAAAGACACCCGCAGCGGTTTCGGCGCGGGCCTTCTGGAGGCAGGCAAGGCCAACAAGAATGTAGTGGCCCTCACCGCAGACCTCAAGGGTTCCCTTAAGATGGACGCCTTCGCAGCGGAGTTCCCGGAGCGCTTCATCCAGTGCGGCATCGCGGAGGCCAACATGATTGGCGCCGCCGCCGGTCTGGCCCTCACCGGCAAGGTACCTTTCGTGGGTTCCTTTGCAGAATTTGTCACCGGCCGCGTGTACGACCAGATCCGTCAGGAACTGTCCTACGGCAACACCAACGTCAAGATAGCCTCTTCCCACGCCGGCATCACGCTGGGTGAAGACGGTGCCACGCACCAGACCATGGAAGATATCGCCCTCATGCGCGCCCTTCCGGGCATGGTGGTCATCAACCCCTGCGATTACAACCAGACCCTGCAGGCCACCCTGGCTGCCGCCAAATATGTAGGTCCGGTATACCTGCGCTTCGGCCGTCCCTCCGTTCCCAACTTCACCGATGAGAACGAGCCCTTCGTCATCGGCAAGGCCATCGTGATGAACGAAGGCAAGGATGTCACCCTCTTCGCCACCGGCCATACCGTGTGGGAAGCCCTGCAGGCCGCCGAGGCTCTGGAGGCCGAAGGTATCAGCGCCGAGGTCATCGACATCGCCACCATCAAGCCTCTGGACGAGGATGCCATCATAGCATCGGCCTCCAAGACCGGTTGCGTAGTAGTGGCCGAAGAGCACAACGCCTTCGGTGGCCTGGGAGAAGCCGTAGCCGGAGTACTGGCCGCCAAGAAGCCCACCCCTGTGGAATTCGTAAACGGAGGAGACCGCTTCGGCCAGTCTGGCACACCTGCGGCTCTGATGCAGGCCTACGGCTTGGATGCACAGCACATCGCAGAGGCTGCGCACAAGGCCATTGCCCGCAAATAAAACTACACTTCAGATTTAATACTCGCACGCCAAGCTATCCACGCAAAGGATAGCTTGATTGCGTGCATGGGCATCCAGTACCTGGCGGCAATGGGACTGGCAAAGACAGTGCTACCGTAATAGATGAAGCCGAACAGGAGGAGCATCACGATACAGTACCTTGTTTCCTTGGACAGGGACGGTTTCCTTACAATAAGAAGCACAAGGGATGTGAGCAGGATGAGCCAGGTAAGCAACTCCAGCCAGGGCAGTACAACCTTGAGGATCTTGCCATAAGTTTCGTTCCGCGCGTGAAGTCCGTCCTGGGGTGCATCCGTGAACCACTGGGTTATCTCTTTCTTCGTCGCCGGGATATCTACATACTTGTCAAATACTTCCATGTATGTAGGGAAGAAAGCCTGGAGCGTGTTGGGGGCCAGATAATAGCGGATAAACTTCCAGGGATGGTTGGTAATAAGCCAAATCCCATAGTCCTTAAAGAGCCCCGACCCCAGGGCCATCCATCCGTCATAATAGTACATGTTGTCATGATGGTCCACGTAATAATTCGTGAACTCTTTGAGCGGAGAATTCTTGTCCCACATGAAGGAGGCCGTAACCCTTTTCCCGTCACCGGTGAACTCCTTGACCGTTGCCATATTGACCACACACATGATGTGCAGCATCTGCATATCATCGGTCGGGGGCTTCTGCAAAAGCTCATCCTTATCCATGTGCGGAAGCATGTGCAGGGCGTTGTTGGCCAGCTGCCATCCGTCAAATCCCGTTGAGAACTGCCGCTTATGGGTAAGCTTTTCCATATCGGAACTTACTCCGGCATGGAATACCAGGAACACCGCCACCGTTGCGACAATGGGGGCTATCCGTTGGAACACGCTTCCCTTCAGGGCAAAGACCGGGATGAACACCAGCGGAAAAAACATAGCCGAATAACGGGTATACATGGCGGCGAAAAGCGCCAGGGTATAAATGCACAAGGCCAGCCACGACCCTTCCTGAAGCCATACGATGACCATGGCCACCAGGACAAAGACCAGGCTGCAGAACAAGCTGTCCGACAGGATGGTATTAAGCATATAGAGGGCCGCGGGGCTGAAGCTTACCAAAGCCTCGAAAACGAGATAAAGGACCTTGTTACGCGGAGGCCAGTACTTTTTGACCGCCAGCATCAGCAACCCTAAGGACAGGCCATAGCAGACGGCCTGGGACACCGCCACCGAATAGATGGTATGTGATATTTTATAAAGGATCTGAAGATAATAGGAATAGCCAAAGGGCCGATATGCCACAAACTCATCCTTAAAGGCGGCCGACATATAGCCAAAGGAATCGGAGGTGGTGTTGGGATACGGATAGGACAGCCGGACCAGGAAGAGCCCCAGGAAGGTGGTCAGCAGGATGACGGCCCAATCGGCCCATTGCTGCCGGCCGAACAGGAAGCGGAAGTAGGAATCTTTATTTGCTTTCATGATAAGACTCTTCAGTATTGACGCTCCACACATTCTTCTTGGAAGAGATACCGGCGGAGATATTCTTGACGGCCTCTATCGCCGTCAGCATCGAGTGGTCCATATTATTATAGCGGTGCTGCCCGTTGCGGCCGATGCAGAACAAGTTGGGGAACGTGTCCAGGAAATCCTTCACCTCGTCCAGCCGGGCGTAGGTCCCGAAATAAGCCGGATAAGCCTTTTTGATCTTGACACAGGTGGTATCCAGCACGTCTTCCTTCTCCACAACGCCTATCTTGACCAGCTCCTCCACGGCCATCTTCAGGAAAGCCTCCTTCTCCATGTTCCAGAGGGCGTCTCCTTCGTCGCAGAAGTATTCCATGCCCACGAAGACGGTGTCCTTGTAATCGGCCACCATATAAGGAGACCAGTTGTTGAAGATTTGCAGGCGGCCCACCTTCACGCCCCGCTCCTGAACGTAGATCCAGGTGTCCGGCACCCGGTTGTCCCAGGTTCTGGCAGGGGTGGCGTTGCGGATCTTGAGCTTGCGCGTAAGGATGCCCGCCGTAATGAAATCCCGGTAAGGGAGGCCGCCGGCCACCTGTTTCACCGTTTCCGGAATTTCGCAGCCCTTGACGCTGGCCACCAAGTCCTTTACCGGCATGCTGGAAAGGAAATAATCGCAGTCCATCCGCCGGGTCTCTCCTTCGCTGACGGCCTCAACGCCCGAGACCTTCCCATCGGCCATGCATACTCCGGAGACCTTGGTGTTTAGCAGTATCTCCCCGCCTTTGCGGCGGATTTCATCGGCCACCGTCTCCCATAGTTGTCCAGGGCCGAATTTAGGATAGATGAACTGCTCTATGAGCGAAGTTTCCACCTTCTTCTGATCCAGATTCTTGGAACGGAAGGGCCGGGTGACGATGTCTTTGAGGACAGAGAGGATGGACAGTCCCTTTACCCGCTGCGCTCCCCAATCGGCCCCTATCTTACTAGGGTGGATACCCCAGACTTTCTCTGTGTAGTCCTCGAAGAACATCTCGTACAAAGGACGGCCGAAGCGGTTGATATAGAAGTTCTCCAGGGAGGTTTCCGGCAACTTGTGCACCAGCGAGGCCATGTATCCGAAGCCTGCACGGAGGGTGTTTTTGAAGCCCATGCCCGCGAAAGTGCTCCATTTGATGGAGATGGGGTAATCGAAGAAGGTCTGGAGGAAGAAGATGCGGGAAACGCGCTCGCGAACCAGCATCACGCGGTCTTCCTTTTCGGGGTCCGGCCCGCCGGGAGACAAGGGTTTGTCCTTCTCCAGGAGAATGTCGTCCATGGCCGGGGAGCCCTGCATGGGCATCATTTCCTTCCACCACTGCATCACTTCTTCATTCTTGGAGAAGAAGCGATGGCCACCGATATCCATCCGGTTACCTTTGTACCGGACGGTCTGAGAGATGCCGCCAATGACGGAAGTCTCTTCCAGGATGATGGGATGGATGTCCGTGTGCCGGAGCAGTTCCCAGGCGGCTGTAAGGCCGGCCGGACCGGCGCCGGCGATGATGGCAGTCTTCATAGGTTAAGATTTGAATAGCAGGAAGCGCCTGGCCAGAAAGTTCCAGAAGAAAACGATGACCGTTGAAATGATCTTACCCAGCATATAATGGATGCCGATAAGATCCTGGCACACATACAGGATAAGTTCATTGAGGGCCAGACCGACGACGCCTATTATAAGAAAGGCTGTGAATTCCGCCCAGCGGTTCTGCAGGCGGCTTTCTCCAAAAACAAAACGGGTGCTTAGCAGGTAGTTGCAGACAAGACCCAGAATAAAGGCTATTCCGGCCGATACCAGATAGTGCAGATGACACACCTCGGTAAGAAGCCAGAGCGTTCCATAATCCACCACGAAGGCAATTCCGCCCACGATTGCGTAGCGGAACAACTGACCTGACAAAGAACCACGGTCCAAGATTTTCTGGACAAAAGAACGCATAAGTTTGCAAAGGTAACAAAAAATTGGCACGGGTTGTGCAGAAGGGAGTGCCGATATGGATTCTCTGGAGCAAACTTTCAATACCATCGTCAAAGATTACAGCGAGCGGCTATTCTGGCACGTTCGCCGGATGGTGAACAGCCATGAGGATGCCGACGACCTGCTCCAGGACATCTTCCTTAAGATATGGACTGCTCTTCCCTCGTTCCGGGGGGAGGCGCAGCTATATACCTGGGTATGGCGCATCGCCACCAACGAGACCCTCAACCATTTACGTAAGGAACGCGTGCGCGCGGCACTCAGGATGCAATCCGTAGATACCGAGATGGAGCGCCGCATAGAGGCCGATCCCTATTTCAACGGCACCGCCGCCCAGCGGGAACTGGCCAAGGCGCTGGTGCGCCTGCCGGAAAAGCAACGTCAGGTATTTGTGATGCGCTGGTGGGACGAGCTCAGCTACGAGGAGATATCGGCCATTACCGGCACCTCGGTGGGAGCGCTCAAAGCCTCGTATCATATAGCACAAGAGAAAGTTAAATTAAACCTTTCCGAACTGGACGTGTCAAAGTAAGCGTTATGACCAAAAGAAACGACATATCGGTCCCCCAGGGCTACTTCCAGAATCTGGAGCAGAGACTGAGCCGCATTCCTCAACAGGAGGTGCGTCCCTCTACGTTCCAGAAGGTTTCCCCCTGGCTTGCGTATGCAGCCAGCCTGGCCATTCTGGCGACCGTCGGGGGTTTTGTTTTCCGGAAAGCTGCAGCTCCTGTCCAGGAAGACTACAGTTGGGACTACATCTCCTACCTTTCCCGTTCTGTGGATCCGGACGGGGTGGTAGAGCTCGAGGAGAATGCAGACCTCACTGATGAAGACATCGTCAATTTCCTCCTGGCCGATAACAGCATCTCAGTTGAACTTTTAGCAGAAGCGAACTATGAAGAAGATAATTAGTGTATTGTTAGCCCTTGCCCTGGTGGCCGGTATGGTCCAAGCCCAGGACAAGCAAGAAAAGAAGAACGGTCACGATTGGCGCGAAAAAGTACGTGCAGAACAAGTGGCCTTCATCACCTCCGAGCTGGATTTGAGCGAAAGCGAAGCCCAGGCCTTCTGGCCCGTGTACAACGACGTCCAGAAGCAGCGCCGCGAAGCCTTCAAAAACGTGGGCCAGGCCTTTGCCGCCCTTCAGGAAGGCGCTGAAGAAAAGGATGCCGCCAAGCTGCTGGACCAGTACCTGGCCGCCAAGAAAGCCGGCGAAAAGATTGAGGCCGATGCCGTGGTGCGTTACAAGAAGGTTCTTCCCGTGAGCAAAGTGGCCAAATTGATTGTGGCCGAAGAGAAGTTCCGCCAGAACCAGATCCACCGTTTGGGACAAGGCCGAGGCCCTGGACAAGGCGGCCGTCCCGGTCCCGGAATGCCTCCTCCCGGAGCCCGTCAGCCTCAGACAAACGAGCCGTCCACCAAGTAACAGCTCCTGTCACACATTTGGGCCAGACCCGCGTCATGAGTAACAATGACCACGGTCTGGCCTAATTGTTTGCGCAGGTTCAGGAAGAGCTGGTGTATCTCTTCCTTAGTGCGGCTGTCCAGGTTGCCGGTGGGCTCGTCGGCAAAGAGGATGGCTGGCTTGTTGGCCAGCGCGCGGGCTATGGCCACGCGCTGCTGCTCACCGCCGGAGAGTTCCGACGGCTTGTGGGTAAAACGGGCTTCCAGGCCCACAAGAGCCAGAAGCTCTTCCGCCCTTGAACGTGCCTGTTTGGAACTGGTGCCGCCAATGAGTGAAGGGATCATCACATTCTCCACGGCCGTGAATTCCGGCAGGAGGTGATGGGCCTGGAATACGAAGCCTATGCGCCGGTTGCGGAAATCCGCCAACGGGCGCTCCCCCAGCGACAGGACATCGGTCCCGTCAATGGACAGCGATCCGGCATCTGGCGTGAGAAGGGTTCCCAGGATTTGCAGCAGGGTGGACTTGCCGGCCCCGGATGCGCCCATAATGGCTACTACCTCTCCCGGTTCTACGCTGAAATTGACCCCTTTAAGGACTTCCAACGCCCCAAAACACTTGCGGATACTCTTGGCCTCAATAATCATTTTCACTATCTTTGTACTTCACACAAAGATAGGAACAATCTTGCAAAAGCGCAACCTCATCCTGGTACCTCTGCTGCTTCTGTGCTGGCTGCTGCCGGCGCAGAACCGCTCATCGGCCGTGGGGGGCAATACCCTCTGGAGCACCAAAAACGGAGGAGAGTTCCTGGACCGTCTTCTCCAGGACATTGGATCCGCCCAAAACACGGTGGAACTGGAGTATTACTGGTTTGACACGGATTCGACGGGCAAGAAAGTCCGCACGGCCCTTATCAACAAGGCCCAGGAAGGGGTAACCGTGCGGCTCATCATGGACAATCTCATCACGCCCTTTGCCCCGGAATCCTATTACGACAAGATGAGAAAGGCCGGTGTAAGGCTGCAGTATGTGCATGATTTCAAGAAAATGGGGCCTTTCACGGCCGTGGGAAGCATCTTTGGCCCGCGAGACCATCGAAAAATCGCCGTCATTGACGGACGGATAGCCTACACCGGCGGAATGAATTTCAACAACCACGCCCTCTATGAATGGAAGGACACGCAGGTGCGCATAGAAGGCCCTGCAGCCACCCAGCTTTGGGAACTCTTTGCCCAGTCCTGGGAAAAGTTGACCGGCGAGACTCTTGAGCCTGCCTCCCCCGCTCCGGTGGGAAAGGTGGTGGCAGAGGCCTTCGGCACCTCCGGAAAAGCCCAGCTGGACACCACGTACATAGCCCTTTTGAATAAGGCCGATAAGTATTTCTACCTCCAGACGCCTTACTTTGCTCCGCCTCGGGAACTGGTGGATGCCTTCAAGGCAGCGGCGGCGCGCGGGGTGGATGTGCGCCTCCTGGTGCCGG
>Ga0310786_10013209_pt1 | contig 10191 bp, 6 predicted proteins | sample AusTroGonzalo_MG_FD_203881 | JGI IMG/M metagenome (GOLD analysis project Ga0310786, IMG submission 203881) | Bovine rumen microbial communities from tropical cattle in Woodstock, Queensland, Australia - Gonzalo_03 (v2) (version 2) | ecosystem: Host-associated > Mammals > Digestive system >... | reverse complement strand
ACACATTGGCAGGAAACGGCACACCGAACAGCCCGCTTGGTGTCAGCGAGTCCTACACAACCTCTGCACAGGATTGGGTTAGAAATTATGTAAGCGCAGTCGCTGGTGATACTATTCCTTATTCTGGTGTAGATCCTTACATTACCATCAATGATCATAAGGTGGCATTTAACAGCGCCGGCTTTGCTACACAGCAGTGGGTTGAAGAAAAGAATTATGCAAAGAAATCTGATCTTGAGCCTTATGCTTTAACGAGCGCAGTGAATCAGAAATTTGTTGATACTTCTTCTTGGGCAAATAAAAAATTCCAACCTTCTGGTGATTATGCTACAAAGACAGATGTAAAAACTTCTGCAGACAATATCATTACATGGGTCCAGAATAATTACTGGACATCCGCTAAAACTTCTCAAGAAATAGATGAAAGACTATCAAAGTTTGGTTACTATCCTTGCGGACCTAATGAGATTAAAGAAAACGGTGAACCGGATGAAACTGTCTTGAACAATGAGGGCAAACTTTCTACAGATAAAATTTATCTTGTTCCAGTAGAAACAGTAGCTACTCCTGACAAGTCAAGAGAGTATGTTTGGAATGGTTCTTCTTGGAGATGCATTGGTGATACATCAATGGATCTTGAACCTTATGCAAAGACTTCAGCAGTTAATGCTCAGTTCTCTGCTACATCTGCCTGGGCACTTGCTACATTCCATCAGCCTTCTGGTAATTACGTAACTTCTGCAGAATTTGAAGATTATAAGACAGCTGTTGAACAACAGTTCAATGATACTGCTGAATGGGCAACAGAGACATTCCAGCCTAAGGGTGAATATGTATCAGCAAGTGACTTTGCTGAACTAGTAGAAGATGTCCATGAACTTGAAGAAAACGTCGTTGAAGAATTTGAAAATACATCTGCCTGGGCTGAAAGAACATTCCAGCCTGTTGGTGAGTATGTATCTGCAAGTGACTTTGCTAAGCTTACAGAAGATGTTAACGGTCTATCTGCTGACTTCACAGATTACAAGGCAGAAGTTGAACAGAAATTTGAAGATACTTCATCCTGGGCTAATGATACATTCCAGCCTAAGGGAAATTATGTATCTGCTGAACCTTTTAATACATGGGCTGAAGGCGTTGATGATGCTCTTGATACCATCAATGATAACTTCCAGTCTATCTCAGCCGATCTTGAAAACATAAGTGCTGGCCTTGAAAAGAAACTTGATACAGAAGATTTTGAAGCATGGCAAGAAGGTAAGGACTTTACTTCTTACTCAGCTGGAGACGGAATTGATGTTCAAAATCATCTTATAAGCCTCGCTTCATCTGCACTCGATAATTATTACAAGAAGAACGAAACAAGCGCCGCAAGCGCTATTAGCGCTGAATTCGCCAAGTATCAACTTGCTGGCGAATACATCACTTCCGCAGACGCAGATGAAAGATACCTTCCTAAGGATTGGAGTGCCGATAAGGACGTCCAGCCGTATGAAGGCGATGGCGAGTATATCAAAGTTGAAGATCATAAGATAATTCTTGATAAAGTCCCACAAGTCGTAAGTGTTTCTTCAACTGACAATTCTGTTGATGTTTCCGAAGTACCTACTCCTGAAGGCATTATGTATGACTTGTCAGTCAAGCCGGTTGATGAGACTGTCATTAGTGGTGAGAACGGCGTAAGCGCTAAGTATGATGAAGTAGAAAAGGCTTGGCTTGTAGGTCTTTCAGAAAATTCTTCATACGATTATGCTGAAGCAAAGCAAAGCAGCGGACAGGCACTTTACGCTGAAAGAACCGTGCTTGCAAATTTCAGCAGCACATCTATTGTCGGCGATGGTATTGCCGTAGTTCCAGCAACTGGTGTTATTACATTGAAGAGAGGTCTATATCACATTGACATGCAAGTTGATGTGACTGTCGCCGCAAACCCGCAGCCTGAGTATAATTCAATTTCTCTTGAACTTGCAAACTATTCTGGTGGAACCGCTGGTTCAACTATCAAGTCTGTTATTCATGAACTGGATGTTTCTTACGCACACACTGAAACGATTAGCGTTTCATTTGACTTCCAGGTAAATGAACAACGCAATGTAGTAATTGCTCTTGACCAATTTGGTGCAGGTGTAGGTTCGGCACGAGTAAGAAACTTCAACATTCACGAAGTAGTAACTATTGACGGCATCTTGAATGGTGACATCGCAATCTACAATGCAGGTCCTGGTATTTCTATTGATGACGACGTTCAGGGCAAGATGATCTTGGTGAATGCAGGTCCTGGTCTTTCTGCAGATCCTATTACCAATAAGCTCTGTGTCGCTTGTGGTTCTGGTCTTAAGATTGACGAACAAGGTGGCGTCATGGCTGTCACCCTTGACGAAATGACTGAACAGGTGGTTGAGACTGTTCAACAGATGGAAAAGGACATGGAGTCCAAGATTACAACTAACTTCCCACAGGCTGGTATCACGATTACTAACAGTTATGTTCCTGCTGGTTCTAATTCACAGTATCAGTCAAATAAAGGATATGTCTATGGTAACTTGTTTAATATCGCAATGAACCATAAGATTGAGATTGGTAAGACACATCTTGGAGTTTACTGTAAGCAGAATGATAATCAGAACAAGTACATTCTTGGTATCTATGAATATCAGCCTGACTATGATAGAGGTGATGGCACATTTGGTAGAACTGTTGCTAAATGCGATACTGGCTTTGTTGAAATCTTGCCAGGTTTCCATGAATATCCTGTCGTCCATTTGAATAACACAATTGGAACAACTTCCGCTGAAACTGATGACACGATGTCTACAAATAACTTCTACTATGCCGCAATCTTCTTCCCAAGAGATAGAAATGGTATGCAAGGTCTTTGGCTTGGTTCGGCTCCTGGCTATAACACTCAGCTAAATGAATGTAAGCCACAGTTGATGTGTGCATACAATGACATTCCTGCTAATGTTGGTGCTGCATATAGCGCTGATCTATCATTCAATGATTTTGGTTTCACTTGGGCTTACGAAGATTATACTCAGAAGACCACTACCCATAGCACTACTGCTCCAATGGAATGTTTTGATAGTATGAGATTCTTCATGCAGATTAGAAATCATCAGTAATTGAGGACAAGATGTTAAGTACATACAATAAAGAAAACATGGCTAAATTGGGAACTTCTGAAGCACAGACGGTTTTGTATAATGCGCTTTATCCAGTTCAGTTGAACGGCCTTGAATGGAATCAGTACATTGGCAAGATCATCATCAATGACTTCATCAAGCAACTTCCACAGTATGATGGAACCGATTTTACATCATACATCAAAGATGTCGTGCCGTTCATTCAGTTAGGACTGTTTCAGTCTGCAATAGGAATCATCAATGGTATAGATATACCAGGATTGGAAAAAATCAAGTCTTGGCTTTTGAAGTCACTTGCTGAAGGAGAAGACAGAGATGAGTATAAACAAGATATTAACTAGTCAGTATCAAGATCTTACACAGGAAGAGATCGCAAACCTTCAGCACACCTTAGGACCGGTTATCGGTGGTGGACTTGAAGGATATTGGCGTCCGACTGTTTCTGAACTTGGCAACATTACTTGGACCTGGAGCAACGCATCTACTGCGACTCCTCCTGCAGGCATGAACATCAAAGGACCTAGCGGCGATAAAGGTACTGATGGTACTAATGGCAAGCGTCCCGTTATCCGTGTTAACTCAGAGAATGCTCATTGGGAATGGAAGTATTACGAAGATACTACACCGTATATAGATCTTGGTGTAGTGGCTTCTGGTGAACAAGGACCTCAGGGCAAAGATGGTTATTCAATAGACCTTCAGTCTATTTCAGCAGGTCAAGGCGGTAACCTTATTACATTGCAGTGGGGAGATCCGACAGATCTTTCTACATCTTCATTTTTCCTACCTAGCGGTGTAGCTGGCATTTCGCCTACCGTTTCTATTACAGATGCTCCTACCACTGCACATCCACAAGGCGGTAAGACGGTTACTATTACTGATGCTGACCATCCTACTGGACAGTCATTTGACATTTGGAATGGTATAGATGGTCAAGGTGCTACTGTAAATCTGGTTGAAGGTACCGGCATTCAGATTTCACATGAGACTGGAACAACAAACTACACAATTGGTGTAAGCGCAGACTATGCTTTGAAATCGTATGCTAATGAAGCAAGTGCTAATGCTTTGAGTGAAGCAGAGACTTGGGTTGGACAACGGAATTTTGCTACATCCGCCGGTCTTGATGATAATAAGCAGTATGCTATGACAACAAATGGCTGGTCTGACTTCACCATTCCTTCAACTTCTGGCTATCTACCATTATCTGGTGGAACCGTATCAGGTAAAACTACTATAAGTGGTGGTGCATTTGATGCATTTGAACTAAAAAGAAGTGGACAAACAAGTACTGGAAACATTGGTATAAATGGCGCTGGTGGTATGTCACTTAAAATAGCAAATGCAAATGATAATACACAATTAAATGTGGCACCAAACGCTGATATGGATAAACGTTTTAGTATAGGCAATGTTTATGACCCAACAGCATACTTAATTCCTGCAAAAATTGAACAAGCAGGATGGTCACCATCTGCTAATGATAAAATTTTACATATAGTTCTTGAGAGTTAGTGAATGTTTGATAAGTTCTTATTTGGCAATAAGCAGATTCCTGAAATGTATTTCGGCAACATTCCAGTTGCTCAGATATATTTCGGGAATACACTTGTTTGGGAAAAATCAAGTGATGTTCCTTATGATAATACTTGTACTGCTACAATCACATTGTCACAAGATAAGACAACATGGATAGTTACTATTACAAAGGATGGTGAAGACGTTACAGGTAGTCTATCACAAATTACTACTTGGATATATGATGGAAAGGGTGAAAGAGTTAGACCGTTTACTGTGAATACTAACACTATTGACTTATCTCAGAAACCTCGTGGTGATTATCGTGTAGATTTAGCACAAATTACATCTAAAGCAGGTGGTTATTTTCCAAGTACTGGTGTTATATCAGTTCCAGAACATATCTATATTGGTCAGCTTACTGCCGGTGATATATGTGTTGCTATTGAATATGTGCCAGAAGATGATATAACTGTAAATTCAATAGAAATTTTTTCTAATGAAACTACAAGTTATACAACAAGTAGAATTCACATAATTCATGAAAGCGGATTGTATGTTGCTTCGTTTAATGGAAATGGACAAGATAGTATAGAAACCAGATATTCATTAGAAGGTAGAGCCAGAACATTAAATAACGTTGGAACTACTTTATATAAAGATGAAAAGTACTATATAATTTTCCAAGATAAAGATACAAATAAATGGAGTACTGGTAATATAGTATTTAAACCAGCATATTTTGCGAATGAAGAAGGTAATTATAAAGCAAATGTTTATGATAATGCGGATGCAACATCAGTGCATCCTTATTCAAATGTAAAGAACATAAAAGCATTTTTACCTTCTGTTGGAAGTTCTATTACAGAAACAGATTTACAATCTATTCTTAAACTTGATACAGATGAATTATTTTTGTGGAATGGTAATAATCTTACAGTTAATTCAACAGATTTAATTCGTGATGACCATTTAGGAAAGAAACTAACTTCGAAAATAACGAATCCACCAATTACTACATCTGATGCAGATATCTGGTCTTATGATAATCAAACGATTTTTATAAGACATGGCTATGGTTCTAATGTAGTAGATAGAATTTGGAAAAAAACCAAAGCAACTACTAGTAACGGAACATTTGACATCGCAGCCGGTAGTCCAGCAAATCAAAATGCACAACTCTTAATAGCATTAGGTAATGATACAACGCATAAAGTTTTAACTAGTGCACCAGACCATGTTTGGACTAATTATGTTAATCAGTTAGTTAACTTAAAATCTGGATATATTGTTGATAGCACTTTAACTTTAACTCCATTAAATTATCTACCGACTGGTGTTGATAAACATTTTTACTATATAGAAGGTGGATATAATATATGGGGTGATTATAATCATCCAACTTCAATATATGTTTATGAAAATGGTCAATTCAATTACATTAATGCTTATGGTAGTGATGATATGAAAAATTATTTAGATTTTACAACATTGGAATCAACGATAGAACAAATTTCATTAACAACATTAGTTCAAGAAGACCAACAAGTATCATGTAATACAGAAGTTAAAGATGCTACTGTTTCAAGTGGTCGTAAGTATTATTTAAGAATAAATGGAAAAGAGGTTTAATGATGAATCAGTTTTACGCAGTTAATAAACAAACAGAAAAAGTAGCACATACTGCTGCAAGCTTGGCTCTAATAAAAGCTCGCATGCAGGAGTTAGGCGAAGAGGAAGAGGACTTTTACATTTTACAGGATATAGATATGAAATACATTTCACGAGTAGTTTATGTTGACGGTGAATGCGTCTACAACAATAAAGACTTCTGGACAAAAGATGCACCAGCTGTTCTTGAAAACTTCAATGAACATGAAGTAAAGGACTTCATGGGCAAGGCGGTTGACTTTTATCGTTTCACGACTGAATATAATTCAAACGCTTCAAGAATTTCTGCCATTGACGGAGTCGCTGGTGAGGTTGACTATAACATCACAGTCGGTAATGAATTCATTTCGTTGTTCCGTGAAGAATGTATCTTTACTGACTTCCAGACAGTCACGCCGCTTGACATTGCTCAGAAACTTCTAACAGTCATCTCGCTTGTTCAGACGGGTTCGTTCCGCGAAGCAAAGATGGTCTTGAAGACAGTAGAGCCTGATGCGTTCTTGACAACTGAACGTTTGAAGAAGTATGAAGACATGCTTGATGCCGCTGACGCAATCACTTACGCAACGTCTGAAGATTACTTCTATACAGAACAAGCCTAACAGAAACGACATTCATAACATGAGATCCTGCAATAGCGGGATCTTTTCTTGTGTATAAATAATTTAGAAAGAGGTATGTAAATTATGGCACATAATGAGACACGAAATGGTTTGAATGAAACAGGGCGCGTTCCTAGAACATGGTCTCGCAGCACTGTTGCTGATGGTCAGTGGATGCAGAAGAACACGCTTAGTGCTTACCGCAGTTCTGACTGGTTCCTTGCAGGTGTTATTGACGGCCTGCTTGATAAAGATGATGAACTGACGCAAACTATTGCTGATGAGGCGCAGGCACGCGCAGCGTATGACCTGTTCCTGTCTCAGTCAGCTACACAGATTCGTTCTGATCTTGATTATACATCAGGTAAACTTGCAGATGAGATTAGAGATAGACTTGCTTATGACGAATTCCTAGCAGGATCTGCTACACAGATTAGAAGTGACCTAGATACAGTATCATCAAACTTAGATACAGAAATTCAGACAAGAGCATCTGAAGACATTAAAGTTCGCACAAGCGCATTTAACTATACTGATACAGCAAGTGCATTTCTGAATAACGAAATTAACTACGTTTCAGCAACATTTAATGATTATTCTGCTGGAATTTATACATGGCAGGAAAACACAATCAAACCTGCTTTAAATAACCTAAGTGACTTGACTTCAGCTGTCAATGCTCTTGAAGGCGCATCTGATGTATTTGACGTTGTTGCTACAACCGCAGATCTTGATGGTTATTCCGCAAGACTTACACCCAAGGCAATCATCAAGGTATTGAGCGCTGGTGAAAATAACGATGAACAGTGGTACTATAGATGGAAAGGCACAAAAACAACTGCTGCAGTATTCCATCTTGATGACTTTAGTGCAGTAGGTCATGTTGCTGCTTATTACAGCCAGGCAGAAATTAATGATATGTTTGGCGATTACTACAAGAAGGCGGAAACATCAAGCAGTCAGCAACTTACTACTAAATTCAATAACTATTACACAACATCACAGGTAGATACTAAGTTAGGTGATAAACTTAATACTTCAGATGAATACATTAACGATGCAAAATTTGTAGTAGAAACCGGTAAAATACTCTCAATAAGTAAGGTAAAAGTTCAATCTCAAGATCATTATTTCCCAATTGCAGCAACGTGTGACATAAATGGTGATAGTATTACAAATACTTACATGTATGCATCTGCTGCATACAAGAAAAATGAAACATCTGGCAAAGACCAACTTAACACTGCATTTGGAAATAAGCTAGATGCAAGCGCAGCATTTGCATATACATTCATAAATGAATTATCGGACTATGATATTAAAAAAGTTATAGTTAATGATAATATGCGTACTGCAAATGGTAATCTTCGCGTAACATTCTTGGATAGAAATAACAATGAAGTTTCTTATGGATTCATGCGCGGCAATAATGATCCGATTACGGATGGTACGCCTGATTTTCAGATGAAACCACCAACTAAATTATTCGTCGGTGGCTTACCTGATAGAACGATTGAAGACCTTGATGTAAATGAGTATCTTATTATTTAGGAATTGTGAATATGCTCGCAGATCTTTATAAAAACAGTGAAGGCGAAAGACATTGTGTGCTTAAGGGTAATCGTGTAGATTACGATGAAAACTTATACATTTATAATCACTATACATCCGCAGGCGTTAAATCACATTTGAACTTTCGTTTAGCAGATGTGCATAAGGTAGGTGACTGTGTTTCAGTCATTGGTGCAAGCACATTCCCGAATGCAACATTTTATGACTATCAAGGAAATAAACAAAGTTTTCCGTCTAATCGTGAACTTCTTATACAAGCAGCTCCTGATGCATCTGCGACTTCAAATTGGTCAATATTCTCACCAAACACTGAAGACGATGGACCTATTTATGTTGATAAAAATAACATTGCAGAAGCAACTTCTGCACTTTATAATGTTACGACAGCAAATAAAAATTTTGAACTTCCGCCCGTTGTAGATAACTGGTATAAGTGGACTACAAACCATCAAGTAAATAGTAATTATATTGAAATGAAGAACCTTCCTTCATTCGTGGTACCGTTTTTAGATGACAGATATTCTGCGTTGCCGCCAATAAGTACTAACCTAATTAAAAATCAATGGTCACGTCCTACTATCGTAACTATAGGAGACCCAGATATCAGCATTACATTCCAAGGACAAGATGGTTGGATAGCAGGATCTGATTATACACCAAGAACAAGATTTGCTATTTCACACACCGGAAATGTAAAGATGGGTGTTGAATGCATCATTTCCGGAGATGGACTTACTAACTATTTGGAATCACCCCGTGATGCCGCAAGTTATGATGGCCTTGATGGATGGTTCAATTTAATTACTAAAGGTTTTCATGGTGCAGGCATGGATGATCATAACTACTCAGCGGGTTATACAAAATTTTATGACATGAAGAAACTTACTAAAATAGCAAATGATACATATTATCTGCGTGATGATGACTATTATACTATCACAAATTCAGATAACTATGCAGGCACATCTGCTTGTGTGAAAGTCACGATGTTCGCGGCAGGTGCTCCTTATGCATTGTTATCTCCACTACCCAAAGCATATCTTATCAAGGCAACTAACACTGCTAGTCCTGGCATGTATACTTATTTTGATGGATTTTCAAATGGCGAACCTCAGTGGAAAACAAATAACTTTTTGTCAGTATGGCATGATGACACAGAAGCAGGTGCAGAAAGCCAGATGAGTACATTGTATAGAGATTATGCTTCATATATGCCTTATGGAATAACTACTAAGCTGGAAGTCGTGTATGATTACTATGCAAGTACATACAAGCCTATATGTGATGGCAGAGATTTCCCAGAATCAATGAACATCTATGCTATGAATTATCACTTTAGACCTGCATAATAAATAAAAGAAAAGGTTTTAACATGCTTAATGAAGAATTCTACAAGATCGTTGACGAAATCGCCAAAATAAACGAGGACGAAGATATTCCTATCTCCGCCCCAGATGAAGTGCCTGTAGAACATGAAGAATCTACTGAGCCTTCAGATCCTCGTGCAGCCGTTCGTCAAGCAATAGAACCGCAGCTAGAAGTGGCAACCTCAATCATTGAGTCTGCTTCCGCTGCATTCCAGAACAAATGCGATGAGACAAAGCGCTATAAGCAAGTTAAGGAACAGATTAAGAACTGGGAAAAGACTCTTCGTGGTGCTTGTCAGCAAATCGTCGCTGTGGTCC
>Ga0310786_10013208_pt1 | contig 10192 bp, 11 predicted proteins | sample AusTroGonzalo_MG_FD_203881 | JGI IMG/M metagenome (GOLD analysis project Ga0310786, IMG submission 203881) | Bovine rumen microbial communities from tropical cattle in Woodstock, Queensland, Australia - Gonzalo_03 (v2) (version 2) | ecosystem: Host-associated > Mammals > Digestive system >... | reverse complement strand
CACGTATCAGGTTCAGGTATTCAATAGCAGGTCTTCACACGTATCAGGTTCAGGTATTCAATAGCAGGTCTTCACACGTATCAGGTTCAGGTATTCAATGAAAGGTTTTACATTTGATTTCATTACCGGATCTTCACGCCCAAACAATAATCAATTTAGAATTAAATTAAATTTATAATTTAATTCTAAATTATTATGGGTATTCAGTTATAATATTATATATATAAGAGATGGTAAAGGTAAACCCCTCCTGGACTATTCCAGGGCAACATTTTTTTTATAGCTTACCCATGATTTTTCCGATGGGTAGACTATATTTTTTTACCACGTATCTGATAAAAACAATCACCGGAAACAAATGTTTCCGGTGATCCCTATCAAATTTGTTTTCCGAATACCTTACATGAATTCCTTGATGCCCGTTATGTCGATGCCGAGCTGCATTCCGTTGCTGTATTTCTGCCTGAGCAGGTTGTCGACGTTTATGTCCTCCCAGTTGACCTTGCTCCTTGTAGGCGTCTTTATCCCTTTATCCGACAGGTATTGTGATACGCTTTTTCCGGAAATCGGGCATCCCTTCTTCTCGCATATCTTCAGGATATCCGTCTGCGTCAGGTTCTCCTGCAGGTACTCCAGGCCCACGATGTCACGCCAGGCGTTCTTGTACCCCATCTCTTCGGGCGTGGTCCGTATCGGCTCGTCGACGTAGCACATCCATTTCGTCTCGTACCTCAGCGTGAAAGGCTCCCATTCCCCGTCGTAGGGCCTCGATTTCAGGCAGTCCAGTATGATGCCGCCCTTCTCCTTCGACCGCCTGAAGCTGAACTGGTAGTCTATGTCCCTGTTGGACGCGTACGAATCGCCGAAGTTGGCGAAACCGAGCGCCTTGCCCATCTCCTGGTTCTCCTCGCCGCTCCTGTTCGTCTGGAACACGGTTATCCCGCACCAGTTGTTCACTTGGCACATCTTGTGCACGTCCTGCGTCAAGCGCTGGAAAGTCTGGTCGTTCCTCTCGTTCTTGTTACCGAACGCGATTGGCTTCATCAGGAACATGTAGTCGATCACAACGATGTCGAAATGGAATTCGGTTCCCCTCGACCTGGAAATCCTGTTCTCGGTGCTCAGCAGGACGTTCTGGAGCCATTTCGCGTCGTATTTCTGGTACGGGTCGTCGTTGCTCGTCGACGATATCAGCGTATATACGCCTTTTATGCGCTCGTCCCATTTCCGCTCCAGCCCTTCCATGTACGCGTCGTCCGTCAGGTTGTAGAGAATATCGGTATAAGGGTCGTCCTGCAATGTCGCGCTGATTACGCGCGCGTTCACCTCGTAGTCGTTCATCTCGAGGTTGACGAACGCGACGTTGTACCCCTGCCTGAGCATGTTACCGGCGAGGGTGAACAGCAGCGTCGACTTTCCGCCGCCTGTCGTCGTCAGGAATCCGCACAGCGTGCTTTTCTGGAAACCGCCGCACAGGTACTTGTCCAGCTCGGTGATGGTCGATCTCATCACCTGCTGGTCTATCTTCACCCTGAGCCTGCGGTCGAAAGGCGAGAAGACGACGTTCGATGTCGAGCACGGCCTCGTCTTCTCGTATCTTTCGCTTATCTTGTCGCATTCGGCGACAATCTTCGAGTAGCTTTCTTCACCCCGGTTTTTGACGATATACTCCTTGATCTCGATTTCCTTGGCCATTATCCATCCGTTGTAGGCTATCTCCGTCGCCTTCTCTTCCAGGAACGGATCCTCCAATGACTGCATAATTTCAAGGCTCGTCTTGTACAGCTGGTCGACTATCGATTTGTTGGTCACCGCGTCGGGCTCCCCGTTGTCGATTATATCCTTCCGCTGAAGGAACAGCTGCTTGGCCGTCTCCCTCGAGATAAGCGCGTCCTTCTCGATGCACTGGCCCTTTATCGCGTCGAACAAAACGGCCAGTTCGGGTATCTGTTTTTTGATGTAATCCCCTTTGAAATGCAGTTCCTCTATCTTCTGGGGGTTTGACAGAAGGTAGAAACATGCCGCCTATACGATAGGCAAATTTGACATTATCTCCATGTTATTGTCCGTTAATTTTGTTTTTGATCCCCGGCAGGTCACAGTACCCGGTCAGCCCGTCCGCGTCCAGATCATCCGGGACCGTGAATGACTGTCTGAGCGTTTCATTTGGCCTGCCCCTCAATGCTTTCTTTAAACTGATATCAGCGTGTTCACCGTTGTGGAAATGTACCACGAAACAATGCGTATTGTAGGTTTCTTTATCTTCACGTTTGTTCACCTCGGGCCTGATGTACTGTATGCCCTGCTTCTCATACCATTCCCATTCCGGGTGGTATTTCAGCGCCTCGTTGATAAGGAAATCCTGATCCGCCTGCGACAGCGGTTTCCACATGTTGTCTTCTCTGATTTTAAGGCAGATTTCTTCTAATGCCTTCTTTGTTATTTTTTTTGCTTTCATAATTGATTGTAAATTTTGATTTTGTTTTCATTCGATTCTTTTGTAATTATCTATTATTTCTGATCGGTATTCTTCTTCATCAGTCATATCATTAAAATAAACAAGCGTTTCTAAATCGGTATCCCAAAAAATACAATCGAATGAAAGGGTTTCAGAAAATTGTTTTTTGATTAATTTATCGAAGATACTTGATTTTCTGTAATCCGATTTTTTATACTCCGGTTCATTGTATTCATAATAGATTACTATTTTACTTTCGTTTTTCTGTTCATTATCTAAAGTAACATAGAAATCTGATATTATACATGTGCTAAATTCACTTGGATTCCCCTCTCCGAAATACAATAAAAACGTTTTTCTCTCGTCTTTCAATCTCATCAGCTCTTTGATGAGCTGCTTTTTTTCTAATCTTTGTAGCATAATTTTAATTTTTTAATTTTTGTTTTTGTTTTTGTTTTAACATATAATCCATGTAACCAATCCTAACCATGATCCTACGGAAGAAATCGGCGCACTTTTTCGTTTCCTCTAAAACCAGCCGGGTCATTTCGTCCGGGTCATGTGTAGTCATTGTCCGATTCTCCATATTCAAACGTTATTAATTTTGGTTTTCGGCTTGCGGCCGCGGTTGCACCTGTTGTACAAAGGCGCGTATGTCCTTTCGAGAAAATCCATGTAGTCCTCAGCGAGGATCTTAAGTGCCGGATGGTCCAGCGTCTGTATGATCTTGTAGATACCGTTGAACCCGGCCTTGGTCTATGCCGCCTGCGCGACGTTGATGTACCCTATCATTGCCATGTCTGTATAAGTTAATTTATTTTTTATATTATATTTATTGTATTATGTTTTTAATTCAGATCTGTTTTTGCATTATTTAACAAAAAAGGATCAGCTTAGCTGATCCTCTTCGAAATCCCGTATCCCGTATTCCGGGCCGTCCTTCTCGAGCCTTCTTATCGGCACGTCGCTCGACGTCACCCTGTCCAGGAATTTCAACCCGGAAGGCATCTTTTCCAACCTATCCAATTTTGATATCGTGTCCTCAATACGCGCCTTATCGTTGTAATTGATATAGTACACCCGCGCGGAATCGCTGATGTAGAATTTGTCCTGTTTCACCTGCACGTGTATTTCCGAATCCCCGAACGAATTGTTGAAAGTCAGGTTGATGTGGTCGCTGTTGAAAACCGTCACGATCCTGTGTTTCACGAGTGTGCCGAAAGTCAACCATGGGAAACCGATCAGTATGAACGTGCCGTGCGTGCGCTTAATTTTCTTCAACGTATCAGAAAGCTCTTTGATATCCGTAATCTTCTTAATCATATACTTGTCCATTTTCTATATTTTACGGATAAAAATACATTTTGTTATGCTAATTTTTTGCATTTGTGGTATTCCGAATTGCAAAAAGGTCTAAATAATGCAAATAAAACGGATTTTTATACACAAATATTTTTTTATGTCGTAAAAAACAGTTATATTTGCATACGAAAACAAGAAGAATGTTTAACCCTATTAAAAATTACGATTATGAAAAAGAACATGACAACCAAATCCAAGGCCGCCGCCATCGTGTAACGTATCAAGACAAAAATGTAACGAATGATGTTTAACTATTAAATAAGAAACCGATATGAAGAAGCAGAAAAAAAAGAAGAGTATACCTAATGACATCTTCGCCGGAATGCGCTACGGGGAACAGGTACAGAAGTGGGCCGACGCCAACTACTCATTCGAGCTGAAACTGCGTCTGTGCGAGGAGTTCGCCCGCGACGAGGTTTGGGGTGAATACGCCCCCCGTCTGATAGAACGCCACTGCGCCGCCTGCATCGAGAAATACAGGGGCGACTACAGGGCGCTGGCCGAGGTCGTCATCTCGCTCAGCCTTATGTGCGCGCTGCATGAGCAAATGAATCGCAGCGGCTGGGATGGCCAGACCGTGTTCATCGCGCTGTACAACAGGCTCTTCGACAAGGTGTACGATGAGTTCATTATCACCTATGAGGGGGACGCCGACGTTGTGGGATACCTGATCCATATGAAGTACGGTGATGGACATGAAGTGGATGATTGACGAAATAGACGAATCGTAATTTTGATTTGGTTTTTAGTTTGACATTTTTTTCCCGGGGCGGCCATGATGCGATATCACGGGGCGGCCCCCTTTGTCAGTACAGCCTGCCTATGCCGTAATAGTTGGGCAGGACCCCGTAGATATGCCGTATCTCCTCTTCGGTGATGCCGTACTTGTCGAAAAGCTTCTTGTCGTCCCAATGTTCGGTGAAATCCTGCCATGGGATGTACTTCAGCACGCCCCGTTCCAGTGCCAGGCTCGTTTTCCTGAGATACAGGCATATCCGCACGAAATCGGTGCGGGCGTAGTCAAAGAAGTTCCTCAGCTCCGCCTCCGTACCGAACGCCGTGTAGCAGCATTTGTCGCTGAAATCCCTGTATTGCATGCATATCTCATTAAAACCCATGTTCCTTGACATGATGGTGTAGAATTCGCCGGTCCGCCTGGATTTCGCGTTCGAATTCCCCCTGAACCTCGGTATCCTCATGCACCACCATTCCGGGTCGGGGTCGCTTATAACCGTGGAACCGCTGAACGGCTGGGTACCCTCATCCCGGTACACGTGCGCGCCTATATGGTCGGCCAGACCGCCGCACCCTATCTTGCCGTATACCGATACCAGGATATCGTCATGCGAGAATGTTGATATCTCGGAACATTCTTTGTATTCTTTCCCATTGTACCTTATGCGCGGCTCTTTTCTCAATTTGTCGATGTACACGGCCGACATGACCTGCGCCATTCTGATATCGAAGTACTCCTCGGGTATGACGTCGGTGATTTCCGTGTAATGGCCGTCTACCTTATCCGTAATCTTTCTACCCTTATTGCCGAGCAGCCACGTCGCGGGCCCTACCCACATCACCTTGCCGTCGTCCGAGGCGGCGTCCAGCGCCGATTCGTAGAACCTGTTGCACAGGCCGTTCCTGTACGGCGGGTTTATTATAACGTTGTCGAATTTCATGTCAAAGTCTGTCTATGAATTTCTGCACTTCCTCTGAAGAGACGGAATCCTTGCCGCACATGTACCGCTTGAACCACGGCGAGTTGCGCTCGTACTTTTTGATGGTCTTGTCGATAAAACGCTGCTCATCCTCGGTGATGCCGAGAAGATTGTATATTTCATCGTCAGTGTAGGTGCGATCCGTCAGCCAGCATATCATATCTTTGCATGTGTTGTGCTGGTCGATGACCAGAACAATCGACGTGAACAGCGGCAGCTTGTTGTTGAAGATAAAATGCTTCCAGTTCTCGAGTTCCTGTTTTGTGCCGAAAAGGTTGTCGGCGATTTTATCGGTTTCTTTTCCTGCATAATCACACCTATAAAGTAATGTATTTAATATAGCATTATTTCTATTATGATAGAAACCTTTATAAAAACTAATTCTATATTCTCCAAATATACTTACTTCATATCCGCTATCATGACTCCATTTTGTTTGTCCGCCACTTGCTATTTTATCAGATTTTACTCTAATTCCTTCTTCTAAGTTTCTTGTACCTATAATATCGGCGTACTTGCAGAACCATGTATCTTCATTCACTTCTGTTTTCCCTTCTTTGTATATATGGTCCTTCATCGTTCCAACTTTCTCACCATATTTCTTGATTTTGTCCAGTATAGACCATACTATATCATAGCTGCCGATTAGGTTGCAGTCATACAGATTGTTAACATTCCTGTATTCACCAGCACACCAGAAATCAATGTTATCATGCTCGTTCTTCATATCGATGTACGTGATGCTGAATGGCACGTAAAGCGCTGTATCGAATTCCTTGTTCAGGTTCTCGATGACAACCTTGCTTACGTGCTTCCCCAGCCTTTCCTTAATCTCGTCGTACAGCTTGGCCTTTCCGTTCTTGCGTATATTTATAAGCCATGTGGCCGGCTCGATTATCGTCATCCTGCCGGTTTCCGTCAGCAGGTCGTACCCGAGCCTGAAGAAATCCACGTGCAAAGTCCTCTTGTACGGTGGGTTCTGTATGATAAAATCGAATTTCATTCCTTCCCTTATAAGCTGATTTTTACCTGTTTATATATTTATTTTACGCGAAAGTTATGCAAAGGAACGCGAAAAAGCGCGGCTTTCTGCGCCAGGAATGCAAAATAAAGCCAAAAAGGTGTTTTTTTTCCGCCTAAAATTTTTTTATGTCGCGGAAAACGCGTATATTTGCAGTGAAAATAAAAAACAAGTCTAACTTAAAAAACTATTGAAATTATGAAAAAGAATTCAAACTACAACTATCCCGCAGTGAAGAAGTCACTTGAAGTCGCACATTCCCTCACCGACGTTTTTGAGGTAATGCAGGATTACATCAGGCATGAAGGCAATGAATCAGCCGGTAACCTCATACTCTTCCTCATGATGGCCGCCGATGAGACGAACAACCCTTACGTCAGGCATTATACAGACGCCATGAAGGGAAAACCAGTGAATATTGTTGCAAAGCAGATCATCTCCGTGATATCCGCCGCCACCATCGTGTAACGTATCAAGACAAAAATGTTGCAATCAAATAAAAAAACATACTACACAGTTAAATATAATCATTATGGAAAAGAATATTTCAAAAAACGTTGTTATTGACAAGCTGTTCGATACACTTTCCTCACAGCTTGACGATTTTATCGAACATCGGTTTAATGCCCTCATTAACAGTTATGACAACCAGAAGGAAGGTGAAGACCTGCATGACCTGATCCGTAAGGACTACTGGGACATTTTCTACAACCTCAATGCCTTGTGCGATTTCACAAAAGACGCGGTAAAGGCACTGGTTGAAGACGAAGAATCTGAAGACCACTCATAATTTTCAATAGTTTATAGTTTTTGCTAATCTCTATCTGAAAGGCAGGCATCGTTGCGATAACGGTGCCTGCCTGCCTTTTTATACCTTAACCCATACATCAGGCTCGACCTCGAGCTCATGACTCTGCGTATTGACGTTGAACGTCATCTTGATGTCGCCCTGCACGCATACCTCGAGCTTATAGAACCTGTACCTCAGCCGCTCGACCTTAACGTATTTGACGAATTCATGCATCACGTCATAGCGGACACACGGATCGGTTATACCGTACACCTCGTCAACGTTGTACACCGTCGTTTCAGACCGCCTGCGCCTGATCATCATCCTTATTTCGGATATAGCGTTGCTGAATCCAGTTTCCTTCACCTTTTCCTCGTTTATCCTCTCCTGCAGTTCGGACTTCATCTTCTCGCCCTTGTCCACTTGGATCCTGCCGTCGATATAGATGGCTGTGTCGAGTATATCGATACGCCTGTTCAGATCCGATATCTTCTTCGCCGATACCGTCATCTTGTCGTACAGCGCCTCCATCTCGCTTTCGAGCTTTCTGTCGGCCTCTTCGTCCATGCATGACCTGTAGCTCGCGTAAGGCGCCGCCGTCATCATCCATACCGCCTTCTCAACGTCGGCGCTGGCGATCGACAAATTATCAAAGACGCATACGAAACGCCCCATACTGTCGTTCTGGTACATCCTGTGACCGCATGTGCACAACACGAGGCCCTTCAACATCTTGGACTTGTCCCGGCACTTCTTCGTGAACATACCCTTCCTTGTGCGCTTCCCCAGCGCGACGCGCCTGCATTCGTCGAAAAGATCCCTCGTTATCAGCGGCGCCAGTCTCATCCCCCTCCTGCTCAGTTCGCCGCAGTACCGGGCGTCATTGAGTATCGTGTTGACCCTCTTCGTCGCGGCGTACACCGACATATCGCAGAAATATCCGCGTGAGCGCATCTCTTCGGCTATATCCTTATGTGAATATCCGCCCGTCCTGTACATATTAAATATGTCAGGTATAACGGTGTCGTTCTCATCCGGGACTATATAGCCGTCGTCGTCGACACGGTAACCCATAGCTAGGTTGCCGCCGCAGTACCTGCCGTCCCTTTTGTATGCCTCCCTCGTCCTGCCGAACCTCGCCTTACGCAGGCGCATCTCGCTCTCGCTTATCTGCGCGAAAAGCGTTATCACCAGCTCGGATGTCTCGTTGACGCTGGCATCAGGATTCAACAGGCTTATCATGTTCGGCTCCTTGACCTTCAGGTTTATTTTCCTCGATACGAGGTAGTCTATCACACTGAACAGGACCTTCTTAGATCTCGCGACTCGCGACAGCTCGTAACAGTACACCGCCGCTATTTCCGGGTCGGCCTCGATACGGGCCTTAAGCTCGTTGAGCCCGTGCCGCTCGTATTCGGTGAGCCTGATGGCTGACTCCTTGTCCCTGATGACGATAATCTGATCGTCACCGAAACCGTCGCTCTTCGCGAGCTGCAGGACCTCTCTCTCTTGCTCGTCATATGACTGAGCGTCCGTGCTTACACGGACCAGTAGAATGCACTTTTTCATCTTGGTTAAAAATTAGGTTTGCTGTAGTTTACACAGCTAAGGTACTAAAGTTTCCCCAAAACGAAAAATATTTTTCAATTTTTAGCACGCCCGGTTCAACGGTTGTACCAGAAAATGAAAAATATTGGCAACTTCAAATTACATTTATATTCCGATATTCTTTCAAAAAATAAGCGGCTATAGGTATAAGATTTACAATATTTTCAAACGAACATTTATAACTTTCCCGATTTACGGGTGAATATACATACCATTCATCTAACCCTAAATGCATAGTATATTCCAACAGCTGAAACTGAGTAATGTTTTCAGTGCATGCGTACCGCAAGATTGATTTGTCGTATTTCTTATAGTTACTTTTTAATGACTTTAATCTTTGTTCAAGATTTTTAGTAGAACCGATTTTAACGGTACCATCGTCAATCTCTAATACGTATACAACGCCTTTTTCTAATTCCGGTTCCGGAATATAACCTGTTTTCATCTTGATAAGTTCTGCCATACTGATTTTTGTTTTTACCTATTATATATGATATCAGATTTTTGCCATGCTAAATTAATCTAAAAAACCGGACCCATTTCTCAACGGTTCCGGAAAAAAACATATATTTAATATGAGAAGAATATGTAGTATAATTAGTTTAGATTTTCGTTTTCGTCCTCTTCCTTCAGCCGCAAATCTTTCCTTATGCCGTTGATCCCGTTCCTGACCAGATTGTTTGTGTACATACCTATGCCGAGAACGGACGCCGTATACAGCAGGCTCTGACCGAGAATCCAAAGCACGGAATCGGCGACCTCACCCAAAGGCGGAAGAATGAAACCCGATATGGTGAGGGTCCAGCCCAGGCCGAACGCCACAAGGCATGTGATGACGGCGAGCTTGTTTTTGAAGTCAAGATCTTTATAAGTCTCTTTCATCTTATATCTGAAACAAAGTTTCTCTTTTATTATTTATCTCTGAAATTTTAAGAAAGATTAACATTTCATCACCCGACTTTTTCTGAATTCACAGTACACATTCCAAAAACCAAGCGCAAGAAAACGTTAAATTCAATTTTAACATATTTTCACAATTAAAAATTAATAATACAATTATGAGTTCATACCAAAATTACAGCGGGTACTACACCCCAATCGCAGAGTCCGGTGAAACCGAGCACACAGAGTTTTTACCTTACATCTACACCGCCATCCAGGACTATCCCGAGGTATACGACACGTACCGCATCAAGTTCGGAGGCGTTAAATACAACTTTTCGGTTCTGTTCAGGATC
>Ga0310786_10013206_pt1 | contig 10195 bp, 18 predicted proteins | sample AusTroGonzalo_MG_FD_203881 | JGI IMG/M metagenome (GOLD analysis project Ga0310786, IMG submission 203881) | Bovine rumen microbial communities from tropical cattle in Woodstock, Queensland, Australia - Gonzalo_03 (v2) (version 2) | ecosystem: Host-associated > Mammals > Digestive system >... | reverse complement strand
CCGGACGGAACGGAATGGTGGGACGGCATCACTTTCCCCCTGGTAGAGAGGTGAGCGGATGTATACCGTATCTGCTCTTTGGGCAACGCTGATTGCGACTGACGGGCATTGGTTTGAAACCAAGGTGGACATCAACGGAGTTACATACGGGCAGGATCAGTTAATGAGCTTGTCTGTGGACTTGCGGATGTTCGCTGAACAACAGCCCAGCGTTGGCGGTTGCCTCGCCGGTGAGATAAACCTGTCCATGCTTGCCCCGTCCGTCAGCATTCCCCGCATGGCATCTATTGATCCGTATGTGAGAGTGTGCGCCGGTGTGCAGCAGTCTGAGTGGATTCCACAGGGAAAGTACTACATAGATACCCGTGAAATAACGAAGAATGATGACAACCTAAACATCCTCACGCTACACGGGTTTGACTCTATGCTGAAAAGCGAGGCAGGTTATCCGTCAACTTCTCACTCCTGGCCCTACACCGACATCAATGTTGTTAATGAGATTGCCACAACGATGGGTGTGGGAGTAGACAGTAGGACAACCGACTTGATGACCAATGCGTATCAGATTGGCTTGCCAGCCGGTATGACGATGCGTGAGGCGTTGGGAAACATCGCAGCCATGTACGCCGGAAACTTTGTCATGTCCTATGACGGGGAACTGCTTCTGATCGCCGCTAACGGCATACCCCCGGAAACAAACTATCTTGTTGACGCTGTGGGTGATGCGATAACTTTTGGAGGTGATCGTATCCTTGTCTAACACATTCGTTAATGTTCCTGTCGGCAAACAGGCGCAAAACATGGATATATCCCCTCAGTTCCAACCGTATTCCGGCGTGGAGATCATCGTCAACGAGGATGAAAGCATCTTTGTCGGTGATCGAAGCGGACGGGTGCTGTCCATCACGAACCCGTGGGGTTCCCGCCAACAGGCAGAGGATATCTATAGTTCACTAACAAGCACGGGATTCCAGTATCAACCCTATACTGCGACAAGTGCTTTGCTTAACCCGGCTGCTGAGATCGGTGACGGCGTAACGCTTAACGGGTTTTACTCCGGCATCTACAAGATGACCCGCAACTTCAACTCTCTGATGTCGGCAGACATTGAAGCCCCGCAGGATGAGGAAGTAGACCATGAGTACCCGTTTGAGCCAAAGCAAGACCGTATCTTCCGCCGACAGATTGAAGACGCACAGGCTCAAATTAGTCTGACACAGAGTGAGATTGCGGCAAAAGTTTCGACTACAGGGGGGAATAATTCCTCGTTTGGATGGTCTTTGCTCTCTGACAAATTCAGTCTTTATGCTGGGAACAAAGAGGTATTCAAATGCACATCTTCCGGGGTTGAAATACAAGGAAAGATAATCGCCCTGTCCGGGACTATTGGTGGATTCAACATTGGGGCGTCATCCATATACAACGGCATGACATCCATCAACTCCACATCCAGCGGTGTGTATGTAGGGACGAACGGAATTGCTGTTGGCGGCGGGAATTTTAAGGTTACATCCGGCGGATCTGTTAGTGCCAAGAACATGACCCTCACGGGAACGCTGAATATCGGTGGCACAAACATCACGGCGGCGGCATTGAGAAGCGGAGCGCAGAGTGCATACAACAATAGTAGCACATGGAGTACTGGCTCCGGGTATGGTTACAACTACAACAGGGCAACCCAAAATGGAACTACAAGTTACCCATCCTACTTTACCGTGGGGTCATTTACTTGCAATTCCATTAGGGCCTCAAGTATTAACTTCGGTGGTAGAAGACTATCAATCGGATCAATTCCAAACGGGAGCGGCGGTTACTGGCAAGTGGTTATGTGGAGCTAACATGAAAGAATTTTTTGAAACGCTTTTGCGCTCTCTTAATGTTATCGAAGTGCGAGGCAAAGACAACATGGAAGTCATGCTTGGGTGCATTTCCGCAGTAGAGAACGCACTTGAACAGTTGAACAACCCTCAGACAGAGGAGGAAACCAATGGCTGACAAACGAATCCAAGACCTTACGCAAGCAACATCTGTCCAGCTTAATGACCTTTTTGTCTTGGAGCAGAGCGGTGCGGCGAAGAGTCTTACCGGGCAGACCCTTGTAACAGACCTTTTGGCGCATCTTAGCGGTCACGGTGGGATCAGCGATATAACCTACACTCCGCCTGTGCCTCCGTCACTTGACGGCACGATGGTCATTACGATGGCTGACGCCTCCACCTACTCCGTTACAATTACAAACGGCAATGGTATCGCAAGCATCGACATCGAGTACGGTATTTCTACAAGCGGAACAGACCCAATTTATGTTTCGTCCTGGTCATTGACCCCCGTTGCCCCCACGGATTCGGAGCCGTATGGATGGACAAAGTTTTCGATTACGGACACTACTGGTGTTACGACAACTGCGTATAGCATTACAGTCAAAGCGGATGACCCGTCCGTTACGGTTGGTTCCGTATCTGCGGTTTCCGGCGCAACTGCGAGTGCGTCCATTGTTAACTCCGGCACAGTCCATGACCCAATCCTTGATTTTACGTTTGTTCTGCCGAAGGGTGACACCGGGGAAACTGGTGACTACGTTGTGCCGGTTGTGTTTTACGGAACATCTACTGCCGCTGCCACCGAGCCGGTCACTTGGTACAACTCTCCGACCAGCATTTCCTACTCCGCAGGAAATTACATTTGGCGAAAGACGGAATATACGCTCCACGATGCTCAGACTGTGCAAGATACGGTAACAGAGATCATCGGATACATTGGGCAAAACGGTGCTGGTAGCGGAACGGTAAATCAAATTACGCTCAATGGGACAGTATACACAGACGATGGAACGGGCAACGTTACCATGTCTGTTGACGCTGCCGATGTGGGGGCTATTGAAGACCCGTCTACAAAGTCAAACGGTCAAGTGCTGACCTACGATTCCTCCGCACAGGCGTGGGTGGCGGCTAACCCTTCCACCGGCAACGTTAACACGGTAAACAACAAGGGCGTTGACGCTGGGACAACGAATATCACGATTTACGCTACCAACATCAAAATGTCCTCGCTTGACAACACAACCGTGGATAGTGCGATTCCAACGATGTCCGCAATTGTTGACCTTGTGTATCCTGTCGGTTCTCTGTACTGGTCTTCGCAAGCAACCGACCCCGGAACGCTTTTCGGAGTTGGAACGTGGACGCAAATTAAAGACAGGTTCATCCTTGCGGCTGGTAATACATATACAGCAGGGTCTACTGGCGGTGCGGCAACTCATACGCTGACGACCAGCGAGATTCCGTCACATTACCACACTTATGACAGAGTCGTTGGCGGACAGGTTGGCACGAGCGGGATTGTCGCTACTGGTGGTAGTGCTACAAACCTGTCGAGAAACACGGGTAGCACGGGCGGCGGCGGAGCGCATAACAATATGCCTCCGTACAAAGTTTACTATTGTTGGGAGAGGACAGCGTGATGAAAGACAAAGTGTATGCATCAAACAATTACAAAAAGGGCGACGGCCTTTACGAAAACTGGCACACATATATTGCCCTCGTTAACATCGCACGGGGCGAAGAACTCATCGAGGGACAAAACGTAAGAAAACAGGGGGATTGAAACATGACCTATTTTATCTGTGAAATTCAGAACAACGCACACATCATGACAAAGCGGAGCACCCGGAATGAGGCAGAGGCCGAATTTCACAGGGTTCTCGCCGCCGCCGCCGTTTCGCAAGTCGAAACCCATTCGTGCATCGTGTTCACCGAAGAAGGGTTTACGGTGTTGAGCCAATGCTATAAGCACGGACAGGAGGTAGAGGAATAATGAAACCCATGAATGATAAGGTCTATGACATCCTCAAATGGATCGTGCTTATCTGCATTCCCGCTCTCGCCACGGCTTATGTTGCCGCCGCTGGCGTGTGGGGCTGGCCTTATGCGGAACAGGTGAGCAAGTCCGCCAACATCATCTGCACTCTCCTGGGTGCGCTGCTTGGGATCTCTACCGCTCAGTACTACAAGGGGTGATTGATTATGCGTAGGGGTTCTACGCCGACCAACACATTCACGCTCGACATCGACCTGTCGAACGCAAAGGTTTATATCTCCTACGAACAGGCCGGTAGGATAGTGTTGGAGAAGTCCAACGGTGACATTACCTTTGATGCCGGACAGAGTGATTACACCATCACGCTGGAGCTGTCGCAGGAAGATACGTTGAAGTTTGCGCCCGGTTCCGTCCTCATTCAGATCCGCTATGTGTTCCCGGACGGCTCCGCTGACGCATCCAACATCATTTCCACCACATTTGAGCGCATCATTAAGGACGGTGTGATTGCACCGTGAGCTTTAAGGTTACGTTCTCCTCTCCCCCGGCGTTTACTGCTACATTCTCCGGGGGAGAAAATCTAAAAGCCGAGTTTGGGAATTTTATTGAGGTTCCCGTGACGGATTACTATGAGGGGGGTTATTCTATTACCCCCTCCTCACAGGAACAGGTTATTCCCATCATCGGCAAGACGGCGAAACAAAACATCACGGTTGGAGCGATACCAAGCAACTACGGACTCATAACATGGAACGGCTCCACATTGACAGTATCGTAAAGGAGATAAAACATGGCTAATCCTACTGTTGTTATCAATGGGGTGCAGTATGCCTCATGCCCGGAGGTTGATATTCCCAAGAACGGCGGTGGCACGGCGAAATTCTATTACACAGGTGACGCCGATGCTGTGGCGGAAAATGTCCTGTCCGGCAAGTCTTTTGCTGGCGCATCCGGCATGGACACCGGGAGTATGGCGAATAACGGTGCGACCGGCGGGACGATCAGCACCAAGGCTGGTACGGTGACTATTCCGGCTGGGTATACCACGGGTGGCACGGTTTCTATTGCCTCCGCTGCCATTGCGGATTGCGTGAGCGGTTCGATTTTGAGTGGCAAGAGCATCCTGGGCGTGAACGGCTCCCTTGCCATGCCCACTATTAGCCAAGACGGAACCACAAAGATCCTCAGTATCAGTTGATCGGAGGGGTAGCTTATGGCAAACCCTAACATTTCGCTTTTGGGTGCGGCCTACTCTGCGGTGAGCGGTGTTACCCTCCCAAAACAGGGCGGTGGGACAGCAACGTTCCCTTGGGTGGAAGGTTCGCAGACCATCACCGAAAACGGAACGTATGATGTTTCTTCTCTGTCCGAGGCCGTGGTAAATGTGAGCGGCGGGGGCGGTGCGTCCAACATTGTCTCTGGAACATTCAAAGGCACTACCGCAAATAGCGTCTTGACCATTGCACTACCATATAGCGGAAGTGGATATCCTATTGGCATCATTATTCACCCAGTTTCTGGGTGCGGAGATACATCGTCTGATTTCGGGGCTTTGGTGCAGAGATATGCGCTTGCTTTATTTGTTTCGTCAAAACTTTTTGCCCAAAGCGCGCCAACCTATTCGGCAAATATAAATTCAAACCAGATGATGGCATTTACACGATACAAAGATAGTAATACAACCGCCAAGTCTTATTCAAATGGCAACAACGCCGCAGCACTTATTCTTTATAACACCGACCCAAGTAATTCAAGCAGCGGAACATACGCAGTTAGGATTTGTTCCAACACGCAAATGAGAGTGCTTATCGCAGGCACATCTTACGGCTTTGCCGCAAACATCGACTACGCCTACCATGTCATCTATTCCAGTTAAGGAGAGAAAACAATGAAATATGTCATCATCGAAGTCCAAAAATTCGCAGACGGCACGGTGGCTGTCCCTCCTGTCAACACCGCTGACGATTTCTTCAATGCCAGCTCCATCTTTCACGGCAAGTGCCAGACTGCGGCGATTTCCAGCGTTCCTGTCCACAGCGTTGTCCTGCTCACAGAGGCCGGGCAGACGATGGACTATGCCAGCTATAATCACGCTGACGAGAATACATGAACATCATTGACATCTCCTCATGGCAGAAGGGACTTGACCTTGCCACCCTGTTCCGGGAGAATCCGTTGGACGGTGTGGTTGTGAAGACAACTGGTGGTGTATCCTATGTCCAGTCCACCGCAGACCCTTGGATTCAATGGCTTCACAAGAACGGAAAGCCGTGGGGATTCTACCACTACCTTGATGATGACGGTCAACACGCATCTGGTGCGATGGAGGCTCGTTACTTCGTAGACAACACTCGTTCGTATTTCGGCCTTGGAGTTCCCTTTGTGGACTATGAGGCGAATGCTCTGAACCACGGAACCAAGTACCTGTTGGAGTTCCTGGATACGGTCTATGCCTTGACAAATGTAAAGTGCGGTGTGTATTGCTCCCTGTCTGTTGTGCAAAGTCAAGATTTCTCCGCTATTGCGAAACAGGGCTTCCCTTTGTGGGTCGCACAGTATGCTGATATGGCGGTTGTCAATGGCTTTGTTGAGAACCCGTGGCAGCGTGGTTCCGTTGCTCCGTTCGATAGGTACATCATGCAACAGTACACCGGCAACGGACGGCTTAAAGGCTATGCTAACGCCCTTGACTTTGACAAGTTTTTTGGAACTGCGGATGACTGGCGCAAGCTGGCAACGCATGGGAAGGTAGACCCGGAACCTTCGCCAACGCCGGTTCCGTCTGTCCTAAAACCGGCAACACCGGAGATCGTCCTTCGCACACTCAAAAACGAGTTCGGCGTGGGCGAACAGAGGTACGCCGCCCTCCGCAAAGAAGGGTATGACCCTCAGTCCGTGCAGGACACCATCAACCGCCTGTACGGGATCGCCGGTATGGTCAAAAGCGACATCGGCAAGGATATGAGCTACCTTAATTCTATCCTGTGGATTGTGAGGTCTATTTGATTGCTGTCAGAATACAAACCAATCATATTTAACACTCCCCCGGAGTTTGATGAGATAGAGTTGTATTTTGCCCACGATATACACTACGGATCAGCACAGCATGACCGCAAGAAGTGGGACAGATTCAAAGCGTTGGTGATGAGCAAGCCAAACCGATACATTATATGGGTTGGTGACTACTGCGAGAACGCTATCGTGGGGAGCAAGAGTGATATTTACACACAGACTGCTCCCCCGGCAGCGCAGAAAGAATGGTTGACCGAGCAGTTAATAGAGCTGGCGGACAGGTCAATAGCCATTGTCCCCGGAAACCATGAGGGCAACAGGATAACCCGGACTTGCGGACTGTTCCCGGTCTATGATTGCGCAAAGGACGCCGGGATTCAAGACCGATACCGACAGACATTCGCTGTTGTGGACATCGGCGTTGGCGATGGAGGACACGGCGAGGGTAAACAGTCCCGGTATGTGGGCTACATCGTCCACAAATTGAAAGACTTCAAAAACTTCAACGGCGCACTCTATGTGGATGGGATTGACTTCGCCGCCTTTGGACATGACCATGCACCCAAGTCCGTACCCCGTGGCAAGCTGGCATATGACAAGTCCAACAAGCGGGTTGTTCAGAGAGATGTGGAGATCATCGACAGCGGTTCCTTTTTAACCTACGGTGGTTACGCCGTTGACGGTGGGTATGTTCCCAACAGCACCAAGCTGTTCTACCTGGTGCTGGGTGGTAGCAAGGCGAAGTACACCAGCAGCAGATCCTATTCTCTGTAAGGGTGGTGAGAAGAGATATGGTTGTAACATGGCAGACAGTCATTACGGCAGCGGCAGTCCTTGGTGCAATCGCCGCCCTCCTTAAATACGTTAGCAAAGGAATCAAACTTGTGGAAAAACAGTCCGAGCAGGACGAGGCGATTGCCGACATTCAGACCGAGCAAGCTATCCTCACCTACGGAATTTTAGCTTGTCTTAAAGGCATGAAAGAACAGGGAGCGGACGGGCCGGTAACAGAGGCAATCGACAAAATTGAAAAACATCTGAACGAAAAGGCGCACAAACCCAAGAAATAATATAAAACCCTCCTCAAACCGGGGAGGGTTCCTTTATGCCCTGTAAGGCCGTAGAATCGTTTGTGGGAGCGTTTTGCGAAACCTATGTAAGTATATGGCACGGCTCAGAAACGCTCCCATGCGCAAAATCTTTAGTGTAATAGTGTAAACGAGTAATCATTGAAAAAATGTTTTGATTAATAGTATTATCTGACTTATTTTGCCAACTTTTGCACCGCAAAATGTTCTGTCAACTCTGATTCTGAAAAATGTTGGTTTGTACATATTGTAAGATATCACTTGTTTTATTACGATATGTATAATTCAGCTCAATGTCAAAACCCTTTTCGGTGGGCTTGATAGTCCGAACAACCCGTGACCAAAAGATGCGTTTGCCCTCGTCAGAAAGGCTTTTGTAGGCGTCCAAAACGGGCTTGATTGATTCCGGGTCAATTGGTGCTTTCTCACGCTCTGCTTCGACAATGGCTGTCTGCGTGGCTTTATATTCTTTTTCGTACTTTTCTTTTGTTATAAGGTCGGACAGATAGAGGTCTGCCAATTTGTCGAGTTTCTTTTGGAGTTTGCCGACATCCACATCCTTGACACGTTCCTTTTGGATGCGGAGATTGTATCCCTCTACAGACGGCATGATACGGTGGAGTAGGTACTTTTCAACCTTGCCCTCAGAAACATACTTCCCCTCACAATGGCCCTCCAGGTGCTTTTGACAGCGGTAGTACTTGTAGCCATTGACCGTGCATGAGGATAGCTTGCGACCGCAGTATGGGCAGACAACCAGCCCGGAAAATAGATAAACCCTGTCACTCCGCACATGACGCTGGGAGCGTTCCTCCAGGATGCTTTGCACACGATCAAAGGTGTCCTGGTCTACAACCCCGGCGTCAACATAGTGGTGGTTGGACAGGATCCTGCGGAGGCCATGATAAGAGAATGTTGTGGTTTTCACCAACTGCGATACTGAGCGGAGATTTAAGTATTCATTGAACAACTGCCTCGCCTTGTCTGCATCCTCGCCGGGACAGTATATACCATTATTAATAGTAACCCCATACGGAGCGGAGCCGGATATGGCAAGACCCTTTTCACGCTTGCGCTTGAATACGGCCTTAATTCGTTCGCCGGTTCGGTCTGCCTCATCCTGGGCAACAGCTAACATGAGGTTGACCTTGAACCGACCGGATGCTGTCTGCGTTTCATAGTCCTCGCTGATCGCTTTCCATGCGACCCCGCATCTTTCCAAAACATCCTCTACCTTATAATATTCCTTTACATTTCGGAAGAATCTGTCCAATTTAGCAAAGATTATCAGATCTATCTTCCCGTCCTCCACATCCCGGAGCATACGTTGGAGTTCCGGGCGTTTGGATGCCGGTGACCGTGCGCTGATGCCAAGGTCGGTGTAATGGTCAACTACGATATGGTTGTTCTCCTTTGACCACTCATCCAGCACGGCAATCTGCGCATCTATAGACAGGCCATGCTCTGCCTGTTCCTGTGTACTGACACGGGAATATAATGCAACCCTCATAAGTCCTCAATCTCACGCACATCGTCCTTGGTGAAATCATCATTGGCGATGTGCTTTTTTATTTCGTGATCCGCAGCCTTACGCTGTCGGTCATAGCTGTCATTTGCGTTGATGTAGACGGAGAAATACCCGTCTGCGTCCTTTGAAACACATCCGTGAACACCGATGGGTAGGTCAACCAAACGCACACAATAGTCCGCATTTTCAAGGGTCAATATTGTTCTCCTCCTTGTACTTGTTCAGCATCGCTATGGTTTCGTAGAGCTTAGACCGGGGGATCCCACGGGCCGCATCAAACAAGACACGCATATCTACGTTGTCAAACATCTCCTGCCGGACGGCAATCTCATCCTCCGGGGTATCACTCAGCATGACTTTCGGTTCAACGCCGAAAAAGTCAGCAATAGCCCTTATTGACTTTCCGTTAGGAGTACTTCCATTTGACCATCTTCTCCACGCATTGTCAGACAGTCCAACAGCTTGGCAGACAGCCCCACGGGAAACGCCCTGTTCCTCGCACAGACGGATGAAATTTTGGTAGAACATAGTAATCCTCCTTTGTTACCTTGTGGTAACTTTTTGTTACTAAATGTTCCTTGCAAAATAACAAATTGTTAGGTATATTCTAACCATACCGAACAGATGTTATGTAGACAACGGAGCCATGTTGTTAGCAAGGAATATTTGTAATTAGGGTATCACAAAAAGGAGGGATAAGTCAACTACATTTTACTACAGAAATCATAAATGTTTGGCAGTCCCAAAAACA
>Ga0310786_10013205_pt1 | contig 10195 bp, 20 predicted proteins | sample AusTroGonzalo_MG_FD_203881 | JGI IMG/M metagenome (GOLD analysis project Ga0310786, IMG submission 203881) | Bovine rumen microbial communities from tropical cattle in Woodstock, Queensland, Australia - Gonzalo_03 (v2) (version 2) | ecosystem: Host-associated > Mammals > Digestive system >... | reverse complement strand
AACCATGAGTTGTAAAACTAAAAAAACTAATTTCATAATATTACCACATTGTCAAAACTTTTGTATAATAGTATAAGCATTTCATCTTTTTTCCCCTGTGGGTCTATCCTGGAGTATATTTTTTTACACCATAATATAACAAGTGTTATACCTTGTGTAATATCAACATTTAACAAACATAACATCCAATAACAACATAAGTGAAACCACCACAAAGAAAGTAGAAGTTATAACACCCAACACAGTGATGGAACACGACTAAACAACATCCACAAAATAATACTTTCCAAACGGGGTCACACTTAAAATAAAAATAAAGAATAAGAGAAGTAGAGAACATGACAATACTTGAACAATTTTTCACAGAACGAAACAGCAGCCAATCCACACAAACCACCTACACCAGAAGCTGCAGATACTACGAAACCTTAACCGGACACAGTATAAGAGAATGTTTGGATATTGCAGATGACGAAGAATACCATAACATCAGATGGAAAAACACACAAACCAGAGCATGGATACTGGAATACCGAGACTGGGTATACCAGAATTATAATGTCAGCACAGCACAACTATACCTAACAGCAATACTCACCATCTACAGACACTTCGAAATAACAATACCACCACTACCATACTACAGTACTAAACATGTCCGCCGAACACCACCAATAAAATACAGTGACCTACCTGACAGACAAATATTAAGCGAATGTTTAACCGTGGGTTCACCATTAGTCAAATCACTAATCTTGTTCATGTCAAGTAGTGGAATATCCAGGATAGATGTACTCCAACTAACCATCAATGACTACCTGAAAGCAACATCACCATATCATGATCATCAGGAAAGTGTAAAGTATGCCATCAAAGACATGCTCGATGAAGATATTATACCAACATTTCACCTGCAGAGACAGAAAACCGGTCAAGACTACATCACCTTCTGCAGTCATGAAGCCACCAAATCACTAAACACATACCTATTAACAAGGACAGATATACTCCGAAAGGATAGTCGATTGTTTAAAATTAATCCACGATATATTAACATGGTGTTTGAAAGATTAAATGGTTATTTTGACTTGGGTAAAGTTGGAATATACAATAGGTTAAGACCACATATGCTGCGGAAGTATCATGCAAGTCAATTAGCAGAAGCAGGTATGAGTACTGACCATATTAATTTGTTGCAAGGCCGTAAAGTACAAGGCATAGCACATGAATCATACATCCGCATCAACCCAGAAACATTACGAGACGAATACATACAAGCACTACCTTATCTCGTGATTGAAGATGTGAACAAATACCGAACAGAAAACGAAATACTAAAAGAAGAGAATATTGAGTTAAAAGAAAAACAAGACAAATTAGCAGATATATTAGCAAGATTAGACAAATTAGAAAACCAATGAGTCTTATTTATTTTGACTCATCTTCATTATTATTTCCTGATGTAAAGCAACTGCAGATTCAACACTATCCTTACTTTTTAAAGAAAAACTTTTAACATTAGTCCTGAAATTAACACGCTTTCCAATTTGTTCAATGAAGATAATATCTTTAAAAAAAACAATATCGTCAGTAACACTGGTAGTCATACGGATATAATCCTCGGTTAAGTCTAACATGACATGATTTAGATTTAATCGCCATTCTGATTCTTTTTTTATTTTTCGTGATTTACTTATTGAACTGAATAAACCCATGTTGATCAACACCAAAATAATAGTTTCCAAATGCTCTCTCTGACTAATTTTAATATCTGTTTAATATAGAGAATTAAGTGTATTACATAAAATCTTTTATATATGTAAAAACAGATTATGTATTGTAATATTCGTAGTAAAGGATTGGTCGTTGGAGTGGCAGCTCCTCGCAATCCCGTACTACATGTTACATAAAAAACAAGTTACCTACAAGGATAAAATGATTTCAAGTAACAATAATACTTATGTATCAAAATGCTATTTAAACATTGTTAAAATAGTCCCAGACCGAATGGGGAGTTTTTAATATATTAGCGATAGCTTTAAAGTGTTTTGTGGTGTTTTGAATAAAAAAAATACTAACGTTTACTTGTTTTCATTTACATAATCTTGGATTATTTCGTTTAGTAAGTGGGTTAGTGATTTTTCTTGCCTGACTGCTAATACTTTTAATTCAATTTTTAACTCCTTTTCGATTGAGAATGTTAATGTTTCTTTTGGCATTAATGTTGCATCTCCCTTGTTTTTTTATACTAATATATTTGTTACTGGTAGTATATAACTTGTTCGTATATACTAAAATTAGTATACTACTAAAATTAGTAACATTTATATATGTCAAACTCCAATCATTAAATAGAAGTACAAATGTGTGGCAGCACATCACTTCTAAAATAATACCTACAAGGTGAAAATAAAATGAGAGAATCAGAGAAAACCAATCTCTACAATGAAATCAGAGATTTAAAACAACGTTGTACAGAACTATCTCAAGAAAATCTATTTTTAAAAAGTGAGATAGCAGACATGAGAATTGAAAACATCCTATTAGGTGGTGCATAAGTATGGCCATCTACAGTCTAATTTTCAATGAAATCGATGGCGAATACAAAGTCATCAACCATAACGGTCATGTCATCTGGAATGCAGACACTGCTGACGAATGCTTACAAGGGGCAGCTGATTGGATTGGCTGCAAACCTGAAGACATCGAGGTGGCTTTATGAAACCATCTCAGACTATTTTTAATAAAGACCTGAACACTGTAACCATTCACATCAGGGAATATGAAAAATTACTCCAGTACAAACAACTCTGTAAAGAATTCAGAGAAGTTATGGCAGATAATGGTGGTGATGGTTTATGATCTACTCACCATACAATGTTTACCCAAGTGAATATGATGAAGATGGTTACTGTGATGACTGCGGATTCTGTGAGAAAAACGATTATTGTCCGCAGATGGTGGGAGATGATGTGGAATGAAACCAATACGAATGCCTATTCATCATATTGACAGACAATCCAGCATCGTTCATGTGAAAAGCAAATCTGGGAAAATATTCCCTGCAAAAATGAACGAACTATGCAAAGAAAGCATGATGTATGGTGACGAAGCAATAGTAGTGAAATCTGCTGTATCTGGTGAATGGTTATGTATCGATTATAACATCAGTACACCAACCAATTATGCAATCCACAACAGTTACCAAACTGACTTTGATGATATGATTTTAAATGAGGACGGTGTTCCATATGGCTATTAGATTAGAAAAAAAAGAACATAACGATGAATTAAACAGTTTTATCAAGTTTGAGGCTTGGCTTAATCGCCATTCCTCCATAATCCTATTCATCTGTTTCATAATCCTATTTATCTTACTGATTGGATTATGTGTAGCAATCCTAAATATGGCAAATATAAGTGCCGTTGAAAGTGGTACAGTATACAACCACTTCGACAAGGTGATATAACAGTTACATATTGTAACAAATGGAAAAGGGGTAATGGGAGCGTTCTAATTTCATAGTATCGTACAAAATATAAGTTCCTTTATCTTTTTATTCAATTCAATCAAAATCGATGAGTTTTTTTTCACTTCATTAAACTCCCAAATACTCCTTTCCATCTCAATATTATATGGTGATAATGATGACAAAATGTTTATTTGATTACAATGCGGAAGAACTAATCCGCAACAAAGACACAGTACAATTCCGCTTAACCGAATTGGAAATAGAATACAAGAAACAAGAAGCAGAGTTACTCCTTAACACTGACTTCAAAGAATTAGGCCTCACAAATGAAAAGATGAGAATTGCATATGTAACCAATGCTTTAATCGATTTAAAAGAAAGCATTGAACTCCACAAAAACTCATTAAATATCGTTAATGATTTAATCAGATTAAGACTCCAGGAGGTGAAAACCGAATGAAATTCATAATCAGTTCATATTCACCGAATATGATACAAGCCAATGACTTCGCCACCGACTGGCACGAAGTCACCGAAGAAGAATTCCAACACTTAATCTATGATGGATATTCATGTGTTGGACATCAAGACATAGCCGACGCAATCAACGTCGCCTACAACAAAGAACCAGTACACGCCCGTATCGGTGACGTACTATTATATGCAAACCTTGAACGTGGAGCATTAAAATTCTACTGCATACTTGTATGCAATCCCATCAGAGAATTGATGAGAGAACAAGAAATTTATGGAGAGATTTAAGATGGCATTAAAAACCAATGAACAATCCACTATACCAGTGGAAGCAATCGAAGTAGTGAAAAATGATGAACCAGCACATGACGATCAGGCTGAACTTGTAGTTAGTGAAACTGACAAACTCCCTGACTATGCAATATTGAATCCTGACATTCCAATGAGTGCCAAAGTACACGTGGCAACCAATGTCGCAAATACATTAGCACCATTAGTCAGAAACCAAGGCCTCGTAGTCAAAGGATTAAACAGGTCTAACAAAGAAGCGGAGTATGTGACCGTTGAAGGCTGGGAAGTACTCGGTACATTCCTTGGAATCGTACCAGTAACTACAGTAATTGATGAGATTAAAAATGATAAGGATAGGATTGTTGGTTATAAGGCAAGAGCAACCTTGTATCAAAACCCAATTATTGAAAACGATGAGATTGTCGGTGGAACAGTAATCGCAAGAGCTGAAGCAACCGCTGACAAATCCGGTTTCCAAAAAGACCTATTCGCAATCGCATCAATGGCACAAACCAGGGCCCTCGGCAAAGCATACCGTATGGGCTTGTCTTGGATTATGAAGATGGCAGGATTCGAGGGCACACCAGCAGAAGACATGCCAAAATACAGAGGCAAATAAATAAAGTGTTACAAAAGTAACACTTCACATTTTATTTTTATGGAGAGATTAATCATGGCACTAAAAAGTAAAAACACAGAAGAAATCAAATTCGAAGACCTTGAATTCGAAGCAGAATACATAGACGAAGACGAACAAGAAACCAGAGTATACCTAACAATATCCGGTAAAGAACAACAATACGAACCAGAATGGGACACATACGGAGTCAACGATTTAGACATCGGAGTCACAATGGAAGGCAGACCAGAAATAACCATCTTCGAAAACGAGGATAAATCATACAATGCAATGAGACTACGTGTAATGGACGATGGCGAAATCCTAAACTGCTACTTCAACTATCCTAAAAAAGACTACCCATATGTGAAAGGTTTAAACAAAGACTTTGATTTCTACCGTACCTGTTTCAACTTCATCTTCAACATACTCAAATACCGTGATGAAAGAAACGTTGTCGACAAAAACGGTGATGAAATCAACAAATTTAAACAAGTAAACCTGGAAACATTCGCCAAATATGTTGACCAAATGACCAGAGTCGGAGTGAAAATCACCGAAGGAGACAACGGTTACAACGACTGGATAATATACAAAATGGAGTAAAATTAAATGAGTCAAGTAGATCATAAAAATATTGATTACAGGAACATCTCAAAAGACACCTGTGATGAAATAATAAAAACATTAAATAACCTACCATATACTGAAGAAGATAAGGATAAACAAATCCTACCTTATTTAGCACAATGGTTATATGATGAGTATGTGAACATTGAATCTACTTGCTATATTATTAGTAATGTAACTAATATTACAAGACTCCAAGATAGAATAAATAACATTTACAATAAAAGTGTGCCTCCATTACCATGGAAAACACACTTAACTTCTTTTTTAAACAATGCTGAATTTAGCCAATTAGAAAATGTGGTAAGTCCACGTAGAATGTCTGGAATAATCAAAGGTGAAATCGATGCCAACACTAATGTCCTGGTTAACTTCAATCTCAAACAAATCTACCAGGAAAAAATCAGCAAAAGCAAAGATATTCCTAACAAATTAACTCCAGTCATAGAAGCTGTACCACAAAAACTGGAAGTAATAGATACTTTACTATTAGAACAACCAAGGACCTTTAAGATATGGTGGAAATCTAATGTAACTGAAAGAGTATTTGTAACTGCCGGTGAGGGTACTGGAGCAACCATATCCGAAATAGAACAATACCTAATCAATGCAGGATTCAGTCACAGTCCAAGATTAGTAGCAGGAGCCTTATCCTGCACCATTAACAGTTTAATAAAAAACAATATGGCAATAATCAAACAGGACATTGATAACCCTGGGTTCTATTATGATGCTAATGAAGACAAAGCAATCATTGTTAAAAAAGATTTCTCAATGCCAACCACTACTGAAATTAAATCATGTATCCAAACCTTGAATAACTTAACTATATTCTTTAAAGGCAACCTTGAAACATTATCCACAGTTTTAAAATGGGGCCTAATGTCAGAATTCAGTTATGCAATAAAACAAGGTGGAAAATGGATGCCATGGATGTATCTAAAAGGTTCTGCTGGAAGTGGTAAAACAACATTAGCTAAAATCATACTCTACCTGTACGGTGTACCAACACCTGAAAACAATGTAGGAGGTTCAAGTGCTGATACTGTTGCAAGGTTAGGAGCAATACTCTCACAATCCTGTGACCCAAGAATTGTGAATGAACCTGCTGCAGTTTTCAATCGCCAATCCACTAATGAGATGGTGAAAGTTTGTGTTGAATCAACAACCGCAAGAAGAAAATTCAGAGGAGCTTACTATGGTGGTATCCCCGCATTTTCATCTATCCTATTCACTGCAAACCAATACTTACCTGAAGATGATGCTTTAATCAGAAGATTGTATGTGTTAAGTTTCAGTTACAGTCAACGTAAAACAGATCATGACAGGAAAATGTTTGAAGATGCTTTCCATATTGACACTCCGTCAACATCACCTTTGAAAAACTTACAATTTTTAGGTAGATATGCCTTGAGACATCTACTATCAGACCCTTCAAAATTATTAAATGATTGGAAAGAAACAGCAGATGAAATACTCGAAGCATTTTTCAATGAAGTTGATGAGGAAGTGCCATTATGGTTGAAGATGTGGGCGGAATCTGAAAGTCTTGATGACTTCGATGACAGCCAACGTGAAGACCTCCGAACATTTTTCATAAATGAATTTAATGCAGCCCGAAAAAGAGTAGTAGTTCAAGGTGACATGGGTGTAATCACTGAAGACAATGGTTACATCGAAGGTGTGTCTACCAAAGACAATTTCACTAAAGTCAACTGGGGTATTGTTAATAATCGTATGTTGACCTGGGCGATTCCACATGTAAGCAGGAATGGAACATACTATATTTGTCTCACTCAAAGCTTAAGAAAAAAAATTGCATCTGAAGTTGATTTCTGCTCTGATTTAAAAAGTATTGGTGAACTGTTAGGTTGGGAGTATAAAAACAATAAATTTAGCAATGGTAAACAAATGAAAGTTATTAAAGTTAAATTTGATGAATTTATGGACTTTATGTATCCGAATATTGAAATGGAGGAGTAAATGGGTTAATTACTTTAAGGTTACTTTTGTTACTTCAAAGTTACTTTTGAGCAAAGTAACCTCAGGAAGCACGGAGCATTTTTTAATCATATGTTTTAAGATGTTTCCGTGGTTTTTGATTAAGGTTACTTTTGTTGTACCGACATACCCTACTATTAAAAAAAAAGTTAGTGATGTTGGAAAGTAACCAAGTAACCAAGTAACCTAAAATATAGCAAGTAACCAAGTAACCAAGTAACTTTAAGGAGAATATGAAAAATGTATGTCAGAAAAAACAACAAACTAACCAGAATAACAGATAAAAACAGCATCTGTTATTATAGTAAAGGCACACAACACAAATGCTGCACACACCAACACTACTGCATATTCAATAACAACAGACACACATTAGAACAAGACATACACCAATTAGAACAAAAAATAACCACATTTGAAAACATAAAAAATGCAGCAATAAATGGTGAAATAATCTACCATCAGGAATTGGATCCATACTACACAACCAATGGGACTGATGTTAAACTTGAAGATAAATTTTTGAATGCACTCAATGTCAAAATCGATAACCTGAAGTATGATTTGAAAAACTTAATTAATTTCAGGTTGGATGTGATTCATGGTAAAATTGGAGGATACGGGTATGAAAGTTAGTACTTGTGATTTTATGGAGCTTACAATGAATGAAATCTCCGACTTATTATTGGAGAAATTGGTGGAGAATAAGAAAGAAGGAAAATATTATAGTCAAGCTTTACTGGTTGGTAAAGATGAAGACGGTAACTTGTATAAGTTGACTGTTATGTTACAGGATGCGATAGAATGACTGTGAAAAAACCTAAAGAGATTGCGGAGATGAAACGTACTCATTTTCGTATGGCTACTGTATTGAATGAGTTGGATATTTTGGAGGATGGTGTTGACTGTGATTATTCTGAAGTATCTACTGATTATCGGTGGATTGTTCAGCAATTGGAGCATCGTAGGGAGACTTTACAGAAAAGGGGTAGGTGTTTATGAGTTGTGTGTATTGTAAGCATTACAAAGGCTTACAGAAAAAATGTGAAAAAGGTGTTGAGATTAAAAACCTCAGTGAATCCTTTAACTGCGAAAACTACCAATACAATCAAAAGGTGAAAGCATGAACCATTCCTGCTTGAATTGTCAACACTGCTATGACAATCACATCTGCACCCTATTAGATGACCTAATATTCCTATATGGTTGTTGTCAGATGTGGAGTGAACGCAAATGAACAAGGACTATTATGTGAATGTACGGGAATTAATGTGCAGACACTTACCCAGACCACGATTACGACCAACGATATTCGTAGTTGATGGAGAATGGTTAAAACTCACAAGTATTGAGGTGAAAGGTTAATGATATTGAAATGTTCCTGTGGTAACACACGATCCATCCACAGGAAATATATCTTATTCAGGTGTTTATTGAGTGATGGTCGGTATTATTGGCGGTGTCCTCAATGTGGGAAAACTATCTGCTATCGTGGGATTTGTCATATAGTACATGATAGTTTGGATGCTAAAGAAAAACAAAAAAACAAGATAAAAAAAGACAAAAGGATATGGTTAAACGGGTGATGTGGAATGACCAAACGATTTACATACATTAAAAACAATTCTATAAGTCAATATTCAGTATTACCTATTCAAGAGATTGGTGGTAAGACTTATCATTGTCAAGGGATTGTGGACAAGTTAAATAAATTAACTGATGAGAATGAGCAGTTAAAATCTGATATTCAATTACATATTGAAGATAGTGAGAAATATAGGAAATTAAGCATACATTTTGATAATCGCAATAAAGAAGTAGTAGGTACAAATGCGTTACTTGAAAAAGAGAATGAGCAGTTAAAATCTTCCAATATGGAATATGAAGATGCACTTGCAAGATTAGAAGAAAAAAATGAGCAGTTAAAACAAGAAAATCGAGAATATAAAGCATTATTACAAGATATGGGAATGTTAATGTCTGATGAAGATGTTATGAATATTCGTAATGAGATTGCAGATAAATTCCTTAAAACATTATTTAAGGATAATGGATTTGATGTTAATATTGATACTACTGATGGATTTACAATAATTCCAAAAGGTGATGTGGAATGACTGAAAAAAGATTTACTGTTAAACAAAGACAAGGGGCAACAAATTATAGTATTATTGATTACTATGGACAATTACCATTGTCAGAGGGTATTTACTATAAAAGTAATGCAGAGAAATTATGTAAGTGGTTAAATGAACAACACGAACTATTGAATACTCTCCACAAAGAAAACCAACAGTTAAAATTAGAATTAGATACTCATAAACACCCATTATGGAGTACAAGAGAAGCCGAACGAAAAATAAATGAATTAACAAATTTGTTGAGTAATGAAACTAAAAAGAATGCGATATTATTGGAAGAAATTAATTCATTGAGAATTGAAAATATGAGATTAAAAAAGGTGAATGAATATGACTGAAAAACGATTTAGAGTAGGTGTTGATAGCAATAATGGTGTAGGATTGTTTGATGGTTCAATAAGATTACTTTTCATTAAATTTAATAATGAAGAAGATGCAGTAAGTTGTGAAAATGCTTTAATGTATCAGTGTAATTTAATGAATGAGTTAAATGATGAGAATGAGCAGTTAAAACAACAAAAAATAGAATTACTTCGTTTAATCGATAATAACATCGAAATCTATGA
>Ga0310786_10013204_pt1 | contig 10195 bp, 8 predicted proteins | sample AusTroGonzalo_MG_FD_203881 | JGI IMG/M metagenome (GOLD analysis project Ga0310786, IMG submission 203881) | Bovine rumen microbial communities from tropical cattle in Woodstock, Queensland, Australia - Gonzalo_03 (v2) (version 2) | ecosystem: Host-associated > Mammals > Digestive system >... | reverse complement strand
TCATTTCGATTGTTACCGTCTCAAGGACATCCGTGAGGCGATGGACTTCGGCGCGGAGGACTATCTCTATTCCGGCAATTACTGTTTCATCGAGTGGCCCGACATCATCGCCCCCCTACTCCCCGAAGACACCGTCCGTGTCTCCATCATCCCCCAACCCGACGGCGATAGAAAAGTGATGGTAGGGTAAATTTTTCTTGCCCCCCTTGCAAATTTATTTGCATATGTCAAAAAAATGTCGTACCTTTGTACCCGATTTTGGATAGTATGGGATTATTATTAGTATTTTTATTCGGCGCAATGGGCGTTAGTTTTCTGTGCTCCGTTCTGGAGTCAGTGCTTATGTCCACGTCGCTCAGTTATATCAACCTGCGGGAAGAAGAAGGTTACAAACCTGCTACGCTGATGGCCAAATACAAGGACGACACCGGTCGTCCTTTGGCGGCTATCCTGTCGCTGAACACGATTGCCAACACCATCGGAGCAGCCGGTGTGGGTATGCAGGCCACAGAGGTATTCGGCAGCAAGTGGTTCGGTCTCGTTTCCGCCGTTGTCACGATCCTGTTGCTCTTTTTCGGTGAGATTGTCCCCAAAGTGATCGGTACCACGTATTGGCGCCAACTGATGGGTGTCACAGCCCGGACAATCCATCTGCTGATAGTGCTCCTTTATCCCCTGGTATGGCTGGTGGAACTGATTTCCCGTATGGTGCCGGACAATGTGGACGAGCCGTCTGTCAGCCGTGAAGAGGTGCTCTCGATGGTGAATATGGGTGAAGAAGAAGGTGTGGTGGATGAGGACGAGAACAAGATATTCAGCAACCTCATGCGTCTGGACACCATTCATGCCTATGACGTGATGACGCCGCGCGTGGTGGCGAAAATAGCACCGGAGAACATGACCCTGCGGGCGTATTACGACAACGACGAATATGACCATTTCTCGCGTATTCCGCTCTATAAACCCGAAGCACCCGAGTATATCACGGGCTACGTGTTACGAAACGATGCGCTGGAAGAGTTGACGGAAGACCATTTCCGTAAGACCTTGGGTGGTATCAAACGTGCATTGCCGGCTTTTGACCAGGACCTGACATTGGGAACGATCTTTGACTCGATGCTCAAGCAGAAAAGCCAGATTGCGCAGGTGATTGACGAATACGGAATGTTTGTGGGTATTCTGACGCTCGAAGATATCATCGAGACCATCTTCGGTTTGGAGATCATCGACGAGAACGATACCGTCATCGACATGCAGCAGTATGCACGTGAGCGCTGGGAACAGAGGCAGAAGAAGTACAAGAAGCTGGACAAGCCATCCGCTGTTGCCTCCGAGTTGCCTAGGGAATGACTCCGTGATTACTCCGATCCGATAGTCTCTCGTTAGTGTCTCGTTAGTCTGATTTGGCTATTTATGAAACTGAAATCTGACGTACATATTCTGAACAAGCGGGCGAAGTTTGAATATATCATCCTCGACCGCTATACCGCCGGTATCCAGTTGTTCGGCACGGAGATCAAATCAATCCGTGAAGGCAAGGCGTCGCTGGTGGACAGTTATTGCGCCGTGGAACACGGGGAGATGTACGTCAAGCAGATGCATATCGCCGAATACCGGTTCGGTTCGTATGCCAATCATGAGGCGAAACGGGATCGTAAGCTGCTGCTTCAGCGTCGGGAGATCCGCAAACTGGAGAAGGCGACCAAGGATACCGGCAAGACCATTATTCCGCTGGAGTTGTTTATCAATGAGAAGGGATTGGCGAAGATGGAGATAGCGCTGTGCCAGGGCAAGCACACGTACGACAAGCGTCAAGCGCTACGCGAGGCGGATGACAAACGGCAGATGGATCAATTAAAAAAGCACCACTTGGTATAAGTGATGCTTGGTAGCGGGACCCAGGATTGAACTGGGGACCTCATGATTATGAATCATGCGCTCTAACCAGCTGAGCTATCCCGCCAAAAAGGCCTTTTCTTCAAAAGCGGCTGCAAAGGTACTGCTTTTTTTTGAAATGACCAAATTTTTAAGCACTTTTTTGCATTTTTATGTCAAAAAACGTTAAAAAATCCCTATTTGCATTATGATAGAGGTAAAAAACATATATAAATCATTCGGCGACCTGGAAGTACTGAAAGGCGTGAACCTGGAGGTGCAGCAAGGGGAGATCGTGGCGATAGTCGGTAAGTCGGGAGCCGGTAAGACTACCCTACTCCAACTCATCGGCACGCTGGACCGCCCGACGCAAGGTCAAGTGCTGATTGAGGGTACGGATGTGTTTGCGATGAAAGACCGCGAGTTGGCGGCTTTCCGTAACAAGCATATCGGTTTTATCTTCCAGTTCCACCAGTTGCTACCGGAGTTCACGGCATTGGAGAATGTGTGCATCCCTGCGATGATTGCCCGCGAGAAAGAGTCGGATTATACCGCCCGTGCAGAGAAACTGCTACGCGAATTGGGTCTGGGTGACCGTATGAGCCACAAACCGAATGAGTTATCCGGCGGAGAGAAACAGCGTGTGGCGGCAGCCCGGGCGCTGATGATGCAACCGACGATAATCCTTGCCGATGAACCGACCGGAAGCCTCGACGAGAAGAACAAGAAAGAGTTGAGTGAGTTATTGCTCAAGCTGCGCAAAGAATACGGACAGACCATTCTGCTGGTGACGCACGATAAGGAATTGGCCGGTATGGCTGACCGTGTGATAGAGATCAAAGACGGTATTATCCACTCATGAAAAGAGCGTTTTACATACTACTCTGCCTGTCGGTGCTGACGAGTTGCCATAAAAGCAGAACGTATTTCCCGAAAGACATTGAGGCGCAACCGATTGAAATCGTGCGGTTTGACAAGGCCCTGCTGAATGTGCATGAGCAGACCGTGGCGCAAGATATCCGTGTGCTGTATGATGAGTATCCGCAGTTTATGCCGCTGTGGGTGGAGGATATTTTGGGTATTCCGGCGGCAGACACAGCGTTTTTGGAACAGCAACTGCCTCAGTTTCTGAACGATACGTTATACGGATTCAAACAGACCAATGCCCGTGAGCAGGAAGTGTTTGCGGATGTGGCGGATATCCAATCGGCGATCAGCAAAGCGTTCGCGCGTATTCAATATTTATATAAGGAGACGGAGATCCCGACCATCTATCTGTTTGTATCGGGCTTCAATGCATCGGTTTATTTCTGGGATGAGTTCATCGGTATCGGCGCGGATATGTATCTGGGTAGCGATTATGCATACTATAATCGCGTGGTATATGATTATCAGAAACAGACCATGCGCAAGGAGTGTATTCCGGTGGATGTGGTGAGCGCTTATCTGTTTCGGGCGATTCCTTATACGAGTACGAAAGGCCGTCTGTTGGATCAGATGCTTTACCGCGGCAAGGTGATGTATCTGACGGCGCAGATCTTTGATTGTCTGCCCGGCTATGAGGTGATGGGTTGGACAAAAGAGCAATGGGACTGGTGTGTGCGTAACGAGCAGGCAATCTGGCATCTGGTGATGGACAAGCGCGATCTATTCAAGACAGAGAGCCTGGTGCTGACCAGTTATCTCAATGACGGTCCTTTCACGTCGGAAGTGTCGCAAGACGCCCCCGGACGGTTGGGGATCTGGCTCGGTTGGCGTATCGCACAGAGTTATATGGAGCATCATCCGGAAGCAGGTTTGCAAGAACTGATGGCCGAGGGCGATGCCCAGAAAATCTTAGAGGAGAGTTATTACAAGCCATGAGAAGAGACGATTTTCCGATATTGAAGGAACAGGTGCACGGGCGTCCGCTGGTGTATCTGGACAATGCGGCGACGAGTCAGAAACCGCAAGCGGTGATAGATGCCATCACAGAGGCATACAGCCATTGGAACAGCAATATCCACCGCGGTGTGCATCATCTGAGTCAGGTGGCTACGCTGCACCATGAAGAGGCACGTAAGACAGTGGCTCGGTTCATCAATGCCCGTAGCAGCGATGAGATCATCTTCACAAAAGGCACGACGGACAGCCTTAACGCCCTGGCGTTCAGTTTCGGCGAGGCGTGTGTTCAGGAAGGGGATGAGATTATCGTGAGCGGTTTGGAACACCATTCCAATATCGTACCCTGGCAGATGCTTTGCGCGCGTAAAAAAGCCGTGTTACGTCCTGTTCCTCTGCGTGAAGACCTGTCGCTGGATATGGAGGCTTTTGCCGGTATGCTGAGCGAGCGCACGCGTTTAGTCAGCGTGGCGCAGGTGAGCAATGTGTTAGGCACGATACAACCGGTGGAGCAGATCATCCGCCTGGCGCATGAACGTGGCATACCGGTTTGTATTGACGGTGCGCAGAGTGTACCGCATATGCGCGTGGATGTGCAAGCGCTGGACTGTGATTTTCTCGCTTTCTCCGGACATAAGTTGTACGGACCGACAGGTATAGGAGTCTTGTATGGCAAACGGGAATGGCTGGAGAAACTGCCGCCTCATGAGGGTGGGGGAGAGATGATCCATCATGTGCGTTGGGGCGGTACAACCTATAATGACCTGCCGTATAAGTTCGAGGCAGGAACGCCGAATTTTGTGGGTAGTTATGCCATGGCCAAGGCTATTGAATATGTGCAATCTATCGGATGGGAAGCGATTGAAGCCCATGAACGGGAATTGACGGCATATAGCGAGGAACAGTTGAATAAGGCGGGATGTAAAGTTTATGGCGCAGGAAGCGCGAAAGCCGGTGTGATCAGTTTTAATGTCTATAACGGCGGGCAGCTGATTCATCCGTTCGATATAGGCACATTGCTGGATCAGCAAGGTGTGGCGGTACGAACCGGACATCATTGTGCGGAACCGCTGATCGATGAGATGGGTGTTCCCGGAACGGTGCGTGTTTCCTTCGGGCTCTATAACGACAAAGCGGATGTGGATGCGTTCATCGCCGCGCTGAAAAAAGCCCAATCGATATTGATGTAAAACAAAAAGGATGGCCGATTGACCATCCTTTTGTCGAGAAGACGTGACTCGAACACGCGACCCCTACGTCCCGAACGTAGTGCGCTACCAACTGCGCCACTTCTCGAGAAAAAGCGTGCAAAGGTACTGCTTTTTTTTGATATATGCAAATTATTTTGCACTTTTTTTGCGGAAAGTGTGTTTTCCGGGCTTAATTGGCTCATTTTTTGCCATAATTTCCCGCACTTCCGCTTCAGAAAGTGTTTCTGCAGCTTTTCCTTTCGGAATCTGATAATTGCCTTCCGGAGTGTGGATATATGCTCCATAACGACCGTTCAGCACCTGTATGTCACCCCATTGGGCAATAGGTGTCTCGGCTTGTTTCTTCTGAACAATGAGTGCAGCTGCTTCCGCCATGGTGATCTTCAACGGATCCACACCGTGAGGAATAGAGATATAGGCGCCGTTGTAATGTACGTACGGGCCGTATTTGCCTTCTCCGACCACTACCTCTTTACCTTCGTACTCGCCTAATGAATAGGGCAATGCGGTTTTGAAAAGATCCAGCGCTTCAGAAAGCGTGATAGAGAAGATGGACTGACCTTTCTTCAGGCTGGCGAATTTCGGTTTGGCATCTGTGGAATCGCCCAATTGGACACACGGGCCGATCTTGCTGATCTTAGCGATGACCGGTTGGCCGGTAACAGGATCATTACCCAGTACTCGTCCCGTCATTTTTCCCGATGGAATGGCGGAAAGTAAGGGTTTGAAGGTCTTATAGAACGTATCCACGGATTGCACCCAGTCGGCTTTGCCTATAGCGATGCGGTCAAACTGCTCTTCCTCGTGTGCCGTGAAGTCATAGCTGAGGATAGCCGGGAAATTAGCCACCAGAAAATCATTGGTGATACGTCCCAAGTCGGTGGGCAACAGACGTTGTGTCTCTGCACCGTACATCTCTGATTTCGAGTGCTCAACGATATCACCGTTCTTAAGCGTCAGGATGGTCGTGTCGCGTTTCTGGCCTGCCACCGATCCTTTTTCCACATATTTGACATGCTGGATCGTTTCGATGATGGTGGCATAGGTGGAAGGACGGCCGATACCCAACTCCTCCATGCGTTTCACGAGCGTGGCCTCGTTGTAGCGGAAAGGCGGTTTGGCATAACTCTGCGCCGCTTCGGCGTTGACCAGTTTGAGCCGTTCGCGCTTTGCCATGGCCGGTAACAGGCGGCGTTCTTCTTCCGCTTCATCCGTCGATTGGACATATACCCGCGTGAAACCGTCGAACGTAATCACTTCTCCGGTAGCGACAAACGCATATTTGGATCCATGAACGGACACCTCAATCATCGTCTTTTCGCCTTCGGCATCCGCCATTTGGGATGCGATAGTGCGTTTCCAGATCAGTTCGTACAGACGTTGCTCATCGCGGTTGGCTCCGGCAGCGGTGACGTTCATATAGGTCGGACGAATGGCCTCATGTGCCTCTTGGGCTCCCTTGGCTTGCGTGCGGAACTGACGGGTGTGAACGTATTGCGGACCGTACTGCTCGGCAATCACCTCTTTGGAGGTAGACAGTGCCAGCGTGGACAGGTTGACCGAGTCGGTACGCATATAGGTGATCTTTCCGGATTCATAGAGCGATTGCGCCAGACGCATGGTCTTGGAGACGGTGAATTTCAATTTGCGCGCCGCTTCCTGTTGCAAAGTGGAGGTGGTGAACGGAGGAGCCGGCATATGGGTTACCGGTTTGCGCTGCACGTCTCGCACGATAAACATGGAAGAGGAGAGGCTTTGCATGAACTCTACCGCATCTTTTTTGTGCGAGAAACGATGGTTGAGCTCGCATTTCAATACAGACGCATCTCCGGGATTTACGCCGATGAAATCGGCAAAAATACGGTATGAGGACGAAGCACGGAAGGCTTCAATCTCCCGTTCTTTTTCCACAATCAGGCGTACTGCTACCGATTGAACGCGACCGGCAGAAAGTCCGGTTGTCACTTTCTTCCACAGGACAGGAGACAGTTCAAATCCGACGATGCGGTCCAAGACACGTCTTGCCTGCTGGGCATTGACCAGATTATAATCGATATCACGGGGATGCGCAATGGCTTCCTGGATGGCGGTTTTGGTAATCTCATGGAATACGATACGCTTGGTATCCTTCTTATCCAATCCCAGCACTTCCTTCAGATGCCATGCTATTGCTTCTCCCTCGCGGTCTTCATCGGAAGCCAGCCATATGGTATCCGCTTTTTTCACTTCCCGTTGTAATTGTTCAATCAGCGGCTCTTTATGCGCATCAATCGCGTAATGTGGCAGATATCCGTTCTCAAAATCGATACCTATCGAGTTCTTGCCGATAGGCTCGATGTCCCGGATATGCCCCTGGCTACTCAGCACATGATAATCGGGACCGAGAAATTTCTCAATCGTTTTGGCTTTCGCCGGAGACTCAACAATAACCAGATTTTTGCTCATTTGCGTAAATATATAAGGTGTAACCTCAAAAATCGGCTGCAAAAGTAGTATAATTAATTTATTTATGCAAATTTTTTTTCTTGCGCTTGCATATATCAAAGATATTTAGTATCTTTGCACCCGATTTTGAAAAAAATAATTGTAATTTTTTTTAGAAAGGTCTTGCATGAATACCATTTTAGTTGTATTATTAGTGCTCGCGGGCGTCGCGTTATTATTAATGGAGATGTTTCTTTTGCCAGGTTTCGGCATCGCGGGTATCAGCGGTTTTGCGTGTCTGATAGGGGCAGTCGTGGTGGCGTGGATATACCTCGGCAGACTGGCCGGATATATCACTCTTGGTTCCTGTGTGCTTTTCTCGATTTTGGCTATCTGGGGCTTCCTGCGTAGCAAGGCGCTGGACAAGATGGCGCTGGATACCAAGATTGAAGGACATGTGGAGTTGGCGAACAACAAACTCAATAAAGATAAAAAGGAGGAATAAGTATGGATCCTATTCAACTGGTGCTGATTGTGCTGATTACAATCGCCGTTTTCATTTTCTTGTATTATGTACCGTTCATGCTGTGGATCAACGCCGTAGTGAGCGGAGTACACATCAGTCTGATACAGCTCTTTCTCATGCGTATCCGTAAGGTGCCACCCGCAAAAATCGTCAATTGTATGATTGAGGCGCACAAGGCGGGTCTGACGGATGTGAAACGTGACGGTCTGGAGGCACACTATCTCGCCGGTGGTCATATTGAGCGCGTGGTTCACGCACTGGTGAGTGCCAGCAAGGCGGGTATCAATCTGCCGTTCCAAATGGCAACGGCTATTGACTTGGCAGGACGTGACGTGTTTGAGGCAGTACAGATGAGTGTGAATCCCAAGGTGATTGACACTCCGCCGGTAACGGCTGTTGCCAAAGACGGTATCCAGTTGATTGCCAAAGCGCGTGTGACGGTGCGTGCGAATATCAAACAGCTCGTCGGCGGTGCCGGCGAAGATACGATCTTAGCGCGTGTAGGCGAAGGAATCGTCAGCTCTATCGGTAGTGCCGAGAGCCACAAACAGGTGCTGGAGAACCCCGATTCGATCAGCAAACTGGTACTTTCCAAGGGCCTCGACGACGGTACTGCTTTTGAGATCCTCTCTATTGATATCGCGGATATTGACGTAGGCAAGAATATCGGTGCGCAACTGCAGATGGACCAGGCGGAGGCGGATAAGAATATCGCACAGGCCAAGGCCGAGGAGCGCCGTTCAATGGCTATTGCCAGTGAGCAGGAGATGAAAGCCAAGGCGCAGGAAGCACGTGCCAAGGTGATTGAGGCGGAAGCCCTCGTGCCGCAGGCGATGGCGGAAGCGTTCCGTAACGGTAATCTGGGGATCATGGATTACTATCGCATGCAGAATATGCAGGCAGACACCGCTATGCGCGAGAACATAGCCGGCGCATCGGATAAGAAAAGCAAGAAATAAGACTTAGGCGGTTTTGGAGAATAACTGGCACATACGTACGCTGACAGCCGACGAACAGGCGGCTGCACAACGACTGAGCACCGAGCTGGAGATCAGCGAAGTGGCCGGTCGTATACTGGCAGGTCGAGGTATTCGTTCTGCGGCAGAGGCGCGTGCGTATATCCGTCCGTCATTAGACAGTCTGCATGACCCGTTCCTCATGAAAGATATGGGGGCTGCGGTGGATCGACTGTGCCAGGCCATTGACGCGCACGAGCGTATAATGGTTTATGGTGATTATGACGTGGATGGAACAACGGCAGTGGCACTCATGTATTCGTTTCTCCGAACCCAGACAGACAATCTCCTGTATTATATTCCGGATCGTTACACCGAGGGATATGGCATATCCACCAAAGGTATCGATACCGCCAAAGAGAAGGGCTGCACATTAGTGGTGGCGCTCGACTGCGGTATCAAGGCGGTGGATAAGATGAAATATGCTACGAGTCTGGGCATCGATTTCATCATCTGTGACCACCATACGCCGGGTGATGAACTGCCTCAGACAACAGCCGTTCTCAATATGAAACGTGCGGACTGTCTGTATCCGTTCAAAGAGCTGAGCGGATGTGGCGTGGGTTTCAAACTGGTACAGGCATATGCCCAGCGGCGCGGTATAGCGATGGAAGAGATATATCCGTTATTGCCGTTGCTGGCGATGTCCATTGCCAGTGATATAGTGCCTTTAACCGGAGAGAACCGTATTCTGGCATTTTACGGCTTGCGTGCGCTTAACGCCCATCCGTCGGTAGGACTGCAGGCGATCATGCGCCTGGCGGGTATCGAAGACAAGACGATCACCATGAACGATCTGGTGTATAAGATAGGTCCGCGTATCAATGCGGCCGGCCGTATCAAGAGCGGTTCGGAAGCAGTGCGACTGCTGATCACTGCAGACGCTGAGGCTGCCTATCGTTTTGCCCAGGATATCGACTCGTATAATCAGGACCGTCGGGATTATGACAGCGCCACGACCGATGAGGCATTGGCCCAGCTGGAGGCGGATCCGCTCAATGCCACCAAACACACTACGGTGGTCTTCTCGCCGGACTGGCATAAGGGAGTGGTGGGTATTGCCGCCAGCCGCTTGACGGAGACGTATTATCGTCCGACAATCGTGCTGACCGCCGGAGAGGATGATATCATCAGCGGTAGTGCGCGGTCGGTGAGTGATTTCGATATATACACCGCCATTGACTCCTGCCGGGATCTGTTAACCAATTTCGGAGGTCATAAGTTCGCAGCGGGTCTGAGTATGCATGAAGCTGACCTGCCGG
>Ga0310786_10013203_pt1 | contig 10196 bp, 9 predicted proteins | sample AusTroGonzalo_MG_FD_203881 | JGI IMG/M metagenome (GOLD analysis project Ga0310786, IMG submission 203881) | Bovine rumen microbial communities from tropical cattle in Woodstock, Queensland, Australia - Gonzalo_03 (v2) (version 2) | ecosystem: Host-associated > Mammals > Digestive system >... | reverse complement strand
GGGCCACCTCCACCCCGAAATGGCTCCTGGAGGAGGTTGCCGGAGCGGTCCGCGACCTCCCGGCAGGTGCACCTCTCTGATGTTAAAGTAGTGAGTATGAGCCGGTTAAACGATAAGAGGTGCACCTTTGGGTGCACCTCTTTCTATTCAACATGGTGAAAGTGAATTATTTCACGCGCTGGCCGTAGGAACGGTCGGTGGTGTTCACAGTGATGATTTCGCCGGTCTCGATGAACAGCGGGACCATGATCTTCGCGCCGGTCTCCAGGGTGACTTCCTTCAGGGCGGAGGTGGAGGCGGTGTTGCCCTTGACGGCGGGCTCGCTGTAGGTGACTTCGAGGGTGACGTAGGTCGGGAGCTCGCAGGTAAGGCAGCGCTCTTCGGGCTCGGTGAGGAACATCATTTCCACGCGCTGGCCTTCCTTCATCAGGTCGGCGTTCTCCACGACGTCGTGGGGAAGGGTGATCTGCTCGTAGGTTTCCTCATGCATGAAGTTGAAGGCCTCGCCATCGTCGTAAAGATACTGGTAGGGACGACGTTCCACGCTGATGGTGTCCAGTTTGACGCCGGCGGTGAAGGTGTTCTCGAGGATACGGCCGTTTTCGAGGTTGCGGAGCTTGGTCTTGACAAAGGCGGGACCTTTGCCGGGTTTCACATGCTGGAAATACACCACGACGCAGGGCTTGCCGTTGTACATGATGTACATTCCGTTCTTGAGGTCAGCTGTTGTTGCCATATAAAAGTGTAATTAATCGTTATTGACACGGTTCAGACCGCAAAATTAACGATTTGCAGGATTTTATGCAAATTTTTAATACACCGCCGTCTGGCGGTCGATTTTCAGCTGCTGGATCTGGTAGGTGCCGTCGGCCCGGGCGGAGACGAAGATCGTGACGATGAAGACTTCACCGCCGGCGCTGAGCTGCCCGAGGGCGTATTTCATGTTGGCCCGGGAGGCCTTGTGGGAAATGTCGAAGGAACGGGGCGTGTAGGCGTCGAAGAAGGTCTTGACGATCTGGCGGGCCTGGGTCTTGGAGCAGTTGCGGGTGGAGGAGATGATGGAAACTTCCAGGTTGTCGGAGAACCAGGCGGAGAGGCTGGCGGCGTCCCCTTGGGCGATGTATTTGCCGATGGGGACAAAGACGTCGTAGCCTTTGTCCTGGGCGGAAAGCCCTGCGGCGGCCAGGATGAGGAGGGCCGTGAGGGTTGTCAGGAACCGTTTCATCGGCCTGTCTTTCTTGCAAATACCGCGCCGAAACACTATCTTTGTGGGAGCAAGATGGATGTGAGACTCGTGACAGTCGGGAAGACCGACGTACCGTGGGTGAGGGAGGGCCTGGACCTGTATGTGTCCCGGCTCCGGCATTATGTGCCCTTCACCCTGGTGGAGATTCCCCAGCTGAAAAACGTGTCGGCCTTTACCCAGGAGCAGATTAAGGAAAAGGAAGGAGAACTGATCCTCAGGCAGATAAACCCCGGTGACGGGGTCGTCCTCCTGGACGAGCGCGGCAAGCAGTACCGCTCGGTCGAATGGGCGGAGTGGATCCGGGACCGGCTCGCCCGGGGCGGAAAGGGGCTGGTCTTTGTGATCGGCGGGGCCTACGGCTTCTCCGGGAAAGTCTATGACCGGGCGGACGCCCTGGTGTCCCTTTCGCGGATGACCTTTTCCCACCAGATGGTGAGAACGATTTTTGCAGAGCAGCTCTACCGGGCTTTCACCATCATCCGGGGAGAGCCTTATCACCATGAGTAGGACGCTCCGCATACGGCTGTGGTCCGGGGTGGCGGTCCTTTCCGTCGCCCTGGTGCTGATGGTGACCTCCCTCCTTTCCAACCAGTCCCATCCGGATGTGGGGATCGCCGCCCGCGAGCTGGGGCACCGGGTGGAGCGCCGGGTCGCCCTGCTGGAGCACTACGCCGCCGAAGCCCTGGCCGCCGACCCGGAGGAGTGGCTCCGCCTGGAGGACCTGCCGGAGGACATGGTGGTCTACCGCTACCGGGAGGACACCCTGCAGTCCTGGGCCCATCAGTTCCCCCTCCGCAACGACGATATCCACCCCCGCACCCTTTTCCAGCGCCTCGGCGACGGCCGGGGCAACGCCGCTTCCCCGCTCGCGGCCCTTACCTCCACCCTGACCTATGTCAATTATGGCCCCAAATGGTACCTGGCGCGGTCCATCCGGGAAGGGAACCTCACGGTGATCGTGGGCTTGGAAGTGGTGAATGAATTGAATACCAGCTCATTCAACGGAGTGAATCCCCGTTTCCGCGTGAGTGACAGCTATTCCATCCAACCCCTGACGGGGAGTATCGGCGCACCGGTGTCGGTGAGCGGCGAGCCCCTTTTCAAGATCGTGGCGGAGACGGTTTCCGAGCCGGACCGGCACAACGCCTTCCTCTTCTGGCTGGCCATCGTGCTGTTTCTCGGCGGGACTCTCCTTCTCCTGTCGGTCCGCCCTACGGTTCCCGCCGCCCTCCTGACGGCCGGGGTCCAGACGGCATTCCTCGCCGGCGTGTTCCTGTACGGGATGCGGCTCGGACAGGCCTCCCAGCTGTTTTCCCCGCTCCTGTATGCCGACGGCCCGTTCCTGTATTCGCTGGGCGCGGTCGTGCTGATCAACCTCCTCCTGACGGTCCTGGTGGCGAGCCTGTACCTGATCCGGTGGACCCTGCTCCGCTGGGAGCGCCGCCAAAGATCCCGACTTCTGAGCATCGGCGCCGTCCTACTGGCCCTCCTCGCCATCGTGGCGATCTGCGTCTATATCCACTTCACCTTCCGGAGCATCGTCTTCAATTCCGGTATCTGCCTGGAGCTGTACAAGGTGAACCTGATCGACGGCTACACGGCGGTGGTCTATGTCTCCTTCCTGTTCCTGTCCCTGACCGTTCCCCTGCTTTTCCAGCTCATTTCCCCGCTGGCAAGGAGCCTCGCCGGGCTGCGCTATGACATGTTCTCCCGCACGGGCCGGCTGGTTTTCGCCGTCGTTGCGGGGACCTATTTCGCGGCGGTTTCCTCCCTCCTGGGCTTCCAGAAGGAACAGAACCGCGTGGAGGTGTGGGCCAACCGGCTCGCGATGGACCGGGACATCAGCCTGGAGATCCAGCTGCGGGCTGCGGAAGGGGCCATTGCCTCGGACGGGGTCGTGGGCGCCCTGTCCTTCCTGGAAAACAGCCAGGAGATGATCCGGGGCCGCCTCCTGAACTCCTACCTGACGCGCCTTTCCCAGGACTACGACATTTCCGTACTGATCCCCACGCCTTCTGCCGCGACGGATATCCTGCTGAACGAACGGATTCGGAGCGGGGTGCGCCTGGCGGACAATTCGCACTTCTTCTACAGCACCGGCTCGAACGGCCGGGCCCGGTATTCGGGCCTGTTCACCTATTTCACCCCGGATTACGGATCCTCGACGATCCTCGTGCTGGTGGAGTCCAAGGCCAACCGGGAAGACCGCGGCTACCTGAGCCTCCTGGGCCTTTCGGAACCGGGCCGCGTGGTCATTCCGCCCTATTATTCCTATGCCCGGTATGCGGGCGGCCACCTGGTCCTGTACAAGGGGGACTTCCCCTATTCGACGGTGATCTCCGACCGGTTCCGCCAGGTGGTGGAGGCCCATCCCAACGGGCATGTCCTCCTGGACGGGTATATGCACTTCGTCCAGACGGTGTCCGAGGACGAACTGGTCATCATCTCCCGGGAGAAGACCGAGATCCTGAACTATATCGTGGAGGGGGTCCTGTTCGGCATCCTCGCGTTCCTGATGCTGAGCCTGCTGGCCTTCCGCTTCCGCGTCCGGAGTACCGGAGAGCGCCACTACTACCGGACCCGGATCAACGTGGTGCTGTACATGTCCCTGATCATCACCCTGGTGGCGATGGCCGCCTTCAGCGTGTATTTCGTGTACCGGCGCAACAACGCCGACCTCCAGAACATCATGACCTCCCGCATCACCACGCTCCAGTCCATGATCCAGGGCGGGCTGCGCGGGGTGGTGACGGAGGAGGACCTCCGTTCCCCGGCGGCCCGCGCTGCCGTGGAAACGGCCGGAAACGATCTCAAGTGCGACATTACCCTGTTCACCCCGGACGGGCGCATGGTCCTTTCCACCACCCCGGAAATCTATGACCGGATGGTGGCCGGCTGCCGCATCGCGGAGGATGCGTACGACAGCATCGTCCTCCAGCACCGCCGGTTCAGCATCCAGCGGGAGCGGATGGGCAGCCGCCGCTACTATGCCCTCTATGCCCCGGTCCTCAACGCGGAAGGGGAGATGGTGGCCATCGTCTCCACCCCCTATACGCAGCAGAGCTACGACTTCGAGAACGAGGCCCTGGTCCATATCGTGTCCATCATCACGGTCTTCCTCCTGCTGCTGATGATCGCCCGCGTGGTGACGGTGGCGGTGATCGGCCGGATGTTCCGTCCGCTCAGCGAGATGGGCCGCAAGATGAAGGTGTCCGACGTGGACCACCTGGAGTATATCGTCTATGACCAGGAGGACGAACTCTCCTCCCTGGTGCGGGCCTACAACCTGATGGTCCACGACCTGTCGGATTCCACCCGGCAGCTGGCCCAGGCCGAGCGCGACAAGGCCTGGAGCGCGATGGCCCGCCAGGTGGCCCACGAGATCAAAAACCCGCTGACCCCGATCAAGCTCAAGCTCCAGATGCTCATCCGGATGAAGCAGACGGGGAACCCCGCCTGGGAGGACAAGTTCGAGGAAGTGTCCCGGGCCGTGCTCGAGCACATCGACATCCTCGCCGACACCGCCAACGAATTCTCCACCTTCGCCAAGCTCTATTCCGAGGAGCCGGTCCTGATCGACCTGGACGCCCTGATCCGGGAGGAGGTGTCGATGTTCGATGCCCGGGACGATGTCTCCTTCGCGTACTACGGGCTGGAGGGGGCCGAAGTCATGGGCCCGAAACCTCAGCTCACCCGCGTTTTGGTGAACCTCATCACGAACGCCGTCCAGGCCCTGGAGGGCCGGGAGGACGGGAAGGTGGTGGTTTCCCTGAGGAATTCGGTCCGGGACGGCTTCTACGACATTGTCGTGGAGGACAACGGCCCCGGGGTCAAGGAAGAGAACCGCGCGAAGCTGTTCACCCCCGATTTTACCACGAAGTCCCACGGGACGGGGCTCGGCCTGGCGATCTGCCGGAACATCGTGGACCGCTGTGGCGGGGAGATCGGCTACTCGAAATCTTTCACCCTCGGGGGAGCCTGTTTCACGGTCCGCTACCCCAAATTATTAAAATAATTTCGTACCTTTGCGACCGGAAAAAAGGGAGGGACCATGAGAATCAAGACCGCCATATTCTCCGGTAGCAGCACCAGGGTGGAGCAAAGGCCCGCCCGGAAACTGCCCGAGTTCGCCTTCATCGGCCGGTCCAACGTGGGAAAGTCCTCCCTGATCAACATGCTCACGGGCAACTCCAAGCTCGCCAAGACCTCCCAGACCCCGGGAAAGACTCAGCTGGTGAACCACTTCCTCATCAACGACGCGTGGTACCTCGTGGATCTGCCGGGCTACGGGTATGCAAAGCTCCCGGACCGGGAGCGCGCGAAACTCCGTCACATCATCTGGGACTACATCAACCGGAGCGAAGAGCTGGTGATGCTGTTCGTCCTCGTGGATTCCCGCCACGACATGCAGGAGGTGGATCTGCGCTTCATCGCGGAGCTGGGGGAGAAGGGGATCCCCTTCGGCCTGATCTTCACCAAGGCCGACAAGCAGGGAACGACCGTCACCGCCGCGCAGGTGGAAAAGAACAAGGCCCGTCTCCTGGAGGAGTGGGAGGAACTGCCGCCCGTTTTCGTGAGCTCCTCCGTAAGCGGGACCGGAAAGGAAGAGATTGTCAACTACATAGGAACCGTACTGCAGAACTTATGATAAACGATGTCCACAAGCACAGGATGGCCATTTACTCCTGTGACGCCACCCGGTATTTCGCCGAGAAGGTGGTCGCGGCCATGAACCGGCTCAAGCGGCCGGATGAACCGGAAGTCGTGCTGGGTCCCTTGGAGGTCTCGCATTTCAGCGACGGGGAGTTCCAGCCCTCGTTCGCGGAAAGCGTCCGCGGCGCCACTTGCTTCATCCTCCAGTCCACTTTCCCGCCCACCGACAACCTGATGGAACTCCTCCTGACGATCGATGCGGCCAAGCGGGCATCCGCCAACAAAGTGATCGCCGTGCTTCCGTATTTCGGATGGGCCCGCCAGGACCGCAAGGACAAGCCGCGCGTGAGTATCGGCGCGAAACTCGTCGCGAACATGCTCAAGGCAGCCGGCACCGACGCCTTGATGACCTGCGACCTGCATGCCGACCAGATCCAGGGTTTCTTCGACCTGCCGGTGAACCACCTCTACGCCAGCTTCGACTTCCTGGACATCCTCAAGAAGATGCAGAAGGCCGATCCGGACCGCTTCACCATCGCCGCGCCCGACATGGGCGGCGCCAAGCGGGCCAATGCCTACGCGAAGCACCTGCACTGCCCGGTGGTGATCTGCCACAAGACCCGCGCCAAGGCCAATGTCGTCGAGCGCATCCAGCCCATCGGCGAGGTGGAGGGCCGGGACATCATCATCATCGACGACATCATCGACACGGCCGGCACCCTGACCGCCGCGGCGAACGAGCTGGTCAAGCGGGGCGCCCGGAGCGTCCGCGCTTTCGCGACCCACGCCGTCCTGTCCGGTCCCGCGTACGAGCGCATCGACGCCTCGGCCCTGTCCGAGGTGTACGTGACGGATACCATTCCCCTGAATCCCGACAAGCGGGCCCTCCAGGGCAAGATCCGCGTGGTCTCCCTGGCCGACACCTTCGCCCGGATGATCCTGCGGGTGTACAACTACGAGCCCATTTCCTCCGAATTCCCGCTGTAAGCGCTCCGTATGAAGACTTTCCTCGCCGCCGTCCTGTTTGTGGGCCTCGCCGTCCTGCTCCTGGGGGTCAATATCTTCCTGTTCCACCGCCCGTTCCCGGACGGGGAAATATCGACCAATCCCGAGATGCGGAAAAGGGGCATCAAATGCGCGAAGCAGGAAGAACTGGAGATGCTCGCCGCCCGGAAGGGAAAGCGGGGCTGTGACGGGAACTTCTCGGATGCCTGCGCGTCCTGCAACCTGAATCCGAACAGATGATGCGCGCGCTGCTGAAGATCGTCGTTTCCGTCCTCGTCGTCCTCTTCCTTTCCGTCCTCGTCACCAGCGTCAGCCCCATTTACCGGTTCCGGGAGCCGGCGCCCTTCCGGGGACCGGATATCTTCAACCCGTACCGGAACCTGGACACGGCTTTCTGCTGGAAGAGGGCCAATTTCCACACCCATACGCGGGTAAAGGGACCTTTTCCGCCCAACGAGTGCGAGCTGTGGCCGGACGAGACGCTCGCCGAATACGGGAAGTTCGGCTACGACATCGTCACCCTGTCCAACCACAACGAGCTCACGGTCCATCCGCTGGATTCCACCCTCCAGGTCAATGTGTACGAGCAGGGGTACAGCCCGTTCAAGTACCACAAGCTGGTGTTCGGCGCCGACCGGGTGAAGCACTTCGACCCGCTGCTCCCGCTGCTGGCCTCGGAGAAGCAGTTCGAGCTGGACCGCCTGGGTGCGGGGTCGGACCTGATTCAGATCAACCATCCCTACCGGACGGTCGGGACCTCCCGCCGCCATATGCAGGCGCTCTCGGGGTATGAGCTGATGGAACTGGATACCGGCATCAGCACCGAGAACGAGTACTGGGACTGGGCGCTCAGCGCGGGCCACTACAGCTTCGGCCTTGCGAACGACGACTTCCACCACATGGACAATTCCGTGAACATTGCCGTGCGCTGCAACTTCCTCTGCACCCCCTCGGGCCGGTATGAGGACCTGCGCCGGACCCTGTCCGAAGGCGGTTTCTATGCCATGCGCGTCCCGGATTTCGGCCACGGGGACTGGGAAGTCAAGTATGCGAAAAACAGGAACTTACCCTTCGTCAGGGACATCGGCCTTCGCGGGGACACGGTGTATATGGCTCTGTCCGAACCGGCCGACAGCATCCGGGTGACGGGACAGGATCACCAGACCCTGGCCCTGTCGGAGCGGTGCGACAGCATCGCCTATGTCTTCCGTCCGGAGGACACCTACGCCCGCCTGACGGCCTTTTTCCCGGAAGGGGAAGTGATTTACTCCAATCCGTTCGCCCGGTATGACGCGGCCGTGGCGCCGGATCCTTTCAACAACGTGCCCCAGGAGGTGGATCTTGTCCTGACCATCCTGTACAACCTGCTGCTCCTGGCGCTTTTTGCCGGTGCCGTAAGGCTCTGGATTAACTTTCTGAAGCGATGAGCCTTTTCAAGGAGAAAACGGGTCTTGCAACCCTGTGCCTGGTCTTGAGCCTGTTCACGCTGGCGGCTTTCCATGGGCCTTTTTTCCGTCACTTATGGGCCCAGGTCGAGCCCGGCTTCAACGGTGTCGTCATTGCGGTGACGGCGGCCCTCCTGTTGTTTGTGCTGGACTTCCTGCTGTATTACGTGCTGATCTGGCTCTTCCGCGGGGTGGGGAAGTTCCTCGTGGCATTCACCCTGTTCGGGGACGCCGTCATGCTGTATTTTGTCAATACCTATGATGTCCTGGTGACGGACGAGATGATGGGGAACGTGTTCCGGACACAGTATTCGGAGGCCTCGGGCTTTTTCTCCCTCTCCTTCGTCTTGTATGTGCTCCTGCTGGGTGTCCTGCCGTCGGTGTACGTATTTGCCCGGAAGGTGGAATACGGTTCCTGGAAGCGTCTGCTGGGCTGGATCGGCGGCTGCGTGGCGGCCCTTCTTGTGCTGGTATTCGGGAACATGAAGAACTGGCCCTGGATCGACCGCAACTCCACGGAACTGGGGAGCCTCATCGCCCCCTGGTCCTATATCATCAACTCCTTCCGCTTCCAGGCGGCCGAGAAACGCAAGAACGTGCAGGAGATTCCGCTGCCGGACGCCACGTTTACGGATGACAGCCGGGACGTGTGCGTGCTGATGATCGGCGAGTCCGCCCGGCGGGACCATTTCTCCCTGTACGGATACCCGAAGGAAACGAATCCGTACACGGTGACGGACAGTGTCCGGGCCTATGTCGCGAACGCATCGGCCACCTACACGGCCGCCGGGGTGAAGGCGATCCTGGAGCCGTTCGACGCGGACGAGCTGCATGAGATCCTCCCGAATTATCTGTATCGCACCGGGGCCGATGTCCTCTGGCGCACCAGCAACTGGGGCGAGCCGCCGGTGAAGGCCCGCAAGTACGAAACCATCGGCGACCTGAAGGAGCGGTATCCGGAAGAAGACGGCCGTTACGACGGGATTCTCCTGCATGGGCTCGCGGAGGAGATTGCCGCCTCGCAGAAAGACAAGCTTTTCATCGTGATTCACGGATACACGAACCACGGGCCGCAGTATAATACGAATTACCCCGCTGAGTTCGAGGTATTTACGCCGGTCAGCAACACCACGGAGATGTCCAAGGTGAGCCCGGAGGAACTGTTCAACGCCTACGACAACAGCATCGTCTATACCGACTGGCTCATCCACAGCGTGATCGGGACGGTCCGCTCGTCCGGCCGGCGCGGCTGCGTCCTTTTCGTCTCCGACCATGGGGAATCCCTCGGTGAGAACAACCTGTACATGCACGGGGTTCCCTACTCGATGGCCCCGCGGGAGCAGATCGAGATCCCCTTCCTCGTGTGGACTTCCGACGCCAGCCTCCGGATGAAGGACCTTCCCGAGGTGGGTCAGCACCATGTGTTCCATACGGTTTTGCGTTTCTTCGGCGTCGAAAGCCCCGCTTTTGACGAAGAAAAGTGTATCTTTGCAAAAAATTAGCAAGTTATGGCTTTAGTAGCGATCGTCGGGAGACCGAACGTAGGAAAATCCACGCTGTTCAACCGCCTGGTGGGTATGCGCCAGGCCATCGTGGACGAAACCGCCGGCGTCACGCGCGACCGGCATTACGGCAAGTGCGAGTGGTGCGGCCGGGAATTCTCCGTGGTGGACACGGGCGGCTATACGTCCAATTCGGACGACGTCTTCGAGGACGCCATCCGCCGGCAGGTCGTCATCGCCGTGGAGGAGGCCGATGTGGTCCTTTTCATGTGTGAGGCCCAGACCGGGATCACCGATTACGATGCGGAGATCGCAGACCTGCTGCGCCGCTCGAAAAAGCCCGTC
>Ga0310786_10013202_pt1 | contig 10196 bp, 7 predicted proteins | sample AusTroGonzalo_MG_FD_203881 | JGI IMG/M metagenome (GOLD analysis project Ga0310786, IMG submission 203881) | Bovine rumen microbial communities from tropical cattle in Woodstock, Queensland, Australia - Gonzalo_03 (v2) (version 2) | ecosystem: Host-associated > Mammals > Digestive system >... | reverse complement strand
ACTCATTAAGGCTGCAGCAATCTTCTTCTTAACGTCATCCAATGTAAACATGGTCTTCTTATCTACACCAATCGTGTAGAAATCATCATCTTCACCTTGTTGAGGCTCAGGAGTCAACTTCACCTTGAATACGACACGAGTAGTCTGGTTATGCTGCTGCTGTTCAACGGGGAAAGTATTCTCATAGCAATACTGAGGAGCAGAAGTTCCAACAGCGCTGGAGTATTCTTCAATCGGAGTAGTAATAAACTGACCCGTAGCCCAAGCTGATCCGTAATTCGGGTCAATGGCCCAATAGGTACGATAACCCGTATCAGCAACCTTCGTGGTCTGGCCACCGTCAACAGGGTTAAAACCAACAAAACGATACGCGTCAGTCTGAGCATTACCATGGCTCGTCAAATTCCATTTATTAAACGGTGCAGCGTTACGCACCACATAAGAAGACTCGTTCTTGTTGTCAATGGCCCAAAGCAAGATTGTAGCTTTACCCGTCTTAGCAGTTCCATTTCCATCTTTCAAACCTGTAATAGACAGATAGTTTGCATCGTTCTCGCCTTCAATAGTCACTTTTGCAACGCCACGCTCAACATAGATGTCACAAGAAGGTGCGGCAGTTGTAGCATCTGCTTCAGCCTTAGTCTGATAGATTCGTGTAGCATCCACAGGAGCCAATGTATGCAACTTATCATCAGTACCAGTAGTGGGTGGAACAGTTCCACCTTGCTCTATGTTAAGCACGGCATTCGTCATAAAGAAATACTTATTATTATCACCCGTTTTTGTGTAGATAAACTTCTGACCATCTGTATTATAATGGACTAAACCTCCCTGCAAATCTGCAAGTGTTATACCAGATGCTTCAGTAAGAACACCTTCTGCGTTAACATACTTAACATGTTCATTATCAGTACCCTGCTCAATGATACCCTTACCATTGACTACAGCCATTGCGTACAGATTGCTTGAAGGAGCGCTAAGTAGTTTAACAGTCTTTGTAGCAGAAGTGGTGATCTGATTAGGAGTATCTTCAAAAGCTTTAAAAGTAGTTACCGTCTCCACCTGCTTTAAGGTAGCGCCAGCCTCTGTTGTTCCCTCAAACAGCAAGAGGATACAGTCATCAACGGCATACTCTGTAGCAAGTCCGTCGTCAAGAGTTTTATCAGGGGTTTCAGCATCTTCCGCCCATCCACGGGTTGAAACCTGCGGCTGGATAGGCAGATTAATACCCACCTTAATGAATCCACCTTCACGACCCTTAAACGGGTCTTGTGATCCCTGATCTGCCACATCTTTGTCAGATGAGCATGCACCTACCAGCAGTCCCACTGCTGCTAAGGCTAAGATACTTAACTTTTTCATAAGCTTTGTTTTAAAATTGTTATACTTAATTATTGATTTAATTGTTCTCTATATATTATATAATTAGGTGTAACTACTTCAGGATGCTGATGACCTCAAGGTTCTTTGACACATCGAGCCCCTTGGCAGCTGCCTGCTGCAACAGACGCTCGGCATCGTCGTAACGCTTCTGGATGATGGCGATGACGGCTCGGCTGTTGAGGGCCTCAGCACTGTCGCCAGCACGTTCCAGCAAACTCTCGGCCTTCAGCAGATCCTTCTGACGGATAGCGACATTAGCCAGATTGACGAGGGCCTGCGGATCATCGGGATAGATGTTCACAGCGGTCTGCATCATACGGTTGTAATCAGGACTGTTGGGCTCCAGAGTCTGGGCCACATCCCACATCTCACGCAGCGACAGCTGGTAGGGCTTCTTCTTGTAGATCTCCTTGGCCTGCTCCAGCGTGAAGTCGCTGAAGTTGAAGGATATCTCGTAGTCAGAGCGGCGCAGACCGGGATAGACGTTCTGCAACAGGTACTTATACTCGGCAGGATACTGCTTCTTGATCTTCCACTCCTTGGGGTCGGGCTGCAGCGACGTGTCGTCGATGATATCGAGGATCTGCTGTTTGTGGGGCAGGATTGCCTCATCCATCTCCTCGACAGCCTTGCGCAGACCAATCCAGTTCTCTGGCGTAGCCTCAGCAGGAGCAAAGACCTCTGCAGGCAGTTTGTATTGCTGCTTCACATATTCGGTAAGTGACTTGGCACGGTTCTCGGCCAGCATCTTATTGTGGTCGTAAGGACTCTCTGGCGATGCCCAGCCATGAATCTTGATCTGGCGCACTGAGACATTGGCATCGGCTACCATCACATCAAGGGTATCGGTGATCTTACGCAGTTCGCTACGGTTGTTCATGTAGTCGGGCTTCATGTCCCACTTGTTCACGACGAAGGTGATATAGGCGGTGCCATGCAGGCTGCGATCCTTCTTGGCAGCAGCAGGCACGATATCGGCTAAGTTGATGAGGTCGTAGGGATCGGGCTTCTCCAAGGTACCGAGGAAGGCCTGTCCGAAATCCTTTGACTCGCCACAACCGCAGAGGTCGCACTCTAACCAAAGGTCGGCGCCGCTGTGCCAGTCCTGACGGTCTACGGCATCGGTATAGCTGTAAGTCTGGGGCTGTCCGACGAGACGGCGCACTCGCTCGCTGTTGTCGGCATAGAAGCCGTCGACACCGTCACGCTCAAACACTATCTCCTGACGGCGACCCGTGACGAGCAGGCTCTTGAAACGCTGCCGCTGGGTGCTGTCGCGGCTGACGAGCACTGGGGTGAAGGCACGGAAACGGTTGGAAGCCACCTCGAGGGAGTCGAGGATGAAGTCGGCGGTAAGCACCGTCTTACCCTCAGTCGTGGTAACCTGCCAGTTGTTCACTTTCATACGGGTATCCACCTCACCCTTCTTCGAAGGAAGGAAAATGGTGGTCTGGGCGGCTAAGGCTGTCGCAAGGAACAGCAACGAAGCTATGGTCAGTATTCTATTTTTCATTGCAGTAAGGTCTTAGAACATATATAATAAGGAGAGGGCAAGCTTGGTGGGACCGACGTACCACTTGTTGCCGTCGTCGATCTTCTTGCCGCAGATGCCGCAGTTAAACTTGTCGTAGGTGATATAGGCGGCACCCACACCGATGGAGGCCTCGAAGTTCCAGTGACGGGAGAGGATCCACTGATAGCCGTAGGCCACACCGCCACCGACGAACCAGCCCTCATGACGGAAGTCCTTCAACTCGTCCCACCAGCCGAACGGCGGCTTGATGCCGTAGGCGTCGAACTGTCCGCCGAAGGCATGGATGCCTACGAACGATCCGTTGAAACGGTGACAGAACCAGTAGCGGTACTCGGGGTTCACCACCCAGTGCTTGAGGAACTTCTCGCTGGAGCCGCTTCCGAACTTCCAGGGGTTCAGTCCATAAAACACTTGGAACGTGTGCTTCTTGCCCGTCCCAATTTCCATTCCGATGTTGGGTGTTGTCGTGGCATCATACAGAAGGTTGGTCTTCACTGCCACCTGCTGTGCGCTGGCGCTCTGGATACCCATGGTTAATAGAAGCGCCACTGCCATTACAGCCTTTTTACAATAACTCTTCACGTCAAAATTGATTTGTTAGATATGCCTTATTCAAAGAACTTGGTCTTGCAAAGGTAAGGTATTTTTGCTAAAACAAAGGAATAAGATACCGACAAAGAGCCAGGATTTAAGCTTCTTTTGCAAAGCAACGTGTTGCTTTAACAGTGTTTAGTAAATAATTGTGAAATCTTCGATGCCTATCCACTCCACGATGCCGGAAGATGAACAAATGTAAACACGGGGAATGGTCGAGGAGGCGAAGAGGTTGAAGATACGGCGGTCGCTCTGTGGGGAATAAGGAATGGACAGTCCGTTGGCCTGCCAATAGGCGGCTATATCCGACGCCGATTCTTCTCGGGCAATGGCAATCATCTGGAAACCGGGCTCGCTGCGGTAGCGCAGATAGTAGTCGTTCAGCTCTGGCAACTCCCGCTGGCAGTCACTGCATGTCGTATTGAAGAAGACAATGATGGTGGGGCCCGTGAGATGGTCGGATGAAAACACGTAGTTGGAGTCGCCGTCTGTCACCTCAACGGAGAACGATGGCAGACGGTCGCCGACTTTTACCAGATCCTCAGAATCAGAGGGGTCTTCATCGTTGTCGATGACACAGCCGGTGAAGAGGCAAAGGGGCAGGAGAAATGTCAATAATGCTTTCATCGGCTGCAAAGGTAATCATTAATATTTGTATAAGGTTTGTCGTTTACCGATAATAATACAGAATTTAGGATTATTTATGGTTTTTATTTGTCTGATTGAAAAAAATACACTATCTTTGTCGGCTGAAATCAACTATATATTATAAATAAGGTATATGAAACAGTTCTTTAAGATGACACTCGCCACAGTCTGTGGCATCGCGATTTTCCTATTGATAGCAGGATTCTTCCTCGTTATCTCTCTTGCCGGCATGCTGGCCAGTGAATCCGCTCCCACCAAGGTGCAGGACAACTCTGTGTTCGTGATCAAGCTTAGCGGCACCATCAGCGAACGGGCTGAGAGCGGTACTCCCCTCGACGCCGTGCTCGGCATGGGCGACATGAGTGCCATGGGCCTTGACGACCTAATCAGAAGCATCCGCAAGGCTAAGGACAATGACAATATCAAAGGTATCTATCTGGAAGGAGGCGTGACAGAGTTTGATGCGGCGGCCACAGCCCAGCAGTTGCGCGACGCCCTGAAGGACTTCAAAGAGAGCGGCAAATGGATCGTGGCATACGCCGACCAGTATATGCAGGCCAACTACTACGTGGTGTCCGTCGCCGATAAGGTGTATCTGAACGATAACGGCATGATCGACCTCCGAGGTCTCGGCGGCAAAGGAACATATTATAAGGGGTTGTACGACAAGATCGGCGTGAAGTACCTCGTGGCCAAGGTGGGTAAATACAAGAGCTACGTGGAGAGCAATACCCAGACCGGCATGAGCGACTACGACCGTGAGCAGCGCTCGGCATACGTCAACGGCATCTGGCAATACTGGCTGAAGGAGATGGCCGAGGGACGGGGCGTAAAGGCTGAAGACCTGAACCAGATGGCCAACGACAGTATCATGGCCTTTGCCAATCCACAGTACTATGTCAAGGCGAAACTGGTTGATAAGATCATCTTCCCTGACGAGCTGAAGGCAGAGATCAAGAGCCGTCTGGGTATCGATAAGGACAAGGATATTCCGCAGCTGAGCCTCGCAGACATGATCAACGTGAAGTCTAAGGACAGCAAGGATGGTGACAAGATTGCCGTCTATTACGCTTATGGCAGCATCGTGGACAGCGAGGCACAGAACCTCATCAATGGTGGCGGCCACTGTATCGTGGGCAAGAAGACAGCAGAGGACCTGCAAGAGTTGGCTGACGACGACAATGTGAAGGCCGTGGTGTTCCGTGTGAACTCCGGCGGCGGCAGTGCTGCTGCCTCTGAGCAGATCCGCCACGTCCTCAAACAGATCAAGACCAAGAAGCCCGTGGTTGTGTCGATGGGCGGCGTGGCTGCTTCCGGCGGCTACTGGATCAGTTCTCCTGCCAACTATATTTTCGCAGAGCCAACCACCATCACCGGCAGCATCGGCATCTTCGGACTGATACCTAACTTCAGCGGACTCGTTCAGGACAAGCTTGGCGTCACCTTCGACGGTGTGACCACTAACAAGTACTCTGATTACGAGATGGACCTCGTCGTTGGCAAGGACCCCGAACAGGTGCTGAAATACATGCAGACTTACATCGACCGCGGTTACCAGTCGTTCCTTGACATCGTGTCGGAAGGACGCGGACTGAAACCGGCACAGGTCGACTCCATCGGTCAAGGCCGTGTGTGGCTCGCCCCCGATGCCCTTAAAATCAAGCTCGTTGACCAACTGGGCAGTCTTGACGATGCCGTGAAGAAGGCTGCCGAACTGGCCAAGCTCGACGAATACTACACGGCTTCATATCCCGGCAAGGGCAGCTGGCTCGACGCCTTCATGCCCAAGCAGGATAAGGGTACTTATCTCGACGGGAAACTCCAAGCTGAGATCAAAGCGCTCTTAGGCGACCTCTACGAACCGCTCATGGAGATCCGCCAGAGCATCCAGAACGGCAACACCATCCAGGCAAGGATGCTGGAGGATACGAGGGTGAAGTGATTCTTAATTGAAAATTGAAAATTGAGAATTAAGAATTGAGAATTAAGAGGTGATCAATCAGGGTAGAATCGAGGGGGACCTCATCAGTATCAATAGGAAGCTATCGCCACTGAGCTGGCTGTACGGACTGGGCGTCGGCTTCAGGAACATACTCTTTGATATGGGTATCCTGAAAAGCCGTTCCTTTACCGTACCCGTCATCTCCGTCGGTAACATCACCGTCGGCGGCACGGGCAAGACACCTCACGTGGAATACCTTATCCAACTCTTAAAAGACCAGGCAAAGGTGGCTGTGCTGAGCCGGGGCTATAAACGCAAAAGCCACGGGTTTGTATTGGCGGATGAGCAATCTACGGTCAACGATATCGGCGACGAGCCCTTCCAGATGAAGACGAAATTCCCTGATATCACGGTGGCCGTGGACAAGAAACGGACACGGGGCATCGACCATCTGACCAGCGGCGAATACGTCAAAGACATTGACGTCATCTTCCTTGACGACGCTTACCAGCACCGTTATGTGAAGCCTGGCATCAATATCCTGCTCGTAGACTACCACCGACTGGTGATCTACGACACGCTGTTACCGGCAGGACGACTGCGGGAACCCGTGAAGAGCAAGGACAGGGCCGATATTGTGATCGTCACGAAATGTCCGAAGGACCTGAAGCCCATGGAGTTCCGTGTCATCACCAAGGCGATGAACCTCTACCCCTACCAACAGCTATTCTTCTCTACCCATGAGTTCGGATCGCTGAGACAGATGTTTGGAGAGGACCAGAAGCCTCTCAATACCATCGCTGACAAGAACGTGATGCTACTCACCGGCATCGCCTCACCGGAACAGATGCAGACCGAACTGCAGGCATACACCAAAAAGGTGACGCCGCTGGCCTTCAGCGACCATCATGCATTCAACAAGAAGGATGTGGAACGGATCAACGAGACGTTCAGTGCCCTACCCTCACCCAAGCTCATCGTCACTACCGAGAAAGACGAGACGCGACTGTTGCAGGTAGAAGGTCTCAGCGACGAGGTGAAGAACAGCCTCTACGTGCTGCCTATCAAGATACAGATCCTGCTCAATCAAGAAGAAACATTCAATCAAACAATTATTAGCTATGTACAAAAGAATTCAAGAAACAGCATCCTGGCTAAAACGCCGGATGACCACAAGCCCAAAGACAGCGATCGTCCTGGGGACCGGCCTCGGACAATTAGCTTCAGAAATAACTGACAGGGCAGAGATTCCCTATTCGGAGATTCCTAACTTCCCCGTATCCACCGTCGAGGGTCACAGCGGCAAGCTGATCTTCGGTAAGTTAGGAGGCGTGGATATTTTAGCCATGCAGGGCCGCTTCCATTTCTATGAGGGTTACTCGATGAAAGAAGTGACATTCCCTGTCCGTGTGATGTACGAACTGGGCATCAAGACACTCTTCGTCAGTAATGCCGCTGGTGGCATGAACCCCGCATTCAGCATCGGCGACCTGATGATCATCACCGACCATATCAACTTCTTCCCAGAGCACCCGCTCCGCGGCAAGAACTTCCCCACCGGTCCACGGTTCCCGGATATGCATGAGACCTATGACATGTCGCTGGTGGCACTGGCCGACAAGATTGCCGAGGAGAATAACATCAAGGTGCAGCACGGCGTCTATGTCGGTGTACAGGGTCCGACCTTCGAGACACCGGCAGAATATAAGATGTACCATCTGTTTGGCGGTGATGCCGTGGGTATGTCCACCGTTCCTGAGGTCATCGTAGCTCACCACTGCGGCATCCGCACCTTTGGCGTTTCCGTCATCACCGACCTCGGGGGCTTTGACGATCCTGTAGAGGTCAGCCATGAGGAGGTGCAGGAGGCTGCCAACAAGGCCCAGCCCCTGATGACAACGATCATGCGAGAGATGATAGTACGCTCGGAAAAGGTGGAGAGTAACGTTGAGGATAAGTTTAATACTGATCACCCGACAGAAGGATGGAAATAGCGAAACTCGGTGAGTTCGGACTGATAGACCACCTCACCAAAGACATCAAGGTGAAGAACGAGAGTACGAAGTACGGTGTGGGCGATGACTGCGCCGTACTCTCTTATCCTGACAAGGAGGTGCTCATCACCACCGACCTGCTGATGGAGGGTGTGCACTTCGACCTGACCTATATCGACCTGCAGCATCTCGGCTACAAGAGTGCGATGGTAAATATCAGCGATGTGTTCGCCATGAACGGCACGCCCCGTCAGATGACGGTCTCACTGGCCATCAGCAAACGGTTTTCGGTAGAGGATATGGAGGCTTTCTATAGCGGTCTGCGCATGGCTTGTGACAAATGGGGCGTCGACATTGTCGGCGGCGACACCACCTCGAGCTATACTGGTCTGGCCATCTCGATCACCTGCATCGGTGAGGCAAAGAAGGAGAACATCGTCTATCGCAACGGGGCGAAGAACACCGATCTCATCTGCGTCTCGGGAGATCTTGGCGCCGCCTACATGGGTCTGCAACTCCTTGAACGCGAGAAGAGCGTCTATTATGGTCAGGTGAACGACCTGCAGAAAAAGATTGCCGAGGCCAAAGCCGCCGGCGACGATGCGAAACTCTCAACTCTCAACTCCCAGCTCTCAGCCCTCAAAGACTTCCAGCCCGACTTCAGCGGCAAGGAATATCTGCTGCAACGCCAACTTCAGACCGAGGCTCGTGGCGACATCATCGAGAAACTGCGTGAAGCAGGCATCCGTCCTACGGCCATGATGGATATCAGCGACGGACTTTCCTCGGAGCTTATGCACATCTGCAAACAGTCGGGCGTCGGTTGTCGTATCTACGAGAAGAATATCCCCATCGACTACCAGACGGCAGTGATGGCCGAAGAGATGAACATGAACGTCACCACCTGTGCCCTGAATGGCGGCGAAGACTACGAGTTGTTGTTTACGGTTCCCATCGGCGACCATGCCAAGATAGAGCAGGTCGAGGGCGTGAAGCTGATCGGACATATCACCGAGGCAAAATTCGGACAAATGCTCGTAACCCGTGATAATCAGGAGTTTGAGCTCAAAGCCCAAGGGTGGAACCCTTTGCAGAATTAAGATTTTAGAATTTAGAATTAAGAGGGAGTGAAATAGTCAATCTGTTAATAAACATTAATTAACCGCACTTTCTTAATTCTAAATTCTAAATTCTAAATTATTCTTTGTACCTTTGCACCCGCAAACGAAAGGATTGCGACCGAAATTGGTGCCTTAGCTCAGTTGGTAGAGCATCGGACTGAAAATCCGTGTGTCCCCGGTTCGATTCCTGGAGGTACCACTTCCTCCTTTCATTAGCCCGGTTTCGCGTAATGGCGGCCGGGTTTCTTTTTTTTCATTGAACGTTGAAAATTTAACATTTAACATTGAACGTTGAACATTGATCACTGAACATTATGGGAATAGTTATTGGTATTGACGTGGGCATCTCGACCACAAAGATTGTAGGAATCAAGAACGGTAAGGTATCAGCACCTATCCGCATCACCGCCGCCGACCCCATCACCTCACTCTACGGGGCCTTCGGCAAGTATCTTCATGACAATGACATCGACCTGAACGATGTGGAACAGGTGATGCTCACTGGCGTGGGCGCTGCCTACATCGATCAGCCCATCTACGGTCTGCCGACAGCTAAGTCACAGGAGTTCGTGGCTGATGGTCTTGGGGCACGCTTCGAATCGAAACTCGACCATACCATCGTCGTCTCGATGGGTACTGGTACCTCGTTCGTCAGATGCGACGGCAACGAGATGCGCCACATCGGTGGTATCGGCGTGGGAGGTGGTACATTGGCCGGTCTCGCCCGACTACTGCTCAACACCAGCGATATTCAGACCGTATGCGCCATGGCCAAACAAGGAAATATCCGCAATATCGATCTGACCATCGGCGATATCAGTGCCATCCCCGTGCCTGGCCTGACCATGGACACCACCGCCTCGAACTTCGCCCGTGCCCAGAGTGACGCGAAGAAAGAGGACATCGCCGTCGGACTCATCCACATGGTGCTTCAGTCCATCGGTTCTGCCGCCTGGCTTGCCTCCCTCGGCAGTGACATC
>Ga0310786_10013199_pt1 | contig 10196 bp, 9 predicted proteins | sample AusTroGonzalo_MG_FD_203881 | JGI IMG/M metagenome (GOLD analysis project Ga0310786, IMG submission 203881) | Bovine rumen microbial communities from tropical cattle in Woodstock, Queensland, Australia - Gonzalo_03 (v2) (version 2) | ecosystem: Host-associated > Mammals > Digestive system >... | reverse complement strand
CGAAAGAGGCAGGACTGCGACTGGACATCGAGGCTCCCTCTGAGAAATACCCCTCAATGACGGGTGCCCTGCAGCATTATCTGCTAGAGAAACAAGGATAGGGGATATGATGATGGCTCCTACCTTCAGGAAACAGGAGCGCATCGTCAGCAACCTGCTGATAGAAACGCTCTTTGAGAAAGGCGACAGCCAATCGCTGGCAGCCTATCCGCTGAGGGCTGTTTTCCTGAAAACGGAACGCCATCAAGGACATGCCCCAGTACAGATTCTCATCAGTGTACCGAAGAAACGTTTCAAGCATGCCGTAGACCGCAACAGGGTAAAGCGGCAGATCCGCGAGGCCTATCGTCATCACAAGCAACTGCTTAGCGACTGCATTTCGGATGATCAGGAACTTCTGATTGCCTTTATCTGGCTCTCCGACAGTCATTGTCCCAGTACCGAGGTGGAAAAGCGGTTGGTCAGTCTGCTGCAACGCATAGCAAAGAAGTGAAAAGTGAAGTGGCTGTCTCACATATTGTCCTCTCTGCTGGTACTACCCATCCGTTTTTATCAGCTGTGCATCTCTCCCCTGCTTGGGCCGTCCTGCCGATTCCAGCCCACCTGCAGCGAATATGCACGTCAGGCCATCATGAAACATGGCCCCATCAAAGGATTGGGATTGGCTATCTGGCGGATATTAAGATGTAATCCCTGGGGAGGTTCGGGCTATGATCCGGTACCATAGAAGTGATTAGAGAATATAAAGTAATAATAAGATATGAAGAATTTTGTTGAAGAACTGAAATGGCGTGGCATGCTGGCTCAGATCATGCCAGGAACAGAAGAACTCCTCCAGAAGGAGATGGTAACGGCCTATTTAGGTACCGACCCCACAGCCGATTCTCTGCACATCGGACACCTGTGTGGTATCATGATGCTCCGTCATCTGCAGCGTTGTGGACACAGACCCATCATCCTTGTGGGTGGTGCTACTGGTATGATTGGCGACCCCTCGGGTAAGAGCCAGGAGCGTAACCTGCTCAACGACGAGACCCTGCGCCATAATCAGGAGTGCATCAAGAAGCAAGTGGCCAAGTTCCTCGACTTCGAGTCGAAGGAGCCTAATGCCGCTATCATGGTAAACAACTACGACTGGATGAAGGACTTCACCTTCCTCGACTTTGCCCGTGAGGTAGGTAAGCACATCACCGTCAACTATATGATGGCCAAGGAGAGCGTACAGCAGCGACTGAATGGTACTGCCCGAGATGGTCTGAGCTTTACAGAGTTCACCTACCAGTTGCTGCAGGGTTACGACTTCCTCTACCTCTACCAGCACTATGGCGTAAAGTTGCAGTTAGGCGGTAACGACCAGTGGGGCAACATGACCACAGGTACAGAGCTTATCCGTCGCACGCTCGGCAACGAGGTGGAGACCTTTGCCCTTACCTGTCCGCTCATCACGAAGAGTGACGGTAAGAAGTTCGGTAAGACTGAGAGTGGTAACATTTGGCTCGATCCTGCCCGTACCACTCCTTATAAGTTCTATCAGTTCTGGCTCAACGTCAGCGACGACGATGCAGAGCGCTATATCAAGATTTTCACCTCACTGGAGAAGGATGTCATCGATGCCCTCATCGAAGAGCACAAGCAGGATCCTGGTCGTCGTGTGCTGCAGAAACGCCTGGCAGAAGAGGTAACCATCATGGTACACTCTCAGGAGGCTCTTGATACAGCCATTGAGGCTTCAAACATCCTCTTCGGTAAGTCGACGAAAGAAGGTCTGGAGAAGCTCGACGAGCAGACCTTCCTCGATGTGTTCGATGGTGTGCCTCAGTTCGAGATTGGCAAGGATCAGCTTGGGCAGCCCGCTATTGAACTACTGACAACAGTGGCTCCTGTCTTCCCCTCAAAAGGTGAGATGCGTAAGATGGTACAGGGCGGTGGTGTCTCTCTGAACAAGGAGAAACTGACCGACCAGAACCGTGCCATCACTGCCGAAGACCTCATCGACGGTAAGTATCTTTTGGCCCAAAAAGGCAAGAAGAACTACTATCTGCTGATTGTAAAGTAAGAAAGATAAGTGAAAATTTGGCGGAATGCCAAATTTTCACTACCTTTGCAACCGCATTCTGGACGATGGTGTAATGGTAACACTACAGGTTTTGGTTCTGTCATTCCCGGTTCGAATCCGAGTCGTCCAACTTTCCCCATATATTTTAATGTACGCGCGAAAACGTTTTCAGTAGTTTTTTTCTTTTTTAAGTATTCTTTTTTTGCCATCCCCATATTATTTTGTAATTTTGCAAGCAACAAACGAGGAAGGATATGAAGACTAACTACGAAATACGATACGCGGCTCATCCGGAGGATGCCAAGCATTACGACACTGCCCGTCTGCGCCGTGACTTCCTGATTGAGAAATTATTCGCCTCTGACGAGGTGAATATGGTCTACTCGATGTATGACCGTATGGTCGTTGGCGGTGCGATGCCCGTCGATAAAGCACTGAAACTGGAGGCAATTGACCCCTTGAAGGCCAAACACTTCACCACCCGTCGTGAGATTGGCATCTACAATGTAGGTGGTTCGGGAATAGTCAAGGTGGGTGATGAGACCTTTGAGTTGGATTATAAGGAAGCACTCTATATCGGCTGTGGCGACCGCGATGTCATCTTCAGCAGTAATGATGCTCAGAACCCAGCCAAGTTCTATTTCAACTCCGCTACTGCCCACACAGCTTATCCTTGCAGGAAGATTACGAAAAAGGATGCCGTTGTGGCCCACATGGGAAGCCTCGAGATGTCAAACGAGCGCAATATCAATAAGATGATAGTAAATCAGGTGCTTCCCACCTGTCAGCTACAGATGGGAATGACCGAACTGGCCACAGGCTCAGTATGGAACACCATGCCAGCCCATGTCCACTCACGTCGCATGGAGGCCTACTTCTATTTCGAGCTCCCTGAGGATCAGGCAGCCTGCCACTTCATGGGTGAGCCGCAGGAGACCCGCCACATCTGGCTCCACAACGAGCAGGCTGTCATCTCACCTGAATGGAGCATCCATAGCGCAGCCGCCACCCACAACTACACCTTCATTTGGGGCATGGGTGGCGAGAACCTCGACTATGGCGACCAGGACTTTTCAAACATTACTGATTTAAAATAAACTTCTAAAACAAAACAAATTATGGCAAATTTATTTTCCCTCGAAGGTAAGAATGCTTGGATTACAGGCGCCTCTTACGGTATCGGTTTCAACATTGCCAAGGCTTTCGTAGCCGCTGGCATCAAGACCATCATCTTCAACGACATTAACGAAGCAGCCCTGCAGCGTGGTCTCGACAACTACAAAGAGGCTGGCATCGACAACGTGAAGGGTTATGTTTGTGACGTAACTGACGAGAACGCTGTGAAAGCACTCGTTGAGAAGATCCATGCTGAGGTGGGCAACATCGACATCCTCGTCAACAATGCCGGTATCATCAAGCGCATCCCCATGCATGAGATGAAGCGCGCCGAGTTCCAGCAGGTCATCGACATCGACCTCGTTGGTCCGTTCATCTGCTCTTCAGCCGTTATCCCTGAGATGATGGAGCGTCGTGAGGGTAAGATCATCAACATCTGCTCGATGATGTCTGAGTTGGGCCGTGAGACGGTATCTGCCTATGCAGCCGCCAAGGGTGGTCTGAAGATGCTCACTCGCAACATCTGCTCTGAGTATGGTGAGTATAACATCCAGTGTAACGGTATTGGCCCAGGCTATATCGCAACTCCGCAGACCGCTCCTCTACGTGAGCGTCAGCCTGATGGCAGCCGTCATCCGTTCGACTCATTCATCTGCGCCAAGACGCCTGCAGGTCGCTGGCTCGATCCTTCTGAACTGGGAGGTCCCGCCGTGTTCCTGGCTTCACATGCCTCTGACGCAGTCAATGGCCATGTGCTCTATGTGGATGGTGGTATCCTCGCCTACATTGGCAAACAGCCGAAATAAATATCACGATACAAAAGAAGGGGTTCCGATTGGAACCCCTTCAATTTTTATTTACAATCTGAGAATTACAGAGCAGCAGCGAGCTCAGCACCAGCCTTGAACTTTGCCACCTTCTTAGCAGCAATCTTAATCTTCTGCTTGGTTGCGGGGTTGATACCCTCACGAGCCGGACGCTCGTTTACGCTGAACGTACCGAAACCTACGAGCTGAATCTTGTCACCTGCTACGAGAGCATCCTTGATGGCTGCAACTGTTGCGTCGAGAGCCTTCTTTGCGTCTACCTTTGAGAGACCAGCACCTGCTGCAATCTTCTCGATTAATTCTGTTTTGTTCATAATAGTGATAAATTTAATGAATTATTAATAGTAATAACTAATATTTAGTCGAATTCTTTGGCAAATATAGTAGAAAGTATTCAAACAAACAACAAAAAAACGGAAAAAATTACTTTTTTAATGAAAAATAGTTGTATTCGAGCACATTTCAGCATAAAAAAGAGATATTTTTAGTAATTTTGTGCCCAAATAGCGCAACAAAACGCAAAAGCAGAGTATAGTAATTCATTAATTAGTAAATCGTTAGTCATATGATGTTCCGCATACCAACCATCACGAAGAATCTGTTGATCATTAACTTGATCGCATTTTTAGCCACGGTAGTTCTCGAGTTACGAGGAATCGACCTGAAAGATATCGGTGGCCTCCACTTTTTCATGGCCAGCGACTTCCATCTGTACCAACTGGTGACCTATCTTTTCCTCCATGCCAATTTCATGCACATCCTGAGTAATATGTTCGGACTCTGGATGTTCGGTTGTGTAATTGAGAATGTGTGGGGTTCTAAGAAATTCCTTTTTTATTACATATCGTGTGGCATCGGAGCAGGATTATTACAGGAGATTGCCCAACTGGGTTCATTTTACATGACCATCACGGCCCAAGACCCAAGTGTCAGTTTTGGCGAAATCTTTACTATTGGACAGCAACTGAGTCATCAACTGAATGCTTGGACCACCATCGGTGCCTCGGGCGCCGTCTATGCCGTGATTTTGGCTTTCGGTATGACCTTCCCCAACGAGCGACTGTTTATCATCCCGTTCCCCTTCCCCATCAAAGCCAAGTGGTTCGTCTTGTTCTATGTGGCTATTGAGTTCTTCTCAGCCCTTGGCTCGTCTGGCGATGGCGTGGCACATACGGCCCACCTCGGCGGCATGCTCTTCGGCTTCCTAATGATCCGCTACTGGAACCGTCATCCTAGTTCGGGATTCGACCGCGGAAGGGGGCAGCAGTTCTTCGAGAACCTGAAGCGTAACTTCGAACAGCGTCAGCGCCAACACCAGCAGAATAACAATAACCACATGCATGCTGAGCGGGGCGGTTCTAAGGAGGACGACCGTGAGTTTAACGCCCGCAAACGGCAGAATCAGGAGGAGATAGATGCCATCCTCGACAAAATCCGTAAGAGTGGCTACGATAGTCTGACCAAGGAGGAGAAGAAGAAACTCTTCGATGCAAGCAACCAGCGATGATCAAGCAACTGAAGTCATTTACCATCAATATCATAGCAGGCGCCAACGTGGCAACCATCCTGCTCATGGTGTTGTCGGGTTATTCCGACCACATCCATCCCCAGGAATATCCTACATTGTCAGTCTTGGGCATGGCATTCCCCGTGTTTCTGATTGTCAATCTGCTGTTTCTCTTCTTTTGGCTGACGTTTAAGTGGAAGAAAATCTGGATTCCCATCCTTGGCTATGCCCTCGTCTATGTCCCACTAACTATCTACATGCCCATCAACAAGACACAGGAAGTGCCTGAGGGCACCATCAAACTCCTGTCGTACAACGTGTGCCAGTATGGCGGCAATTATAAGTATGAATATGGCTTCGAGACGGTCTATGACTATCTGAAAGACCAGGATGCCGACATTGTCTGCCTACAGGAGGACGTGGACTCCTGGCGAAGGTTCTGTTTCCAGTGGTATAAGAAAATCTATGCCTACAACGACACAACCATCTTCCGCAACGACCGCAACGGCATGAACGGCGTAGGCATCCACACGAAATACCCCATCCTGAAGAAAGAACGCATACCCTATAAGTCGGTAGGCAATGGGTCGGTGGCTTACTATCTGAAGATCCAGAACGATACGGTCATCGTGATCAACAACCACCTGGAAGGCACACATCTCACGAATGAGGAGCGCGACAGCTACAAGCGCATGCTGAAAGGTGAGATGAAGCGCGACACCGCCAAAGCCGAGACGCTCATGCTGATTGAGAAACTGGGTAAATATGCCGCTAAGCGGGCACCAGAGGCAGAGGCTGTACACAACTATATCGAGAGCCACCGCCAGTACCCGATAATTGTCTGCGGCGACTTCAACGACAATCCCATCTCCTACTCCCGCCGGACCATCTCCCAAGGACTCACAGACTGCTTCAAGGAGACGGGCTGCGGCATCGGTTTGTCATATAATCAGAAAGGATTTTTCTTCCGCATCGACCACATTTTCTGCTCCGATGATTTCACACCCTACAATTGCGAGATAGACTCCAAAATGGACGCAAGTGACCATTATCCGATCATTTGCAGGCTAAAAATAGCCGATAAACCTTAAAAAAACTACGAAAATCGCCTATAAATTTTTCCTTGTCTAAAAAAATGTCTATATTTGCACGCTAAAATTGTACGCGAACAGAATTAAATATAAATAAATAACATCAAAAATCAAAATGCAAAACAAAGGAATTGTAAAATTTATCGCAGTGCTTCTGATTCTCGTGTGCTGCTTCTACCTTTCCTTCTCATTTGTGACACGCCACTACGAAAGTAAGGCTGCCGCTATGGGTGAGGAGGCTGGTGCGGAGTACCTCGACTCAATCAAAAACGAGAAGGTGTATATGGGCATCTATTCTCTGAAGCAGTGCCGTGAGATGGAGATTGGCCTGGGTCTTGACCTAAAAGGCGGTATGAACGTGATTCTTGAGGTGTCTGTGCCTGATGTGGTAGACGTGCTCGCCGACCACAAGACCGACGCAGCCTACAAGAAGGCTATGGAACTCGCCAAGAAGGAAGAAGAGACCAGTCAGGCAGACTTCGTTTCTCTGTTCGTGAAGTATTGGAAACAGGAAGGCAACGGCCGTCCCCTCGCCGCCATCTTCGCTACCCAGCAGATGAAGGGCAAGGTCAGCACACAGTCAAGCGACTCTGAAGTAGAGAGCGCCATCCGTGCTGAGGTACAGAGCGCCGTTGACAACTCATTCAACGTAGTCCGTAACCGTATTGATAAGTTCGGTGTCGTACAGCCGAACATCCAGAAGCTCGAGGGCCAGAGCGGCCGTATCATGGTCGAGATGCCTGGTATCAAGGAGCCCGAGCGTGTTCGTAAGCTCCTCCAGGGTTCAGCCAACCTTGAGTTCTGGGAGACCTACAACAGCAATGAGATCACCCCGCTGCTGGCTCAGCTGAACCAGCGTTATGCCATCCAGGGTGGAGAGGCTACAGCCGACACCACAGCCGTAGAGGCTACCGCTGAGGCTGTTGCTGACACCGTGAAGGCTGCTGCCGGTGACCTGGCTGCCAAACTCGCCAAGAAGGACGACAAGGCTCAGGACAGCAAGGCCATCGAGGCTGCCAAGAAGCAGAACCCCCTGTTCTCTATCTTCCAGCCCACACAGGGTAACACCCTCGCCATTGTTGGTTATGCCAATGCCCGCGATACCGCTGAGATCAACAAGATCATCTACTCTGACCTCGCCCGTCAGATTCTGCCTGCTGAGCTGAAACTCCGCTGGGGTGCTAAGCCCGAGGACTTCGGAGGTCAGGACACCAAGGGCGACATCTTCGAGCTCTATGCTCTGAAGATCACTGAGCCCTCAGGTCGTGCTCCGCTGGAGGGTGACGTTATCACCAGCTCTAAGGATGACTTCGAGCCCAACTCCGGCCGTCCCTGCGTATCTATGCAGATGAACTCTGACGGTGCACGCCGCTGGAGCCAGATTACAAAGCAGAATATCGGTAAGGCCGTAGCCATCGTGCTCGACGACGCCGTCTATACTGCACCCCGTATCCTCACTCAGATTGACGGTGGTAACTCTCAAATCACTGGTAACTTCACTATCGAAGACACCAAGGACCTGGCTAACACGCTAAACTCTGGTAAAATGCCCGCCCCGACCCGTATCGTACAAGAAGAGGTGGTTGGTCCCTCACTCGGTGCCCAGTCTATCCAGCAGGGTATCATGTCATTCATCGTGGCCTTCGTGCTGCTGATGATCTACATGATCATGCTTTACGGCTTCATCCCCGGTATCCTCTCTGATATCGCCCTGCTCTTCAACCTGTTCTTCACACTCGGTATCCTCACCTCGTTCCAGGCTGCCCTGACAATGCCTGGTATCGCCGGTATCGTTCTGACTCTCGGTACTGCTGTGGATGCCAACGTGCTGATCTACGAGCGTATCAAGGAAGAGCTGAAGAAGGGTCTTGGCGTGAAGGAAGCCCTCAACAAGGGTTATGCTAACGCCTTCAGCGCCATCTTCGACTCTAACTTCACATCTCTGATCACTGGTATCATCCTGCTCTACTTCGGTACAGGTCCTGTCAAGGGCTTCGCCACCACTTGGATCATCGGTATCGTCTGCTCATTCTTCACAGCCGTATATCTCACTCGTATCGTTTACGACTACATGCTGAAGAAGGACAAGTGGACCAACCTCACCTTCGTGACTGGTTACTCTAAGAACCTGATGCAGAATGCCCACTATAACTTCATGGGTACCTACAAGAAGTCATTCATCATCTACGGCGTATTCGCTATCCTGTTCTGCATCTCATTCGCCGTTCGCGGCCTGAGCCAGAGCATCGACTTCACCGGTGGTCGTAACTATGTGGTAACCCTCGATAAGGAAACTCCCGTTGAGACTGTTCGTCAGGCTATGGCCGGTGCCTTCATCAACACCATGGGTGAGAAGGCTAACCAGGAGGCTAACACCTCTGTCATCGCTCTGGGTACTGATGGTAAGACCGTGCGTATCTCTACCAACTGGGATATCGAGTCCAACAATCCTGAGGTCGATGACCAGGCTGAGACCATCCTCTTCAACACCCTGAAGAAGGCCGGTCTCGTCAGCCAGGAGAATGTTGAGCACTTCAAGAACCCCGACGTTCGTGAGGGTGGTTCGATCATCTCTTCTCAGAAGGTAGGTCCTTCAGTGGCTAAGGATATTACCTATGGTGCTATCATCAGCGTACTGATTGCTCTGGTGGCCATCTTCCTCTACATCCTGCTGCGTTTCCGCAACCTCGCCTTCTCTGTAGGCGCCATCGTTGCCCTGGCCCTCGATGCTCTGGTAGTGCTCGGCCTCTACTCAGCCCTCTGGGGTATCCTGCCCATGTCGCTGGAGATCGACCAGGTATTCATCGGTGCTATCCTGACCGTGATTGGTTACTCTATCAACGATAAGGTGGTGGTGTTCGACCGTATCCGCGAGAACATCGGCCTCTATGGCAAGCGCGACCGTCAGCAGCTGTTCAACGACTCGCTGAACCAGACGCTGGCTCGTACCATCAACACCTCTGTGACGACTTTGATCGTGCTGTTGGCTATCTTCATCCTCGGTGGTGATAGCATCCGCTCATTCTCATTCGCCATGATCCTGGGTGTTATCTTCGGTACCCTCAGTTCACTCCTCATCGCTGCTCCCACGGCCTACCTGACCATGGGTCGCACCATCAAGGAAGACGAGACTCCCGAGAAGTAAGACTTACACCTTATTAATATATATAGAAGGCTGCACTTGAAGGGTGCGGCCTTCTTTTTTGTCCCAAATAGAGTAAATTGTTGTAATTTACACACCTAAAAAAGAAAAAAAAAGTAAAAATGTGCTGATATATCGAATTTCTTCGTAACTTTGCAGTCGAAAAAGAATTAATAACCATAAGTTTTTTCAAATTGAAAAAGTATAGAACGATAATGATGGCCCTGGTGGCCCTGGTGCTGACCTTGACGACGACCAGTTGTGGCAATCGCACCCAGACAGTTGCACAGGCAGAACCTCAAGTGGTAAACGGTTCTGAAGATCTGGCTTTAACGGGCGTCATGAACTCAGAAATGCGTACGGAGGCCGAGAAGGGCATGGTCCTTGAAAGAGTTAAGGACATCTATAGAGTGGTGAAATCCGATTACATGCTCCATGGAGGTTCCTACGAGAATGA
>Ga0310786_10013197_pt1 | contig 10197 bp, 26 predicted proteins | sample AusTroGonzalo_MG_FD_203881 | JGI IMG/M metagenome (GOLD analysis project Ga0310786, IMG submission 203881) | Bovine rumen microbial communities from tropical cattle in Woodstock, Queensland, Australia - Gonzalo_03 (v2) (version 2) | ecosystem: Host-associated > Mammals > Digestive system >... | reverse complement strand
TACTATATTATAGATAAGTTGAAATTCATTGAATCTCCAGCTAGATGGGATGATCCATTAGGTAGGGGTGTGATTTTCGCAGCTTCAAGTGCTAGTGAATGGGTTAATTATGATATATGTGCTGAGGTATTGGAGAAATTGAACAAGGATGAATCGATTATTAATATGATGGATTATTGTCGAAATAAAAAATAAGGATTAAATCCATTATTTTTTTCTTTTTTAGTATACTATTTTAGAGTTAGATACAATATTTTTATATATTTATTTAACCTAAATATATTATATATAATAATTTTTTTATTTTACCCAAAGAAAAAATATGGAGGCAGATTAATATTGACTGATAAAAATTATAGTGACTCAAGCATAGTCGAACCCGTTGAAGGTGGAGTAACAAGATACTATAAAATAACCGCTGTTAACGAAGGACAATTAAACATGTTAGAGAAAGTCTTTGCTTATATGCAATCTTTAGGAGCTGTAGGTTCTAGTAGACAATTAACCATCTATTGTGATGGAGATGGTGCTGTAAGATTAAAATTCTATAAGCATAACGAAGATGAATTCGTATTCCAAAAACTAGATTATAAAGAGGCTATGGGTGCGGATAGTGGTTATGGTAATTATCAAGTTAATGATAATGATGGAGTGGGAAAAGAAACCTACTTCGACTTAGGATAATATTAGAGGTTTTTATGGTTCATAAGGTACAGTTTGAAGCAAATGTCCCACCAATCGTTGATTTAATATCATCAATCATTATAAGAGGTGATGATGCTAAAATCATCCTTGATAATGGTTCTATAATTGAAGTAAAATCTCATCAAAGAATCAGATTATTAAATAATGATTACCTTGAAATCTTCGAAGACAATAATGGTGATAAATTAATCCTTGGAAGAATAAAATTAACTAAAATCATAGGAGCAATATCATGAATACTATTGAATTTGATGATGAGCATTTTGTGGTGAGTAAAGAGAAAGATTACGGGGACCCTGTAGGTGAATTCCGTGTAATCCGTTACGATACTGGTTACTATGCTTTACAGAAAAAGATTATAGGATTATCTGATTCTAGTGATTTGGACTGGGAGACTATAGTTATAGCACCACAATTAGACACTCCATTAGATAATGAGTATGATTGGAAATTCAGTCAAGGTAATTTAACAATGAATATGTTACTCCAACATTTAGACAACTCAAGTAAATTACATAATAATGAGTTAATGGAGTTGCATTTGAATTTGAATACTAATCTGGATGAAGAGGTTAGTGAAGAGATTATTGAGATTATTAAATCACATGATGGTAAACGTGTAGCTGATAAGATAATTGAATCAGTAATGTTGCAGGATTCCTATTTCAAGGAACATCTTGATAAAAGTTACCGTAGGAATACTATTATCAGCAGTATATTACTAGTTATCTGTTTAACCTGTTTCAGTTTAACAATTCTATCCATTTTTGGTGTATTATGAGTAGAGATATTACATTTCATATTGTTTCTAATTCCGATGCAAACTTGGATTTAATATATCCTGAATTTAAAGAGGATTTCCTAAATCCGAAGATACATGTTCCTGAATTGAAAAAGAAATATGATTTAAGTGTCGCCCGATATAATCATTTAAGAAACAGAGTCCTAGATGAAACTGGTTTAAAAGAAAAACCAACATTGAAAGGTGGCCGTAATTATACAATCACTGCAAGCCGTTATATTATAAAACATAAACATGGTAAATGTACAATTTATAAGACTGTTGATAAATATAAGAAAAGTTTCGGAACATATCCTGATTTTGAAACTGCTCAGCATGTACGTGATAAGCTGGTGGAATGTGATTGGGATGAGAAAGTAGCATCTGAGTTAAAGAGGAAATATTCAAAATAAATTTTTAATCCAATTATTTTTTTTGGAGGATAATAAATGAAATCTTGTAATTCATGTAGATTCGGATCAAGTAAAAAATCCATTTTCGTAATCTGCAAATATTTTAACAAAGTTGTAGATACCAGGAAATATTCTGGTTGCAGCAGTTATAAAAGTAGAGAAATTAGGAGGAAGAATAAACAATGTTTAAATTAGTTTTAAGTGATGTGAAACTGTTTAAAAACGCTTTTGATGCAATAAGTAGTATTGTTGATGAGGTTGTTTGTGTAATTGATAGTGAAGGATTTCGTGTTACAGCGATGGACCGCTCACACATAGTATTTTGTGGCCTTGATTTGAAACCGACTGTATTTGATGAGTTTGAATGCACTGTACCGGATAAAATCACTATTGATACTGATGAATTCATGAAAATATTGAAAAGAGCAAAAGGTAATGATACATTAACTTTGTCTAGTGATGAGGGTAATGTTATTATTAAGTTCACTGGTGATGTTGACCGTGAATTCAAAATCCGTTTGATTGATATTGAATATGAAAGTCCACAACCACCTGCATTAAATCCACCTGTAAGTGTTGAGGTTCCAAGTGAATTGGTTAATGAATGTTTAAAAGATATGGCGTTATTCAGTGAAAAAGTATACTTTATGGTTGATGAGAATTACTTTAAAGCAATCACTGATGGAGAATTTGGTGATGCAGAAGTAGCATATCTCCATGGTGATAATATACTGGAAGTTGTTAAATCCTGTTACAGTGTGCCTAAGTTACAGGAAATGTTCAAGGCCAGTAAATTCAGTGACATTGTAGAAGTTGCTTTAGGTACTGACATGCCATTAACATTAAAATTCAAACTAGTCTCCGATGATGGAGAAATGAGTTTCTTACTAGCACCAAGATTAGAAGAGACTGAATAAGAGGGTTTTAATGTCAAATAATGATATTATTCAGTTAAAGTATAATTATGACTCTGAAGTGGACTCATTAACATTAAGAGTTAACGAAGATTATAATTATGAGGTTTCACTAGAAGTTAATCCTAACCTAATAATAGATGTTAGTACTGATAAAAAGGTCATGGCCTTTGAAATATTAGATGCTAAACATTACTTTGAAATCGACGGTAAATATTTAGATAAAGCTGATTTCATTATTACTGTTACGGTTAATGAGGATGTTATTAAATCAGAGTTCATATTAATCACAATGGATAATCAGACTCGTAAAGCATATCGTGTTTCCAGTAAAGCAATTAATGAAGAATATGTTGAAAATGGATTATTTAAGTATGCGACTATGGGGGTATAAGGGATTATGAGTAATGATTTTGAAAGGGAAATGTTTGAATGGAAACAAGCACGTTCCGAGGAGAAAAGATTACTGGAGCATATGTGTGTTGATTTAGAGTTAGTTAATACACAGAATCACTTAGTTGATTGGGCGCAGGAGTATATATTAATCTTAAATAAACTTGATGAAGCCCGTAAATATTTGAATACTCTGGAGTTACAGAAAACTGTAGCTGAAAGATATTTAATGAGTTCCTTTAAAATAAATGAGGTTATTAATGATGAGGAAGATAAAAATCAAGAAAACCAACAATCCTGATTACGGATACACTAATCAAGAAGAATTATACGCTGAAACAACACAACATCAACAGGATGTCTGTCGAGTGATGTATGAATTAGCTAAAATCCTTATGAAAAGAGGGGAAATCCATGACTGGACCAAAAAGAAATACTTCCAGGATTTCGCTAACGATACATTGGAGAGATTAGATACTCCTGATTTTAAAAGCCGTGAATGGTACAAGACACATACCACTTTAGAGAGACATCATATTAATGCTAATGTACCAGATGATGTTGATTTAATTGATTGTTTGGAAATGATTGTTGATTGCGTATGCGCTGGCAAATCCCGTAGCGGTGAAGTAAACCCATCATTCCTCATACTCAAAGAAGGAGCATTAGAAAAAGCTTACTGGAATACTGTAAATAAAATATCAAATAATGTGATACTGGAGGATTAAACATATGCATTTGAGACATTTATGTGAAAAGTATATTGTTATAGATGATAAAGTTAAAGAATTATCCGAAAAACTGGATAATGAAACTAATTATCGAGAAAAACAGAAATTAACAGCGGATTATCTAAAAGCATATATGGAAAGGGAAGATTTTAAATCCGGTATGCGAAGACAATTAGTCAAAGAGCTCGTAGAGGGGATAGGTGATTGAGGATGTCTCATCCATTTGAGGAGAAATTTAAAGACAGATCTTCTAAAGAAAAATTAAGATTATATCATTTATATAATGGTTTCGTAACATATTTAAATCAAACCTTAACAAAGGAAATGGAGAAATATCTCTACGATAACTGTAAAAAAGAAGATAATCATTGTTTCATCATTGAATTTAAAGATGGTGGTAAGTATTTGCTCGTCGAGGATTACTTTAAACCTGGTGGTGAAAGGATATCTGATGAGTTAATATTCCGATTCGCCGAGGAATACGGTCTGAGAGTTGAATCAGTAACTCATGAAGTCAATGAACATTTCGATGATTTTAGTTTAGAGCATTATACCTCTGAAACTAATAATTACTGCATATGTTACGAGTTAAAGATAAAATAAAGATTTCTATTAATTGAATAGAAAATTCATGTATAGGGAACTTTTCAAAGATTTTCTATGTTTTTGAATAGATTTCTATACTGTTTAATAGAAAATTCTTAATAAGCAAGTTTTCAAAGATTTTCTACACTCCTGAAAGACGGGAAATAGAAAATTTGTACTGATAAACTTTTCAAAGATTTTCTATTAAACAAAATAAGGGGATGTAGAAAAATGATAGTGAGAAACTTCGTAAAGATTTTCTATACAATCGAATACATTTCTATAAGATTTAATAGAAAATCCTTGTGGAAGAACTTTTCAAAGAATTTTCTACATGGCCGTATTAATTGAATAGAAAAAACCCAAAGAAAAAAGCCGAGATGAATTATCTATGAGTCAAATAGAACAATTTTTAAAGGAATATGAGAGTAAAACCCCTTATGATTTATATCATTCGGAGATACGGATAATCGGAGAAGATTATGATGTTGAATTGAATGGTATACATATTAATCGTGCCTGGAAAGGTAATGGTGAAACATTAATCTTAGAAACAATGAATCATCGCAAATTACGATTACATATTACCAAGGACACGCAATTCTTAATAAATGGGGAACCGTTATAATGGCTAAGAATTATTATTATGACCGTATCTGGAAAAGGTATCGTGTAGCTAAAACTGTTAAAGGTAGAAAAATGAGTTACGGCACATATGCCACTGAAGAAGAAGCCCAGCTTGTTGTTGAGGAATTGAAAAAAGTTGATTGGGACCGCAACCAACTACCCAACATCCGAGACAAACTAGGTATAAAATCAGTACGTAAACTATGATTCCTATAGATAAATTATTAAAAGATTTGAAAAATCAACCTTTAGAAGATGTCCTAGAAAAATATGACATTTCCCTATCAGATTTATTCAGAATCCAACGAAACAGAAAATATCATACCGGGGAATACAAGTATATTACACGGACTAAAAGTAAAGCTTATTCCATAAATAAAACTAGAGATGGTAAAACCTGCTATTTCGGCACTTATAAGGATAAAAAAGAAGCTGAAGCTATTGTTGGGGAGTTAAAAAAATGTGGCTGGGATATTAACCAATTACCCAGTATATTAGAAAGGTTGAATATTCAATCAAAATCTGAAAGAGAGTATTGATTATGACATTTAAATGCCGATGTTTAATTTACCTAAATCAAAAATGTACTGGTTTAGATTTAATGGATTGCAGGATGAATCTAATACATAGCATATACCCTAAAGGATTGCACAGGGAATGGTACAGGGTGGATGATTTAGATTTATGGTTCGAGTCTGATTTAGAAGAAGGCTGCACTTTAATAAAACATCGCACAGCCGATAGTAAATATCATTTCAAACCAAGGAGGCGGTTGGATGGATGATGATAAATTCCAGATGAAAGTCAATGATGATTATATTAGTATTATTGATGTTGAAACCGGTCGGCAATTAGATTTGAATAATAAATGGCATGTTAAACAATTAATCAAATTACTAAACGATTGGCGGTTAATAATAAAAGACAAATGGAGGATAAAATGACAGAAAATATACATGTTAGAGAGTTACTAGGATACTGCATGGACACAGACCAAGACTGTGATGTGCATATATACATCAACAATGTACCAATAGGATTCCCTATTGAAGAATTAGATTATGACTTTGATGGGAGTTTAAAAATACATATCAAAGACCCAAGTATTAAAATAAACGAGGAGGATTAAACATATGGAGCAGGTGCAATTAATACCATTCAAAGAAATGGTAAAATACTATTCAAAAATAACAAGTGCAATTTATAATGAAATCGAGGAAGTATTCCCCACAAAACATAAAGGATTATGTAAAACAGTGTATAGTGAAGAATATAAAAATGCTTACGGTTGGTTGCAAAGAGCCGATTGGAGACTAGCAGAAACCGAATCCATGAGAAAATATTACACTGAACCAGAATTCAAATACTATGGCCTAGAAAACCTAAGCAACGTACACCATAGAATAGAAGGATACCTAAAAAATACGGAATTCAAGTTCACGGAATCAGTAACAGATTATCATAAATATGAGGATATCATAGCCGAACGTATGGATATGGTGCATGATCCAGATTTCCACAAATACTTTAATTATTATTCACGATTACATGATTTTGAACAATTCCATGAGAATATAGGTTTGGATAAACACTGGTTAATCAGTGAGTTAGAATCATTTGAAAGACAAATACAGGAATCCAGTTTCATAACCAATAAAGAAGAATTAAACAAGAAACTATCAGAGTTAAAACAGAGTATTGAAGATTTAGAAATCAAATATGAAATCATAAAACCATAAAAAAAAGGGTGTTAAATGATGTTATGCGAATACAAAGGTAAAAGATTCCGAGTAAGTGACAGGACATGGGAGTTTTTCGAAAGAGACCATCCTGAAAAAGCAGCATGTATAAAAAAGATAAAAGAATCAGAAGAATACTACAACTATGATAAATTAAATCAGATAGTTGAACCACCAGAAAACCTAATCCTCGAATGCATTAAAAAGAATTATGATTATGCAATGGATAAATACGATGACGCAACAATGAATGGGAAAGGATCTGATATTGATAAATACTTCGGAGCTAAAGAAATGGTTCGCAAACTAGGAATCGAACTAGTCAATTATGACCCTGAAAACAATTACTATAGGGAACTGAATGGGGATGAACCCATAATACCATTTTAAAGGAGGCTAGGAATTTTATGATAAATATGCATGTAGAATATAATGGGGATACTGAAGAGTTAAAAGAAAAAATAAGAGAATATCTCAATAAAGCTAATGAAGAATTAACTGATATTAAAATCACAAGTGTGGATTTTGAACCAACAGATAATCCATATATTCAAGAGTTAAAAATCCCAGATGAAGCATATGATGAAAACGGGGATTTAAAAGAAAATTACCGTAAAGCCTATAAAACAGTAATCGAAGATTACCGAGAAGCCCATCATAGGGAAATAGATGATGATGCACCTAAACCTATGGAAATTGCAGATGCAACAACAATGGATTTAAAATATATTATCAACAATCTAATCGAAAATACAGGGATAATAAATAGTGTCCGTTTAAGATTCAAAAAAAGTCAAACAGCCACTATACTAAAAACATTAGCCCAGTACGAGACAATGCTGGATAATCATTTCTTAACATGGTCCATTAAATCCTATTATGACGAGGATGGTTTAGAATTAAACTTCACAAGGGAATAGATGATTATGGATAAATACACTACCTTTGAAAGATTAGCACCAAATAAATGGTGGGTGCATTGTAACGGTGAACCATTAACCACCTACCAAGTAACACATTTATTAAATGAGTTAACCGAGGAAAATGCCCAACTAAAAGAGTTAATAAATATGATTTGCGAAGCAGACTCCTATACTAAAAGAGGCAGTGTTAAAGAAATACTCCGAGACACAATAAAAAGTATAGATGCAGCTGCTGAGTATAGTTGCGATGCATGGAATGATTACTGTAAACTATCCAAATTTTTCGAAAAACAATACGATGAGGAAACATGGGATAATTATGACTGAAAATAAAAGATTCATACCAATCAGACATTATAATAATCAAGGAATATGTGATAATGGTGTGCAAGATAATTTAACAAAAAATACAATAACTTCAGTGATTGAAACAAGTGACTTATTAAACCAATTATGGGAGCAGGTCTTAAGATTTGACGGATATAGTCAAGAACACTTAGCTAGAGCTAACATGTATGAGGAACGTATTGATTACTTGAAAAATATTATCCAAAATAACTTACCCAAAGAATTTGCCGATACAGTAATAGAAGAAATGGGGAAAATAAAATGAAAGATACTCGAAGATTCAGATTAACCGACAATTACAAAGGCAACGATACATTACCCATTATAGATAAGAATCATGATGATAATGAGTTGTGGATTACTGAATTAGTATACCTCCTCAACAAATTAAACGATGATAATAAGGATTATGCACGTTTAATTAAAAAACTGGACAAAGAAGTATGGGATAATCACCTAGAAGTACAAGGAGTATTATTCAAACATGCCAGTGAATATGAGCGCAATAGTAAGGAATTTAATTTAATCAAAGATATTGCTAAAGAATTACACTGCACAATAAGTTTAATGGAGGCCATAGATGACTACCCGTAAAAGATTCCAAATAGAAACTGGTCAAACAGAAAAAGGCGACACTCCAATGATTTATGATTGGGAAGGTCTAGATGATTACTATTTCCTAGGAGATTGCAGAGATTTTAAAGACTTATGTAAATTATTAAATGAATTACATGAAGAAAATCAAGGGTTAAAAAAACAGAATAAGGAATTACATGATAAAATCTTACGCTGCCAAGGGAAATTAAAACGAGAAGAAACTGAAAACAAGGACTATAGAATTATCCTGCAAGAATTAGGATTATTACGTTCTGATGAGGAAGTATTAAAAATAAGAGAAGCATTATCCGAGAAATTGTTTAAACCTTTATTTGAAAATGAAGGCATTGATGTTGATATAGATATAACCAATGGATTCGAGATAACACCAAAAAATGAGGAGGAATAATATGAGGTTAGGGGAATTCCGCACACTAACACGAGAAATGGATAATAAACTAATAATCAGATTATCCTGCTATGACCAGGAAAAAGGAGTAACCACCCATAACCTAGAATGGGATATGAGTAATGATAATGAAATCTATTTAAGAATAGTGGATGATTCTGAACAGGAACCCTTATTTAAAACTACTAAGGAATTCATTGGATATTTAAGGAAAATTCATACTACTGAAGATGTTGAAGAAAAAGAGGAGTTAATTAAAAAACTAATGGATTATTATAAAGAGATTGATTATTGTCCCATTACCATTACTGATAAAGTAGAATTGGAATTAATAAAAGATTTTGCTAAGGAGTTAACCGATGATTAAAAAATCCTTATTAGAAGAGATAAAACAGAACTTCAATGATTGGGATACAAGGTATAATGATTTACTCCAAGAAATGAATAATAAGGAGGATTTAAAATTATATGCTGAAACATTATATCCCATATTCAAAGAAGTACCTATCTGTGATATAGGAGTATGTTTAAGTGAAGATGATCCGTTTACACATGGCCTAGCCTATGTGGATAATAATCTCATATTATGTATTGAATTCCGATATCGTGACCGTTGGCATGTACGTAACTGGTTTGGAAAATCAAAATATGAAAAATATGAGATTTACGAGTTAAACCCTGGAACCTACGGGGTATATATTAAAGTGAAAGACTTACTAAAAGAAGAAATCCCTAAACCCCAATGTAGTTGTTGCAAAGAAATCTATTATCAGGAAGACCCAGGTGTATTCCTTTGCAATTTAACTGGTGAAGAAGTATTTGTTAATCATAAAATCTGTGATGACTTTGAAGAAAGCTACTGGCAAAAAGAATTAAAAAAAATGGGAGGATAATCATATATGGATAATACGGAATTTAATGATTGTATCTGTGAACTAATGGGAGACAGAATGCAGACACTAGTATTAGATTTCTTATATGAGAATTACCGATTTAACAAGGCAACAATCAACCGCTTTGATAAAATACTGG
>Ga0310786_10013194_pt1 | contig 10198 bp, 7 predicted proteins | sample AusTroGonzalo_MG_FD_203881 | JGI IMG/M metagenome (GOLD analysis project Ga0310786, IMG submission 203881) | Bovine rumen microbial communities from tropical cattle in Woodstock, Queensland, Australia - Gonzalo_03 (v2) (version 2) | ecosystem: Host-associated > Mammals > Digestive system >... | reverse complement strand
CGGCGTGGGGTCGGGTTCCGGTTCCGGGGTGGGAATCGGCAGCGGCGTCGGCTTCTCTTCGCAGGCGCAGGAGCCCATGACCAGGGCCAGCAGGAGGAATAATCTCTTCATCTTACTCCCGGCTGAAAATGAGGACGCAGCTGATGGCGGCCACGATACCGATGATCTGAGGCACGGTAGGGACGGCCGCGTAAAGGAGAAGGGAAATGACACACATGATCACCGGAGCGCAGGCATCGGCCAGCGGGGCAATGACCATCGCCTTGCCGTAGCGGTTGGCATACACGAGCGTGAAGGCGCCGATGGCGTTGAGGATCTGCACGCCGAACACTTTGGCCGCTTCGCCCCAGCCGTCGGCGAGGACGTTGTTCTGGCCCTTGCCCATGAGCAGCGCTACGGGAATGAGCAGCACGGCGGCGATGGCCATGTACACGAACACGCTCTCGGCATCCGGCGTGTTGTTGTTCGCGAGCTTCATCACGAAAGCCTGGACACCCCAGCAGATGAACACGATGGAGGCGAAAAGGATCCAGATGCGGCTGGTGGCCGCGCCGTCCTTGCTGTCAGGCAGGGCGAAGCACACGAGCGCCACGAAGGCGAGGGCGATGCCCAGGACGCCGAGCTTGGACACTTTCTCCTTGAGGACGGTGGCCGACAGGAGTACCGTCACGATCGGCGCAACCGAAATCATCGGCATCACCAGATACGCCGGGGCATAGTCGAGGGCCAGGAACAGCACGAGCTGTCCGCCGGCGCCCAGCAGACCCACGGCCAGGCTCAGCAGGGCCGGTTTCGTCCGCACATCGAGCTTGAACTTGATGTTGATGAGGGCCGCGATGGCGCACGGAATCATGCTCAAGGCCCAAATCACGTAAACCATCGTCTTGGGCAGCGTGGTCTGGTCGCTGAAAGCGCCCCACACGCCCCACGTAACCATCGTAATGATGGCATATAACAGCCAATTGTGTTTTTTCTGTGTCATATCAGTGTTATTTTACAAAGGAAGCAATGATTCGGCCCCATTCGTCATTCTCGCGAATTCCAGTGAACGCCTTCGAACCCGGACCCCATGCATACACCGGCACGGCGATGCCGTTATGGCTCTCGCTGGCGAAGAAAACGCCGATTTCGCCCTTCTCCAGGTCGCCGTCCTGCAGAGTGAGGCAACCTGTGGCGTGATCGGCGGTGAGCACCACGAGGGTGTGACCGTCGGCCTCCGCCCATTTCAGCACGTCGCCGATGGTGCGGTCGAAGTCCAGGAGTTCCTCCATGGCCTTGCCGATGTCGTTCCCGTGCAGCCAGTCGTCGATGCAGGAGCCTTCCAGCATCATCACGAAGCCGTTGTCGCCGCTCTCCCGGGACAGGATGTCCAGCCCGCGGGCCACAGTGTGCCGATACAGGTCGCCGCGCTCCATCGCCACCGGAAGGTTGTCCGGAGCGAGAATGCCGATGACGGGGAGTTCCGCCTTCATCAGTTCGTCCTCCGAAAGGGCGACGGTATAGCCTGCAGCGGCCATTTCCTTCGTGATGTCACGGCCGTCCTTCCGGTTGACGGTGAACCAGTCCAGACCGCCGCCGGACAGATAATCCACGCCGCAATCGACATAGTCGGCGATGAGATCGTCCTGATTATAGCGGTATTCGTTGTGGCAGCAGAAATCGCAGGGGGTAGCGTCGGCGAAATGGCAGGTCACCGCCACACCGGTCTTCTTGCCCAGTTCCTTTGCCTTCACGAGCACGGACGGGATGTCAGTGCTGTCGGCGGCCGTACCCACATGGCTGTAGCCGGTCTTTTGGCCGGAGGAAATCGCGGTTCCGCCCGCGCCGGAGTCGGTAATGAGCTCGTTGGTGCAATAAGTACGGGACAGGCCGATGGAAGTGAAATTGTCGATGTTCAGCTTGCCGTGGTTCACCACCCAGGCGCAGCTGACCTGCTCCAGGCCCATGCCGTCGCCGATCATGATGATGACGTTGCGGACCTCGTTGTCCTGAGACGGTTCCTCAACCGAAACGATTTCGTAAGGGTTCGGCGTTGCGTAATACTGCAACTGCTTCTCATCGTGTTTCTTCTTGCAGGAGACCACCGCGACCACGGCTACAAGGGCGAATAATAGTGTTTTCTTCATATTATGGGTTTAATTTTGTACGCGTTTGAAACATACCTCTTGACAAAGGTAATCTTTTTTCCGGAAAAGAAACTTAAAAAGCGGCCGAAACGAAAGTAAACGAAACATTTTGTTTCCTATTTTTCTTTCGTTAGATGCAAATGAAACGGATAATCATTATCTTTGCGACAAATAGCACAAATCACTAATCCATTAATACCATGAATTTCCGTCTTTTATTCGCAGGCCTCCTGGTTCCGGCCATGCTCTGTTGCAACAAGCCTACCCCGGAGCCCGAACCGCAGCCCAAACCCGAACCCGAACCGGACAAAACCGTTACCGCCACCATCACTGCCAGCGACGTGACCGTGGAAGAAGGTCAGACCGTGTCGATTGGCGCCGCCACCAACTCCAGCCAGGCGATTACTTACGCATCGGCCGATGAATCCATCGCCACCGTGTCCTCTGCCGGTGCCGTGACGGGCGTGAAGGCCGGCAACACCACCATTTCCCTGAAGGTCCCCGCCGTGGAAGGCAAGTTCACGGCCGCTGAAGCTACTGTCAACGTGACGGTTACTGCGAAAGCTACTCCTCCGGATCCCGAAGACGATCTCGCTCCGGAAATCAAGGACGGCGATGTCGTCCTGGCCACCAACGCCAACGTGGAAAAGTTCCTGACCGACGTTCATTATCCCACCCACGATTATTCCTATACGAGCCTCATCACCTGGGCTCAGGAGAACGATGTGGCCGTTTGCCCGGGCAAATCCGACAAACCGTCCGAATACACGATCCGCTGGACCGAGAATCCTAAGGCGAAGGGCGTGGTGGTCACCGTTTCGGAACCCACCCGTGACTGGGTTTACACCCCGACTGCGGACAATGCCTATGTCGTCATCACGAACCTTCTTCCCAACACGCACTATACCTTTAAAGTGATGGAGGGTGAGTCGCTGATGAAGGAAGGCGCTTTCGACACCTATGGCAAGGTGCATCAGGTGTACTTCAAGAACGTTCGCAACAGCCGCGACCTGGGTGGCTGGAAGACCGAGGACGGCAAGACCATCAAGTACCGCATGGTCTATCGCGGCGGCCGCTTCGACGGCTTGGCCAAGAGCGGAAAGACCGCCCTCAAGACGGAAGGCCTCAAGGCCGAACTGGACCTCCGCGGCCACAGCGACGTGGACTCCGACAGCTCGCTCAAGGGCATTGTCGATGACTACGAGTTCTGCGCTCCCGTCATCGAAGAAGGCTACTCCCAGATGCTCGAGCAGGACAAGGAGAAGACCCGCCAGTGCATGCAGTTCATCTTCGACATGGTGGACAAGAACAAGCCCGTCTATTTCCACTGCTCTCTCGGTCGTGACCGTACCGGCACCGTCGCCATGCTTACCCTCGGTATCCTGGGCGTTCCGGAAGGCGACATCTCCCAGGAGTACGAGCTGACCCAGTTCGCTCCCCACGGCTACGCCACCTCCGACGGTGAGAAGACCAAGATGACCCGCCTCGCCGACTATGACGGCGCCGCCAACGTCATCTGGAAGTACGCCGGCGAGAACGGTTCCTTCCAGGACGGCGTCAACGCCTACCTCCTTGAGATCGGCCTCTCCCAGGCGGACATCGACAAGTTCAAGCAGAACATGCTCCAGTAGCATTTGCCTGAAGGCATAATAAAGGAGGGTGACCGCGATGGTCACCCTCCTTTTTTGTGTGATATGCGCTGAGCGGTTACTCGGAGATGAGGAAGTCATCCAGTCCGGAGAGCTCGTACTTGTAGATGTAGGAGGTGGAGCCGTAGTCGTCGCCCACCCAGACGCACTGGTTCTTGTGGTCCACGCTGATGGATTCTTCGTTGGAGGAGGTCTTCAGCGTGTAGGCGCCCAGCAGCTGCTCCGCATCTCCCGTGAGAGCGAAGAACTTGTGGGACTCGGAATCGATCACCCAGAGCCAGTCCGTGAGCGGATCGTAGCAGAGGCCGGCGATTTCCGTGATAACGGGGTACATCTCCCGCAGGCCCTTTCTCCACTTTACTTCACCGGTACTCAGGTCGCAAAGGTAGAGATAGGAACCGGTTTGCGTGCCTACGTAGACAAGATTGTCCTTGTAGTACGTGCAGCCCTCGGCGCCGGAGTTTCCGAAGTTGCTGGCGTCGGCGATCTTGAAGAGGTCTCTGGCTCCGTTGAATCCCTCTATCCTGTAATAATCGCCGTCCTGGCTCCAGCTCCAACTGCTGTTCTTATTCTTGGAAAGGAACGATCCCATCGTAAAGACGTCTCCGACCTTCTCGGCAGGGATGTAACAGACGGCGTTGGGCTCTCCGCTGATCAGAAGATCGCCGGTGTCATAATTGATCGAAAGACCTTCCGAGTCTATCGTATATGCCTTTTCCGTGCTTTCATTGAACGTAAAGAGGTCCGTTCTGTGCAGGAGTTCCCCGTTGACGGAAACCTGGCAGATTTCACTGCCGTCGCCCACGGCCCAGACGAAGTCGCCGCTGGGATCCGCGCAGATGCCGGACAGTTCATTGAAACTGACCGTGTACTTGGTCGTCTTGACGACCTCGGGCATGTGAGGCTTCGGACCGGAGTAGGGGACGAGCTGCGCGGAGATATCGCCCAGTTCCAATTTCTTTCCGCCCTTCAGGTTCGCATCCTCGGAATAGGTATAGGAGGCGGTCCAGCTGTCGCCCTTGGCGAAGAACATGGTGAAACCGCCCTGGAAGTTCATGCCGCCGGGGAAGTAGATGGTATTAAGACTTCCGTCGACCAACTGCTCCTCGCGGTAGGGATATCCGTCATCCTTGGGCTTGTTGGGCGTTTTCTTGGCCGAGGAGTATTCGTTCTTGAAGTTGCTGCTGTAACGAAGTCCGGGACGCTGTTTGCCGGCGATGATGAAGCGGTCATAGCCGCCAGATACCGTGAAGGAGATGAAGGAAGAGACATCGGCGAACTCGAAACCGTTATCGACCAGATAAGCCTGCGTGAGCAGGATGTCGCTGACAGTAAAAGTGATGAGCTTGTTGGTGAGCCCGTCTTCTTTTTTCACGGCATCGGCCGGCCAGACGGCGTACAGGGGATCCGGATCCGTGAAGTACTTGAACAGGTCGCCTTCCAGGTTCACGCTGGCCGTTTTGCCGTCGGCGGAGATCTCGTCTGCCTTGAGGGTGATCACTTGAGCGGCAGGGCCGTAACCGCCCTGGACGTAGATCTGGTCACCAGCTTCCCACTGTCCTTTGAACGGCGAGGCGGTGAAGGTATAGACACCGGGCTTGGGCTTGTTGTCGGGCGGGGCGGCGGCTTCCGTAACCGTCACGTTGATGGTCTTTTCAGCGGCCGTGAACTTGCCTTCGACGGCGGGAACCTTCAGGGTGACGGTGGTATTGCCGGCTTTCACGCCCTTCACGGCACCAGCCGTGGAAACCGTGGCGATGGTCTCGTCGGCCGATGTGTAGGTAATCAGCTCGCTGGAGTTGGTGGCGGCGCCGATCGACACGGTCTTGCCTTCTTCCACGGTCACATCATTGGCCGTGATGGTAGTCGTTACCGTCTTGTCCGGCTTGGGTTCCGGCTGCGGTTCGGGCTGGGGCTCGGGCTTGTCGCAGGACAGAAAAAGAACGGCCGCTGCGGCCGAAAAAAGGAGATACTTCTTCATGGAGTGTTTTGTTATAATGCCAATGTATAGCCGCGTTCGACCGTGCCGTCGGCGGCTATGACAAAGTAAACGGGAGTCATGTGGAGGTCGAAAACGACGTCGCCGTTTTCGGGGGAGAGATAATCCCAGCCCGGAACGGAAGGCTGGGGGCCGTAGCCGAGGCAGACGGCCAGTTTCTTGACATCGTTCCACTGCGGGTCCTCCGCGAGTTTCTGCAATGCCTCGCGGCAGGAAGGGCAGCTCATATCCAATACCAGCACCAGGGTGCGGGCATTGAACTCGGAGATTCCGGGAACGGTGGCCTTCGCCCCCTCCCGGTTGTACAGAATCCATTCCCGCTTCTGCAGGAAAGGTTCGCATTCATCGGCAGTCAGGATGCCGTCGGCCACTATCCTGTCCACGGCCTTGTCGTACAGCACGGCGTTGCGGCAGGGAGATAGCGGCGAATAGAAGGAACCGTCCATCCACTCCGTGTAAATGTAATAGGCCACGGGTTCCTGCTTCATCTTGTCAAAGAGATCGTCCATGGCCGCCAGCGCATCCTCTTCCGGAGCCGATACCGCCTGCTCGGCAAAGCTCGCAAAGCGGTCCTCGGAAACGGAAAGGTCTTTTTCTAGGAGCGGAACGTCGTTCCAGAACCCACGGATACCTGATGCCTGGCACCCCGTCAGGAGCGCCAGGCACAGGAAAAATACCGCGGAATGTTTCATCCTTTCGGATTATTTGTTGAAGGTCTTGATTCTCATGAGGAAGCCCCAACCGTTGCCCTGTTCCTCTTCGACGGAGCAGTTCGGCATGTTGGAGAACTCCTCCCAACCGTTGTAGTAGAAGCGGATACCGGTCTGGAAGGTTTCGCCCATCGGTTTCGGATCTTCGCTGGTGTTGGCAGCCTCGTTGAACTTGGCGCGGTCCATCGCAATCTCATACTCGAGACCGGCGCCCTTGCCCATGACAAGGCCGTTGCCCGGTTCCATGAGCGCAACCCAGCCGCCGATTCTCTGGTGGAGCGTACCGTCGAAGTCGACAAATTTGCCACCTTCTGCGAAGCAGCCTTCGATGATGAAGTCATAACCCTCGAGGAAATAGCTCTGGTAACCGGACTCATACTCGCCGTCGGTGTTGATGCAGAGGCGGAGATGCATATCCGGAGTTTCGGCGGCAAACGCGTCAGCCAGGGATTCCTCGTCGAACTTGATGTAGTAGTAGACGGTTTCCGGAGTGGCAAAGCAGCGGATTTCTTCCACACCCTCCCACGGGGCGTCGGGATCGCACACGGACTTGGTGTAGATGCCTTCATCAAGAGCGGGCCAATCGGTAAAGTCACCGTCGATGGTGATGCCGGCAATAGGAGTCGGAGGGACCTCGACGGCGTTGACCGTGACGTTGATCTTCTTCTCGGCGGCGGTGTAAGCCTTCTCGACGGCGGCGACCTTCAGGGTAATCTGGGTGCTACCGGCTTTCACGCCAGTCACTTCACCCTTATCGTTCACTGTGGCGATGGATGCGTCGGCGGTGGCATAGGTGATGGTGGCGGTGGAGTTGGTGGTGGCGCCGATGGAGACGGTCTTGCCTTCGTCAACGGTCACGTCAGCGGCGGTGATGGTCGCGGTCACGGGATCCGGTTCGGGTTCCGGTGTAGGGGTGGGAGTGGGCTCCGGTTTCGGATTCTTGTTGCAGGAAACGAAACCGACCATGGCGATCATCGCCAGCAATGCTAATTTCTTGTGCATGGTAAAAAAGTAAAAGTTTGAGTGTTTTGTTATTTGGTCTTAATGGATTTACAGGCTGAAGGTGTAGAGCCGGTTGTAACCGGTGCTCTCTTCCCAGACATCGTCGTTGGCGAGACGGATGGAGAAGTCCGGCTTGTTACGCAGGGTCTCGCAAGGGTCGGGAAGGTTCAAATAGAGGGTCATGTTTCCGGAAATGCCGGTCGGCAGGGTCAGAGTCTGCGTGATGACGGTGGTCTGAGCCGGCATCCAGTAGCGGGGATCGCTGTTCACGGTCCAGGTCTTCACCACTTTGCCGGAGGCATCGGCGAGGACCCATTCCGCGTCGCGGGGATTCTGGGCGGGGGAGAAGCCGTCGTTGCGCAGGGTGAGCTTGATCTCGAAGTCCTTGCCGGCTTCAGCGTGATTGGTGAACTGTCCTTCTTCCAGGACATAGCGGTAACCGAGGCGACGCTTGATCTCCTCCATGCAGCCCTGGTCTTTCCAGCGCTTGAGAACGCTCTGGTGATAGCCGCTGTTCAGGTATGTGAAATGCTGGACGGCCAGGTCCTTGAGCGCACCGTTGTATTTGTCGGTACCCTCGCAGTTGCAGTAGTTGGTCAGCGCGCAGGATTCGCCGCCCATGATCGTGTACATGGTTTCGGCGGCCCAGTATTTACGGTCGTTTGAACCGGTGAAGGTTCCCACGTCGTTCGAGCTGGACAGATAGCAGTCGTTATGACCGGCCAGACGGGCCTTGGGCGTGTTCTGGTGGGCCTCGGCGCGGGTAAGGGTGTCGGCCAGTTTATAGCCGTACAGGGACATCTTGTAGCCCGGAGTGCGAAGTTCGATCTGACGGTCGGCGGGCACCGCCTCCAGGAGCGCTTCCACCAGTGCCTTGCGGGAAGCGTTATCTTTGAAATTGTCGGTATAATACCACTCTCCCCAGCTACCGATGAAACCGGCCTGGACGACCATGATGACGTCGTAGTATTCCTGGATGAGGGGCTTAACCTGCTCGAGATGCCTATGAACGAGTTCAGGCGTAGCATCCCAAGGCTTTGCGTCCTCCGAGTCGCTGTTGGAATAGCAGAAACGAAGGATACATTTCATGCCGCCGCTGCGCAGCGACTCGAATTTTTTGCGGATCGTCTGGAGATATTCCTCCGAGATGTCCGTCTCCACATAGTCCGTGAGATAGAACTCCAGCAGGAAAAGAGAGCGGCCCTGCAGCCTGGCGGCATTGATACTTGCCTGGGCAACCCCTTTGCCGTCGGCAGAGTGGACTTCCAGGGCGACATAAAAGCCTCTTTCCGGATTGGGGAAATTCTCGTCGGACGCGACGTAGGAGACGGTTTGTATCTTTTTCTCCGTGACCGTTACCTTGATGGTGGTCTTGGCGGCCGTGAACTTGTCTTTCACAGAGGGCACCTGCATTGTGATGGTGGTGCTGCCGGCCTTCACGCCCGTCACGTCGCCCGTTGAAGTTACGGTAGCAATGGATACATCGGCTGATGCGTAGGAAATCGTTTCGCTGGAATTGGTGACAGCGCCGATCGACACGGTCTGGCCTTCTTCCACGGTTACGTCACCGGCAGTGATGGTGGCGGTGACGGTCTTGTCCGGTTCGGGCTGGGGTTCCTTCGTCCCGCAGGCGGTCGCCAGCGTAGGAAGGATGGCGGAAAGGAGTAGTATTCTGCTGATTCTGTTCACGGTTTTTCATTTTAAAACCATAGGCAGGCCCCGGATGGGGCACCGCCTATGGATCAATCGTTCAATGGACTTATTTCTGGGTAACAACCTGGAGGGAAGGCATAACGCCGGAGGTGTTGTCTTCACTCGGGGCCGCGCTCGGGAGAACACCGACGGAATCCCAGTTCTTCTGGATGTCGAAGCCGATGGAGAAGACGTCGGCGATCGGGAAACCAACCTCGGCAAAAGGAGCACGCTTGATCAGGAACTCATACTTGCCTTCAATACCGGCTCCCTCGCAGATCTCATCTTCGATACCAAGTTCAGACCAGCTCCACTCGTCGGTATTGGGCTCGCCGGCATAAGCGAACGCACCGGGGCTGTAGGAAGTCAGGCCGAAGCTGCTGGCATCTTCGCCACCATAAAGGCTGCCTTCCAGCAGGACATCCGTGCAAAGGTCGGAGAATTCACCGAAACCGCCCGTAGAGGCGTCACCGTCCGTGTTGATGTAGCAGTGGAAAGGAACGTGGTCGACATCGAACTCAGGAGCCACCATGTCGGGATCCCACTCGAAGTACACATAGATGAAGTCAGCAAGCGCATAGACCTTAACGTGGGTGAGGGCCGGATGGAGGGATTCCTCATCGCCGTATGTCTTGGAGTAGGTACCGTCCTCAAGGGCGGCCCAGTCTTCGAACTGACCGTCGATGGTGATGCTCTTGAGCTCTGCCGGCGGAACCTCGACGGCATTGACCGTCACGTTGATCTTCTTCTCGGCGGCCGTGTAAGCCTTTTCAACGGCGGCGACCTTCAGGGTAATCTGAGTGCTACCGGCCTTGACGCCAGTCACTTCGCCCTTATCATTAACCGTGGCGATTGAAGCATCGGCGGAGGAATAGGTGATGGTGGCGGAGGAGTTGGTGGTGGCGCCGATGGAGACGGTCGCGCCTTCGTCAACGGTCACGTCAGCGGCGGTGATGGTCGCGGTCACGGGATCCGGATCGGGTTCCGGTGTAGGAGTGGGAGTGGGCTCCGGTTTCGGAT
>Ga0310786_10013192_pt1 | contig 10199 bp, 6 predicted proteins | sample AusTroGonzalo_MG_FD_203881 | JGI IMG/M metagenome (GOLD analysis project Ga0310786, IMG submission 203881) | Bovine rumen microbial communities from tropical cattle in Woodstock, Queensland, Australia - Gonzalo_03 (v2) (version 2) | ecosystem: Host-associated > Mammals > Digestive system >... | reverse complement strand
TCTTCACCCCACTCGGACTGATTTTAGATGTCTCCAATGGAGACAACGCCGGACGCACCGAGATATTCCGGCTATACGAACTACAGTCGTCCATGCGACCATTGCAAATAACACAGAGCACGTTTCCATTATAATAAGAAGACCTTGTCCAGGTGGAACAAGTCAAATCCCCCTCAGAAGTACGGTTATTCGAACCGGTCATATAACCGCCCAATATGATTGCCAAATCTGTCGGTGCAACCTTTGTACCATATCTCTTCATCACAGCCAATTGCCCGTTGCCATTATCATCACCCCAAATTTGCTCTGCCGTTAATAATGTAAAATTAAGTGACATTGTAGACTCCTTTATCCTCTTCCCCCTTGTTTGCGCTGAGCCCGACGAACAGCACGACGCTGGGCAACCCTGTTTTGCTGCCCCTGATATCGGGCTGCATATGTGCTGGAAAGATCTATAATCCCGTCCAACAGGGCTCTATCACCGGCATCATAGGCTTGCTGGGCTGCTTCGTTCAAAATATCACGCGCGTTCCGCAACCGTTTTATTCGGGCCGCTTCATGCAGGCGGTTCGGTGCTGTTTTAACGGCTCTATTTTTTTCTGCCTCCATCAATCTTTTTTTGATCGCTTCAACTGCCTCATCACTTGTTGCCTCTTCCAACCGTGCCGATAAGCCCATCAAAACCTTATCTCGTTTTTGCTTTTCTTTTTGCGCGACAATTTCTTCATGTCCCATTTCCTTGGCAAAATAAGTATCCAAATATTTTTTCATGAATGTTTTGGAAAAATCTCCGTCATAATATTTTCCTGTATCAAATTGAATACCGGCAAACAAACATTTCTTACTGACCCAGGTACCACTTTTATCCACCAGCCATTCAATCGGCTGAACCTCAACCCAATAAGCCCTCCCGCCTTTAACCTTTTCACCATTGGATAAATGGCTATCAGACGAACGCCCTATAACACGGATATATTTTTTACCATCTAGTTCATATTCCGAATAAGTTGTTTTTCTAAAACGCGGGTCATAGTAATTCGGATCAAATGAATCGAATGTATAAATTTTCCCCCTTGGGTGTAGGGATTGAGATTGATATAACCTCTCTAATTGTGCACTGATATCATTATTTGCAATTGTTTGGGGATATTCTCCATACTTTAAAATTTCTACACCATTTTTCACCGTTTTATGACCGTTGAGGACTAGTTTTTCCGTTTCAGATGGGGATAAAGCCGGCCGAACAGGTACCGAATGTGTATCTGGGGACATATGCCCTCTACCCCCATTATAGCCGACACAATACACATCAACCCACCGACGGCTAGACGTGGTCCAAGCGCAACAGGTATACTTTCCATCCATGGTTGGACTATAATCTGTGTAGCCTCCCAATAGGACGGCCAAATCTGTCGGCGCAACCTTTGTGCCAAACTTCTTCATTACGTCCAGTTGGCCGTTTCCGTCCTTACCGCCCCAAATCTGCTCTTCCGTTAATAATGTAAAATTAAGCGCCATCGTGAACCCTTCCATTCAACCGGTCGTTCATTGCCCTCGTTCGGCTTTACTCTCTGACGATAGTTTCAACTGCATTTGTTTTTTCAAAATCATTTGTTTGCGCGCATAGGCCTGGAATCGAGCATCCAAACACCGCAAAGTCAAATTATTTTTAGGGTCTGTTTCATCCACGGTTGAAAAAATTTCCAACAATTCCTGTTTATTTTCATCCTTTGTCCATTTACTCGGTTGAAAAGCCTGTCGCAAAACACTTTCTCCGGCTTCTATCAATAGGTTCACCACGTTTTTATCTTCGCCTTCGGGAACAGACAGGAAGTCCCTTTTTCCGGGATCCGGGTGTTCCCTCAGCCACGTATCATGTTCAAAAGTCTTCACTTTAACGCCGGCTTCCGGCACAAAATTTTGCCTTAAGAACTGGCTTAAAGTCGTTCTTCTAAAATCGCCCGTATACGAAGCATCTTCTTCCTGCAGCAGTGGGACACCGGCGATTAAGCCCTGTTTTGCAATTAGGATTCCCGAATCATCCATCAACCACTCAATCGGTTCCACCCGCACCCAATACGGTTTTGACAGAACAATAGCTTCACCGTTAAACGAGCGGTATTCTGTTGTATGGAAATGAGGGAATAACCGAACATATCGCTGATTATCCAGGCGGTATTCCGGATATTTCTCTGTTTCAAAGGTTTGCGGAGCCTTTCCTGTATCATTTTTTGCAAAAGTATAGTTGCGCCCGGTTTCGGGTAAATGGTCTTGTTGCCAAAGCTTTTCTAACTGTTTTGACATCGCTTCCCCAATATAGGTCTGAGGATATTCCCCGTATTGGCAAACCCCGATTTGTTTACCGTTTCCCAATCGAAGCGGATACATTGTTTCCGGTGAATCCGCAAAAGGCATTTCCGCCGGCACAATAACGGGGCGAACAACCACATTGCGTGTATTGGGCGGGATTGTCTGTTTATCGGATGTTTTGGCTAGCCCGTTCTCAGCCGTTTGCGTCAGATAGTAAGAATTATATTGTCCTTCGGCAGTTCTGGGAAAGGGAATAGAGCTTCCCCCCAGCAAAGTCGCCAAATTTGATATACCGGCCCCTTTACCATAGGTCTGAATAGCACTTAAAGGCGCCTGATCGTCTTTTCCCCATAATTCCTGTTCTTCCAATAATCGTATTGACAGCATTTTTTTTCTTAATAATCCTATTCGTAATCTTTTCCAAACTGGGTTATTTCACTCTTTTTGCGACCGAATGTTCTGGAACTGACGGCTTTTTGATTCAATCGATTTTGAAACAATTTAATCATGGCCGGGGCAATTTCGGAAGATTTCATCACATTGGCCTTACCGACCCGTTTTTCACCTTTTTTGATTAATTCTTCAATCGGGGATGGATCCTTGCCGATAATACAAAAATCCAATGTGACACTGGGCACACGTTTCACAAAATCGACTACCATCCCGTTTTCTGAACTAAAAGCTCCATCCGTAATGATAAAGATATGCGAATCCCCGACCAAGTCTCTGCTTTTTAATCCCTTTTGATGCTCAATCTGGTCCAGCATTTTTAATATACCGTTACGCATAAAAGAACTACCGCCATCCGTTGTGATACCCGGAATTTGTTCGGCGATATCCTTGGGGCTCGTTTCCGGATTCGCCATCTCTTTACACTTGCTAGAAAATAGCAAATCAATAAACACATTCATGCCCACCCGGCGTGCCGCTTCATACAAAATACAGGCCGTTTCAATCGCGTGTCGCATTTTGCTTTTTCTTGGTATTGAATTATCAATAGGATCATCCATAGACCCCGAAGCATCAATACCGATAATAATATCAATCGGAACGGCTGTTTTACGCTGATCATCATTGGCCCGGAAAATTTCTCTATCTTTCTGCGAGATAGGTCTGCCGGTTTTTTGCTTAGTCACTAAGTCTTTCAGCAAAGACGAATTCAATCGTTCCGAAATAGAATCCGACGGCAGCATTTCATGTTGTCTGGACATCCTTGTAGACAGTTTGAACTGTCTTCTTTGGAAGTCTTGCAAAAATCTCTGCACTTGCCCTACTTGTACACTGTGTTCATTAATAATTTTCTGATACTCATTGGGTGGCAGCCTTTTGACACGATGATTGATATCATCATCATACGGATCGGTTGAAGACATACCCATTCCTCCACCACCGGTAGCACCGCTGTTCCCCCCGTTTTGAGATTGGGATTGACCCGATGAATTACCCGATTTTCCACCCGACTGATTAGAGCCGGGCATGCTGGCCTCATCTTCCAGAGCCTGTCGTTCCAAATCCTCTACGCTACGGCTGCTGTCTTCATGGGTCGCATTTGCTTTATCTTGATTTTGCTTATCAAATTCATTCGTCGGGATGTCAATGTCACTCATTTCACCCAACCCTTCAACGTCTATCTTTTCCCCAGCATCCCCTTGTTGTTGACCTTGTTCATCTTTGTCACCTTGACCACCGGCTGAACCATCCTGCTGTTGGTCTTTTCCTTTCTCGTCGCCTTTACCGCCGGACGAACCATCCTGTTGTTGGTCTTTTCCATCCTTGTCACCCTTACCATCGGCAGAGTCGCCCTGCTGTTTGTCTTTTCCATCCTTGTCACCTTTGCCGCCGGACGAACCATCCTGTTGTTGGTCTTTTCCATCCGCGTCATCCTTACCACCGGACGAGCTGCCCTGTTGCTTATCCTTTTCTTCCTTATCACCTTTACCACCGGATGAACCGCCTTGTTGTTGATCTTGACCTGATTGTCCACCGGATCCGCCACCTTGGCCACCCTGTTGCTGGTCCTGTCCACCCGAAGACCCATCTTGCTGTTGATCCTGACCCGATTGTCCACCGGATCCGCCACCTTGGCCGCCCTGCTGCTGGTCTTGTCCACCCGAAGAGCCACCTTGCTGTTGATCCTGACCCGATTGTCCGCCGGATCCACCATTTTGACCTTGCTGTTGATTTTGACCCTGCTGTTGTTTAGCTTGGTCAATCTGTTGTTGTCTTTCCTTAACCATGTCATCAATAATCGGTTTAGCGAACCTGTCCACAATTTCAGTCAGAATTCTATTTCTTTCTTCTTGCAATTCGCGTGCCCGCGACTCAAACCGACCAACTAATCTATCCATACCATCCGGTTGTGCATCTTCAAATTTTTTACATAGCTCCTGTAGTAAAGCGACTGATTCTTCCGGTGACAGGAAACTTTTACCATCTTCTGACAACGCTCGAATTTGGGTCGGATCCAGACTTAACCTTTTTTCCCAATCCGGTGTATCCTCAAAGAATCGATTATTTCTATAAAAAGAATACCGCATCATTTGAGAAAGGTTTACTAATCTTTGCTGTGGCGTGGCAACTTTGTCCGTTCTGTTCAAATTAACAAACAAGCTTTCCGTCAAATTCAAAGCATATCCGATATCCACAACGCTATTTTTTGTCTGATTAACGGCATAGCGGTTCACCACATTGTTTTCGGATTCCTGCAACAGCGTGCTGATGACCCGTGCCCTAACGGACAAAGTCGCCAGTTGCCGGTATTCATCTTCGGTCATGCGCCGTTTTTGCTGTGAAACGGTGTCTTTAATTGCCTTCATTTGTTCGGTCACGGTGTGAATCGGATCCCATGCACTTTTTAAAGTCAACTTACTGTGGCCGACTTCATGCATCAAAGCCCCTGTCACATTTTCCAGCCCGTCAATCAATCCCCATAAAGCATCAAATTGAATAACGCCTTGATCCGGGATAAAACAAAAAGTCGGGGCTTTCCCAATTGAAAACCGAACATTTACCGCGCCATTTCCGACACTGGATCTTACCCGATACAGCGTTGAAAGCAATTCCCGTGTCATAGCCGGATTACGGGTAATCGCCTGCCAAATAGGCGTTTTTATAATATCATTTCCGTGTTGGTTATAGGCGGCCGCCAATTCTATTCCCCAAAACAGGGCGGACGGCGGACTGATTAAATCCATTTCCTTTGTTTTAGGATCCAAATGTTCCAGCAATTCTTGTTGTTTCTTCAGAATAACCTGTTCTTCCGGTGTTGCCAGGGCAAAAAGTTCTTGTTTTAAGGCTTCTTTTTTGTCATCAGCGAAAGCATCCTTTCCGCCTAAAGCCAATGTATCCGCAACTTTTCGGCGCAATAAATTAAATGCACTTTTTTCAATTTCAATTAATGAACCGTCATACATTGGTCTACTCCTTTAACAAGACACCTACATCACACATTCCCGTCGACATCTGCCGGGGACACATTTTTTCCAAAAGGATTTGTCTTCCAAAGTACCCCATGCATTTTTCCATGTTTTCTTTGTCACCCAATCCTCCTTTTGCCGTCGGCGATTAAGTGTCCATAGCTTGCCAAAAGACAGTTTTATCTTTTGTGACGGTTTTCATGATGGATTCCGCCTGCGACTGTGTCATAGCGGCGCCCTTTACCACAAAGATGTCATAATCATCTGCCAAATCGCAAGCTTTCCGAAAATCCCGTACATTATGCACAACATGGATTTTATCCGATTTTTTCAATTCTTCGGCATGCCAGTTTTCCCGAACCTGATAGACACGGACACATCCGACCTGATCCAAAAAGTTGTTCAAGACGATTTGTGTGGCAATTTCCGTTGTTAATCTTTGAACAAGTGGTTGTTTCATGTTTTTCTCCTTATCTTCCCCTACGTTGAAATTGTACTGTTGACAGCAGGCCATCATTCGGACGCAGCTGTTTAATCCAGGCTGCAAAATTCGCAGCAAACACCCCAGACCCTCTAGACTCACCAGAACTCAATCCTTCCTGCATCATGGATAAAACCTCCGGAACCTGGTCACCAACCACCGCTTGAAAGGTATCATTCAATTCTTTGGCGGACGCATTTGTGGACAGATAGGTAATCCCCTGTTTTTTCAAGGCTTGTTTTAAATCCTCAGATATTTTTTCTGCCCCGACCAACAGAGTACTTTTCGTTTTAGCATTTCGGACTACCAGGGTATTACCGTCCTCGGCACCAATAACACAGGTTTGAATATCTTCCATACTCTCCTTTGAGCCCTGATCGTTGTTTCCTGTTTCGGCCTTTCCCTTCTCCCCTTTCATGAATTTAGTGAGGAACGTGTTTTCCATTAATTTTTCCCGTATGCCGCCTTTTTTCTGCTTAATGGGAGCCATCTGATCAAAAATTTTATCCGAATTCGGGAATGTCATCGCAATCAACACTTGCGACTGTCGAACTGCAGAAGGTTCCCATCTCTCAGCATCCGTCACAGGAACCACGTCAAACATTTCCAGCGGTTTATCCGCAAAATCCCTCAAATCACGAATATTAGGCACCAAAATACCATCAGCGTTTTGATTATCCGCCATACTCTGGAACGCTATTTCAAATGTCCCCGGCGGGATAATATCATCATCCCCCCGTTTTTTCAATTCCGGATAGCGGGCGCGCAAATCGTCACAAATCAAAGCGGCATATTCGCGATATTGTTCTTCCGGTCGTTCAATATGGATATTCAACAGCTCTTCCAATGTCTTTCGACCACCCTGTTTGACATTCGGATTGGGGTTTCTTTTAATTCCCAAGTCAATCATTATGGTTTCAAGATAGTCATGCAGGCTCTTTCTACCAACTGTTGTATTTTCAACATTTCTTGCCACAACCGCCATCAGGTTAGTCCCCAATTCTTCCAATGGCTCATACCGCTTGCGACGAGGGGCCTGAACCGGTGTGCCCGAAGAAAGGCCCAAACCCCACGAATTTGATCCGGTTTTTGAAGCCTTCAATCGCGGTCTTAATGCCTTACTGATATGGCTGATTGCTTTACGCAAATTCAGACCGACCATTCGGGAATATTCATCATCTATGCTGTCCGTATGTCCTTTTTCTTCCGGATTTGACATATAGCTCCTGCTTCCATCCGGAATAATGGCCTTGGACCACGCGATATAAAACTCAGACAACTGTTTTGCCGCTGCCAACACCGCTGGGTAATGATCAATCAAATCCAGTTGACTTTGCGGTATCCTTCTTTTTTCTTCATCACTAAGGCCAGCTGTTCTGATTTGCCGGCACAGATCCGCAAACGGGTCTCTTTCATGATTCATGGCAGCCTCTTGACAACGGGCTCTCCATACTTCTTTATCGCACCGCCACAAGGTAGACATCGGCACACCCGTCAAGGCCTGACAAATACGATGTTCCCAGTCCTCCTGAGTGGCCTCACCGACCATAATCGGTTCCATACGAGAATAGGCGGATCCGGATAACACATTCGTGGATTCACCATCACTGGATGTATTACCCGTTATCGTCACGAAAAAGCCCGGTTTTCTGTCTCTACGATCAAAAGTAAAGCTCATCTCTTGGGAGGAAACAGTATGCCTGCTGAGTTCGCCTTTAAAGACCTGCATGACAACCTGTAAAGCGTTTTCCGAACCGGGTTTATTTTTGTTATATTCATCCAAAATAATCGGCCGACCTTCTTTCCAGGCCCGAATCAGCGGCCCTTCCTGCGTCTTTAATCCCAAAGCAGAAGCATTTACCCGATCCAAGTTATTTGCTTTTGCAACAAGATCTAAGGTTTCTTGAGCCTCCGGTCTGGACAATATTCCACTTTTAACCGCTTTTTCCCAATCAATACCGACCTGACCGTTTTCTTGAGAAAAGGCTTCTCCCAGACCTTTTCTTAACAATTCAATTGTCGGGGTCAATTTGTCCCGTTCTATCCCCGAATTATATCTTTCCAACAGTGAATCGATTTTTTCAAACAGCGTTTGAGCCTCAGGGTTATCAACAACAACTTCAAACAATAGTTCTTTCAAGTCCTTGGCACCGCAATCCACCAGAATGGCACCGTCTTCATGGATCAATCGTCCTGACAAAGCAGCCATAAAGGTTTTACCGGTACCGGCCTCACCTAAATAAGTTTCAACAATTGGCGAATTTTCTCCGGTTTCATCTTTTTGTTCCTGATTAGCCGTACTGCGTTGCACCAACCCTTCAACAAATGGATTGAGCAAAGAGGGGCTGGGTAAATTTCTGTAAAATTCACCGATAAATCTATCACGTTCCAAATTGGAATCCACATAGATAGTTGTATCCAAAGTGCCTAAATGGGGCTTTCCACCTTCTGACAGGGTGTCATCCTCATTCACATAAGGAATAGGGCAGTCCCTTCCGCCTATAGTATGTACGTATTTTAATTCTTCCATGATAACTCCTTTCACTCAACGACTCACACCTTTATTATACACCGAATTTAAAACTTTGTCCAGCTATTTTTGGTAATACCGTAATTTTTCAATATAATCATCTTTTTATCCCGTTCTAAATAATTAAATTCACTCTTTTCCCTCTCTTTTTAAACGCCGCATCGTGCGCCGGCGATTAACCCGATCACGCATACCCCGATCACGGGCATCATAGATTCGAACAATTTCCATATCTGCAAGTTCTTGAAGCAAGGCATTATCCCCCGTTTTGTGGATTTTATTGACCGCTTTAATAATGGCATCCCGCCCACGCCTGACCTGAGTGATTCGGGCCAATTCATCCGTCCGTTCCGGCGTTCGTGCGGGTTCAATATTTTTTTTGATTGCCTCTATATCCTTTAATTTTTCTAATTCTTCCAGCAATTCAGCCTTAATCCGCTTTCCTCTTCTCTGCCGAAGATATTCTTCAACCGCCTTTGACTTCCCTGACGCCTCCATCAACGTTCTTAAAATCCCTCCGACGCCCTGTATATGGTCTAAGCGTTTTGACATTAACTCCGACGGTTCTACATCCTTGGCAAAACAGGCATCCAGATATTTTTTCATAATGGTATCTGAAAAGCCGCCATCATAATAAGCGCCGGTATCAAACCGAATGCCGGAAAACAAAGCCCGCTTTGACACCCAAAATCCACTCGGATCCACCAACCACTCTATCGGCTCTACCGCAACCCAGTAGGGTTGTCCGATTTGCACCCGTTCTTTTCCGTTTGATATGCGACTGTCCGGGTTGTGACGGCGCCCCGTCACACGAATATATTTTTTTCCATCCAGTTCATATTCCGGAACATCAGGTTTTTTAAATCCACGTTTAGTACCCGCTTCGTCAAATGTATATTTTTTCCCCGTGGTCAACAGAGTCTCTTCCTTAAACGCGTTTTCTAATGCATCGGCAACAGCGCGACTGACAACGGTTTGCGGATACTCCCCCCAGGTCACAATATCCAAACCATTTACCCCCTTCATGCGCTGAGTTGGCTCAAGCTTTTGTGCTTCCGAAGGCGACAACACAGGTCGGACCGATAAATACTGCTGACTGGTTGATGTACTTGACTGGTGATTTAGAGGGTTAGTACAAACAGCATAACCCGTTATAAATTCTTGACTTCTTGTCCAGACGGACCCCGTTATGTCCAAATCAGGGGTTACCGTTGTTCCCATTCCCAGACTGCCGCCCAACAGCACCGCCAAATCGGTCGGGGAACACCCTATACCATATTTTTTGATGACATCCAGGGCATCATCACCCCAAATCTGCTTTGCCGTCAATAATGTAAAATCAGCTGCCATGTTGAATCTCCTTTATCCCCTATCCGCTTGTTTACGTTGCGCCCGGCGAACAGCTCGGCGCTGTTGGGATTTTTCCTGCTGAATTTGATAACGGGAATCGTAGTACCGAACT
>Ga0310786_10013188_pt1 | contig 10200 bp, 7 predicted proteins | sample AusTroGonzalo_MG_FD_203881 | JGI IMG/M metagenome (GOLD analysis project Ga0310786, IMG submission 203881) | Bovine rumen microbial communities from tropical cattle in Woodstock, Queensland, Australia - Gonzalo_03 (v2) (version 2) | ecosystem: Host-associated > Mammals > Digestive system >... | reverse complement strand
ACCGGTTCGCGTAAGCCACCCGATAGCCGGAGGAAAGCAGATGATTGCCCGTAAAGGTGAGATAATACCAATCTCCCCGGCGGAACAGCCCCGGCCCCTCCGTCCAATGGCGCAGGGTGGCTGTGGTGGAGAATTTGATTCCCTCGGGCAGCAGGGTCTTTTCGTTCAGGAAGCTTTGCTTGATCTGGCTGTCCTCCGGAAAAAGAAGGAGCAGCTTTCCATCGTCGCACACGAAAAAGGAGCCGTCGATCTGATAGCCGAAATTGCCTGTGACGGGCCGGAAAACTCCCAAGGGGGAATCGCTTTTCAAGATATAATGGCCGCCTCCGTTCGGGGATGTGACCATGTAGAAATCCCCCCGCCAATACACCACTTCCGGCGCGTAGGCAAAATACACGTCCTTGTTTTCCGTGCACCAGCCCTGGAATTCCCAATGGACCAGATCCCGGGACGTGAACACCCGCACCCGGTCCTCGCAGGAGGAGGCATACAAGTAATACATGCCGTTCCACCGCATCACAAAGGGGTCGCCGATGCCGTAATCATCAGTCGCGCCCCGGATCGGCGGATACTGGCCGGGGATTGCCATGGGATTTTGGTATTCTTCCGAAAGGACCGCCCCCGGCAGGGCAAAGCACAGGACCAATAAAAAGCAGATCATCCTCTTCAGCATGGGGCGAATCCTCCCCTCATATCATTTCAGGCCGGAATAGGCCATTGTATTCATCACTTTGCTCTGCATGCAGATAAACAGGATCAGATTGGGCAGAAACATGATCAGCGACGCGGCGGCGGCGATGCCCTGGCCCGCCACGGCGTTGGTGTTGCTGGCCAAGGTGTTCATATAAAAGGTCAGGGTGCGCATGTTTTCCTTATTGGTAAACATGATGGAGGTTTCCGTATTGTTCCAAACCTGCTGGAAGGACAGGATGGCCACTGTGGCGATGGCGGGCCGCACCAGCGGCAGGATGATTTTGAAAAACACCCGGAAATACCCCGCGCCGTCCACGATGGCGGCTTCGATCAGGGAATCGGGCACCTGGTCGGTGAACTGCTTCACCAAGAACATGCCCACAGGCATGGCGATGAGCGGCAGGATATGCGCTGTGAAAGTATTGATCATGCCTAACTTGTCAATGAGCAGATACCGGGGAATGATCACGGCCACGGGCACGAACATCATGGCCAAATTGTTGATTTCCATCAAAGTCTTTTTCCCGCGGAAGCGCAGCTTGCTCAGGGCGAAGGCCGCCATGGAGCTGATCACCACGCTGCACAGCACCACGGACAGGGTAACGACCAGGCTGTTGAAGATATAGCGGCTGATGGAGATGCCGCCCTGGGACGCCTGGCGCACCAGCTTGGTAAAGTTATCCATGACCGGATTGCTCACCAGAAAACGGGGCGGAAAGGCGAACAATTCCTCGATGGGCTTGAAGGCGTGATTGATGATAAACAGGATCGGCAGGCTCATAAACAAAGCCAGCGGAACCAGCACCATGTACATGGGGATCTGGTTCAGATGGAACCGGTCCGGGTTGAATCGCGTTCTGCGCATGGGATCAGCCTGCCTTTCAAAGTGCTGGGATAGGCGTTCCTCCAAGAGGGAGGCGCGGGTGCGTCGCGCCTCCCCGGGAAAAACGAATCAATGATTTGATGAATCGGAAAAGTTTACTCGGTGATGGAAGCCAGGTAATTGTCGCGGGCACGGTTCGCTACCGCTTCCAGCTCGGCGGCCACGTCAGCGGCGCTCAGTTCGCCCCGTAGGATCTTGCCGTCGATATCGTTGGAATTGTAGTAGGTTTCGATCTCACCCCAGCCGGGGCACACGGGCCAGTTGGAAGGAACGAAGTTCACGCCGCGGTTCAGAACGGCTTCATAGAAGCCCTTGATGGTATCGTCGGCGTTATCCACCAGATCCTGCCACACTTCGGGGGTGCTCACCACGGGCATGCGGCTGACGGGATAGCCCAGGGAACGGTAGGTCTCCTGGCGCTTGAGCGCGGCCATGGGGCCCCAGCTCATCCACTTGGCCAGCTCCCAGGCTTCCCGGGGATGCTCGGTGGAAGCGGAGATGATGCCGTTGTCAACGATGGCCAGTTCGCCCTTGCCTTCGCCCTGGGGCAGCGGATAGTACACGAATTCGCAGCCGGTTTCTTCCTTCACGGTGGTGTTGAACATGGCCATGGTCCAGGGCCAGTCGGTATGCATGGCGGTGCGGCCTTTGCCGGGAGGCCAGGCGCCGGGATCGCCCAGCACGGCTTCCTTTTCTTCCGCGCTCATCCACTCACAGATCTTGTTGTTGATCACTTCGGCGCGGGTTTCCACGGCTTCGATCCAGGCGTCGTCAAAGTGATAGGCTTCGCCGTCCCAGCCGAATTTGCCCTGATTGCCGTTTATGGCGGCGGGGAACAGGTCCACGTACAGTGGATTGGACACGCCGTAGTAGTATTCTTCGGGGTGGCTCAGTTCCTCGGCCAGCTCAAAGTATTCGTCCCAGGTCCAGTCGGTGGAGGGCAGTTCCACGTTATACTTTTCAAACAGGGTCTTGTTCATGAAGATCATGTGGGGGAACAGCACGGCGGGATAGGAATAGTTCTTGCCGCCGATCTTGCTGCTGGATACCATGGTGGGATACAGTTCCGCGGCGTCCGGGTCTTTCTCGTAGAATTCGGTCAGGTCAAGCGCCCATTCGTTGGAAACGGCGGCGCTGACGGAAAATACCCAGAACACGTCGGGCAGATTGCCCTGGGCGGCCAGGTTGGTCAGGCCCTCGTCCCAGGTGCCCTGATCGATGGGCACGAATTCCACGTGAATGTTGGGATGGGCTTCTTCAAACTGGGCGATCAGCGCCTGCAGCACTTCGGGTTCTCCGGCTTCCGCCTGGCCCCAGCAGGCGTACCGCAGGGTGATTTCTTCGGTGGTCAGGGGTTCCAGGCCCTCAGCAAGGGCCAGGGGCAGCGCGCTCAGGACCAGCGCCAGGATCAACAGCATGGAAAGTACCTTTTTCATGAGTGAGTCCTCCTTTTTGATTCTATATCTGACACGGGACGAAAAGCAACGCACCGCCTTTTCCCGCAAAGATATCAATAGTTATTCTCCCGTGATGCCGCTTCTGTCGATGGCTTCGGTGAAATACCTTTGCAGGCAGAAGTAGATGATAAGCAACGGCAGGATGGTGAGGATAGTGCCCGCCATGGTAACGGCCTCGTTTTGCACGTTGGTAGCCCCGCCCATTTTAGCCGCCCAGCCGCTCACCTTTTCAAGATAAGCCTTGTAGCTGTCCTCGAATTTGCTCAGCTCCATCAGCAGCGTGGACACGCTGTGGGTATCGCCCAAAGCGGCGTTGCCCATATAGAGACTGGTGGTGTAGGTTTCATTCCAGTACCACACGAAGGAAAACAGGAAGGTGGTCAGCATGGCGGGCAGGCCCAGGGGAACGCCGATGGTGAAGAAGATGCGCTTTTCGCTGGCCCCGTCCACCCGGGCGGCTTCGTCCAGGGATACGGGGGTCTGCTCGTAAAACGCCTTGTATATCAGGATGAAAATGGCGCTGCGCAGGCCCTGGCCGGTGACCGCGGGCAGGATCATGGTGAGGATGGAACCTAAGATGCCGTAATCGGAATACAGGGTATAGGTGGGCACCATCAGCACGGGAAAGGGCACGATGAAGGTGAGCAGCACGCAGCCCATGAGCAGGTTTTTGCCCTTGAAACGGAATCGGGCGAAGGCGTATCCCGCCAAAGCGCAGGAAGCGGTCTGGCATAGGGAAGGCAGGAAGGATACCAGCAGCGTATCCCACAGATGCTCCTGAAAGCCCATCACATCCAGCGCTTTCTCATAATTGTCCAGGCTCAGCTGATGGGGCAGCCACTGCACGGAGGGGTCCAGCAGGTCCGTCAGGGATTTTAGGCTGGTCACCGCCATATGCAGGATGGGATAGATGTACACAAAACCCAGGGCCGACAGCATGACGTACAGAAAGGTTTTCATGATCAGGCCCAAACGGTCGTTCGTACCCAAGAGCAGCTTCCGGAAGGCCTCGGCCCAATTCTTTTTTTTCGCTGATTTACTTTTCATGCCTGCCTCCTTTCCGCCTGGCGGCGCGCTGGGCGTGGAGCCGCTCCACGCGCACCTGTTCCCTGGTTTTCACCACTTCCACCTGGGTGGCTTTCCTGGGCTTGGTGACCAGATAAATGACGGAGAGACCCACGGCCAGGGTGACCGTATACACCCACGCCATGGCGGAAGCCACGCCATAGCCGCCGCCGAAGGACGTATTGAACATGCGGCTGTTGATTTCCGCGATCACATCATTCAGGCCGCTGGTAGCTAAGAATACCAAGGTATAGATGCCGTTGATCAGGATCATGGGGCGCAATGCGGGCAGCGTGATTTTCCAGAAAGCCACCCAGCCGCCCGCGCCGTCGATCAGCGCCGCTTCATAAACCACCTTGTCGATCTTCTGCAGGCCCGCCATATAGATCAGGATGGGCACGCCGGAATACCACAGCACCAGGATCAGCTGGGTGAACAGGCTGTTCAGCGGATTGGCGAGGGAACCGGGCAGCAGCGCCGAAATGATGCCGGAAACGCCGTAGCTTTCGATCAGGGGCACCGTGGTGGCCCCTTCGTCCATGAGCCGCTGCAGCACGGGCCCGGATACCACGATGATGGGCAGGAAAAAGATGGTGCGGTAAACGCCTTTGCCTTTGATGTTGTGGTTCAGCATCATGGCGATCACCAGAGAGAAGACCAGGATCACCGCCAGCCTCAATACCGCGTCCTGATAGAAGGCGGAGAGCAGACCGGTGAACACCGTATCTTCATTGAACAGGTAGGCGTAGTTCTGAAAGCCCGCATAGCTCATTTTGCGCCCTGCGGCAGTCATTTTCACGTTGCTCAGGCTGTAGATGAAGGACTGAACCAGGGGAAGTGCGAAAAAGACCACGAATCCGATCAGCCAGGGCAGAAGAAAGATGTAGCCTTTCATTTCGCGGCGGGTGACCAGGCCGAAACGCCGTTTTTTCACGGCGCGTCACCCCCTTTCAGGATCACGTAGCCAAGGGGCTGCACTTCCGTGCCTTGGTAGGAAAAAACTGTATCGCCGTAATTGACCACGAGGAAGAGATCATCACCGTACTGCACCAGGGCCGCCTGGCCGCTGAGCAGCGTATGATCCGTCATGCGGCGAATACCGATTTCTTCCCACAGGGCTTTGATTTCCGCGTCCGTTTTCAGCACGGTATCGCCGATCACGTCCCATTGGGCGGTGAACACATCGGAGGAATTGGTGTTCACCAGCTTCTGTACCTCCTCCGCCGTCACCAGGAAGGAGGGAAACGCGCCGTACTCCACCAGCTTCAGCATCTGCCGCCGCTGGTTGGAATCGAAATTGTTGTAATTGCCCCAATAGGGCACGTGCCCGCTGAGCACCAGAGGCAGGAAAGGCACTTCCGCGGTGATGAACGAATAGCTGGTGCAGCTCAGCGGCATATCCAGATACGCTTCCATATACGGATAGTAAGCCGCCAGGGGGTTTTTCAGCGCCAGGTTCATTCCGTCCAGCGCGTCCAGCGCCGTTCGGTAGGCATCCAGCGTATCGCCCCGGGTGTAGTTGCGTCCTGCGGAATAATAGGAAAACAGGGTGTCGGTCAGGGTGGCTAAGGTCAGACCGGAAAAATCAAAGGCATATTGCTTTTCATATTCCGCTAAAATCTCCGCGGTGCGCCGGGGCGTGAGATAGTACATGACAGGATACAGATCCTTGCCCGTGGGGATTTCAGCCACGGTCTGGCCGATGGAACGGACGATGTCCAGCCGCATGTTGTACGCCCGTCCGGGGTTTGCCTGTACGGGATCGGCTTCCAGGAAGAAGATGCCGCCGGAAGATTCCAGAAACGTTTTGAGCGCCTCCATATCCTGCCTGCCGCCCAGCCTGCCTTCCAGGTTCACATTTCCGCTGCCTAAGTTTTTGGATAAGCCCCCTTTCATCCATCCCCGGAAGCTCACCAGCGGCGCGGTCAGGCCCTTGTCCAGCGCGTCTTTCAGGATATCCTGAGCTTGCCGGGCCGAAGTCATGGGCACCAGCTGATCCCACAAAAGAAACTGTTCTGTTTCCGCGCCCAAGAAATCGATCCGGGGCCGGTACGCGGTATCCGCCGTGCGAAGGGCGTTTTTTTCTTCCAGCATAGACCGGTATTTCCGGGCCATGCCCGCGTATGTGGCTTCCCCGTCCCTGAGGATACAGAAGCGAACCGCCATATCCCGGCAGTAGGGGTTGGTTTCCCGGGCGGGCAGGCCCATGGTGCGGGTGGTTTGGCGGATATAGGTTTCCCGCAGGATGAAATGCGCCGCCGCCCAGTTGTATTCCGTGATGACGCCGCCGGGATAAGCTAAGATCTCAGCCGCTTCTTCCCCTTCTTCCACCACGGCCAGGAAAGCGCCGCCCCGGTCGGTATACGCCATGCCGTACAAAGGCAGGGTGATCTTTTCAGCGGGACGGTTCAATGTGGAAGAAACGCTTCGGTCCACGCCCACGTTATCGCCGTAGATACGCTTCACGTAGGGTGTATTGCCCATGCCCCGGCCGTCGGAAAAGCTGATGATGGCCCCCGCCGCCTCGGGCACCAGGATATAGCCCGCTTCTTCGTTCAGCCTGGTAGCGCCGAAGCAGGGAAGCAGGTACAGCCCGCAAATCTGCGTATCGCCGTATTCCTGCATGGATTCGCCGGGAACGCGGATGGAAAGCCCGTCCTCCAGCAGCCTGATCTCTACCTTCATTTTTTGACCCAGGGCCGAAAAATCGATGGAGAAATCAACGCCGTTTTCCACGGGCGCAGCGGTGATTTCCGTTTCAGCTAAACTTACGTCCGCCCGCTGTGCTGCGGTGCTGGTGCCGGATGTGTAATCGATGGACAAAGTGGAGGAAAGGAAACCTTTCCAGGAAGCGTTCCCCGACACCTGCTCCGGGTCCGCGCCGCCTAAGTATGTGATCCCTGACGCTTTATCCGTCAGGCTCAGGGCCAGGGTCTCCCCATCCAGGGAGAGCAGGTATCCTTCATTTTCCACAGTATATGTTTCGCCCAGCGCGGTCAGCGGCAGGAACAGAAGAAGGATCAGAAGCCATCCTTTAATTTTCATAATAGAACTGCGCCTCCTTCCATACGCCTGCAAGGAATTCCCACAGCTGCGCGATCAGCGCCGCGGCGATCACCAGGGCGATCACGATCATCAGCATGGTGAACAGGGTAAGCCCCAGCGTTACAATGGTTTCACGGAAGGAATAGTTTTGCAGGGTTTTCACCATCATCAGGATCAGCACGAAGCATCCCGCCAGGGACACGATGTTCAGCAGGGAAATGATGAACGCCTCGTTGAACGTGAGGACAAAGGAAAGGCCGAAAGCGATGGGCGTGAGAATGATGTACGGCGTCAGGGCGTAAGCCAGGCCGCAGTACATTTGCTTGAAGGTGCCTTCCCCATCCCGGATGGAGCAGATCAGGTTGCAGGCCACCAGGAACAGCAGCAGCCCTCCCAGCACCACCGATACGTCGTTCATGATCTCATAGTGTCCGTCCTGCACACCCTTGAACAGGAAGCCGCACGCGTACTTGTTCAAAAGGAACAGCAGGAACACGGCCCCGTACAGCACCGAAGCGGACAGCACCGATACCTTGCCTTCAAATTTGACCCCGTAATAAGCGTCCGCCGGGTTCCGGGGGAAATAGCCCATGAATCGGAGCTCACGGATCAGCTTGCGGTCAGTAAGCGTTTTCCATCCCGCAGCCAGCTTCGCGGCAGGCGTCCACTTCTTTTTGAGCTGCTTCCAGATTTTCGCTGCCGCGATCAGCGCGATGACGCCGAATACCAGCCAAAGAATATTGTTTTGCGCCCAGACGTTGCGCACTTCCCAAAATGCGTCGCTGTACCCCGCCTTGTCGCCGCCTAAGCGGAAGGCTTTCAGCGCGTCGTCATACCTTTCCAGCTTGTAGTACGCTTTGCCAAGGCCCATCTGGGCATAATCGAACATGCTGTTTAGGCGGATCACTTTTTCCCAGGGTTCCTGGCTGGGGGCATACAGCCCTTCCTGATACAAAGCTAAGGCCTGATGCACCAGGGATGCGTATTCCGTGATTTCAAACCGCTGCACCTGGGCCTTGTCCCGGTCCAGCACATAAAGCCGTCCTTCTGCGTCCACATCGATGGCCACGGTGGACACGAAAAGCCCCGTGCGGGTACGGTCCAGGTCCTCGCCGCCAAAGTAGAACAGCACCCGGCCATCCCGGGTATATTCCATGATATAGCCCAGTTCGTTCACCACAAAGATGGTTTCTTCCCTGCCTACCGCCACGTCGATGGCGTTCTGGAAGCCCCAGTTCACCGGGTCCATGATGTTCAGGCCGCTCATGCTCAGGCGCTTTACGCCCTCGCTGCCCGTCGTCACGGTGTATACCAGGCCCCTTTCGTCCATGTCCAGCGAGGTGGGGGTGGAGGGCACGTTGCGCTTGAGCATGTTCAGCTGTTCCTGGGTATAGGTGAGGCGTTTCAGTTTTTCTGTCCAAGGTATTTCCGTGCTGTTGGCCCCGAAATAGCCTAAAAACGTGCCGTCGGCGCTGAATTGGGCGATGCCGTTGGTGTTACCTTTGCTGATCACATACATGCAGTCCGCGTCGTCCACGGCGATTTTCAGGGGACGGAACGCGTTTTTTACCCCATACAGCGCCGTGCCGGGATGGGACAAAGTGAAAACCTGGATCCCGCTTTCGATGTCGAACACGAATACCTGGTCTTCCTTGGAATCGCACACGTACAGCTTCCCGTTGCGGGCATACACCCCCGCGGGGGTGGAGAACAGCTTTTTATCCCCGATCACCCGGATCAGTTCGCCGTCCAGGGTGCACTGGATCACCCGCTTATTGCCCTCGTCGGAAATGAACAGGGTATCCCCGTACACGAACAGGTCCGCCGGGCGCTTTAGGGCCGTGCCGTCAAACTCGTAGAAGGTCTTATCGGGCAGGTATCCGTTTTGGGAATAGACCCGCTGCCCGTCGTAGGTTTCGGTGAGGGTGTAATAAGGCGCTTCGTCCGCCCGGGCAAGGCTGGACGAAAGGAGAACGCACATCAGCAGAGCCAGGATGAATCGCCGGATCTTCATAGGGCCTTCTCCTTTCTCAATCTTCCCTGAACAGCTTGCCGGACTGCTTGGTGATCACGTAAATCAGGATCAGGAGCACCACCGACGCCGCCGAGGCGTAGCCCATTTCATAGCGGATAAAGCCGTAATCCTCGATCAGGTTCACGATCAATTGGCCCGCGTACTGGGGCGTTGGGTTGGCGCCGGAAAGAGACACGCCGATGTAGCCCACCTGGAAGGTATTCACCACCGCCATGACCATGCCGAACAGCATTTGGGGCTTCATCAGGGGAATGGTGATATAAAACACCTCCTGGAGCCGGTTGCGGATGCCGTCGATGGAGCCGGCTTCGTACATGGTTTCATCGATGTTCATCATGCCCGCCAGCATGGCCAGGAAGCCCACGCCCATGCTGCTCCACAGAGCTACCACGATCATCACGGGCATCAGATATTCCGAGGACTGCAAAAAGGCGACGGGTTCGCTGATCCAGCCCAAGTTCAGCAGCAGGGCGTTCAGGTAACCCCGCTCATCGCCGCTGAACAGGATGCGCCACACCACTGTCATGGCTACGCCGCTGGTCATGGAAGGACTGTAAAGCAGCAGGGCCAGCACGGTGCGGGGGCCTTTGGAAATCTGGCTCAGGCACCATGCCAGGAAGAAGCTGAGCACGTATCCCCCCGGCCCTACGATGATCGCGAACAGGATGGTGTTGGGCAGCACGTACTGCATGAAGATGGCGTCCCGGGTGAGCAGATTCACATAATTCATGAAGCCCACGAAGGAAGGCGCCTGGATGGTGTTAAAGTTGGTGAAGGACAGGCCGATGGCAATGGCTACCGGGATCACGATGAACAGGGAAAACAGCAGCGCGTAAGGCAAAATGAACAGATAGGCCGCGCGGACGCTTTTCGGCCTCCTTCCGGGAGCGGGCGTTTGAATTTTCTTCATCATTGCAGCCACTCCTTTACCATCTCTATATCGGGGGCAAGGAACGGTTCGGTCAGCGCGCCGTTTTCCAGGCGGCCGAATTCCTCCAGCATGCGTTCCACTTCCCGGTCGA
>Ga0310786_10013187_pt1 | contig 10200 bp, 5 predicted proteins | sample AusTroGonzalo_MG_FD_203881 | JGI IMG/M metagenome (GOLD analysis project Ga0310786, IMG submission 203881) | Bovine rumen microbial communities from tropical cattle in Woodstock, Queensland, Australia - Gonzalo_03 (v2) (version 2) | ecosystem: Host-associated > Mammals > Digestive system >... | reverse complement strand
AGTCCGCGAAAGACGCCATACGCCATCGTGGCGACCACCGCCGAGACAAACGTGGGCGCGAAGCCGAACCACACCAGCATCGGGGCGCCACACGTCATCGCCACCGTTTGCAGCAGCAGACGAAAGCGCGGATTCCCGCGCCGCACCATCGCGTCCGTGAGGAAGCCTGCCACGATGATCGCCGCGAATGCGCAAAGGTGATGGTAGAGCATCGTACCGTTGCCGGCCGCGCCCACGGAAAGGTTGAACTTCCGGGCGGCAAACTTCGGCGCCCAGCTGAGATAGGCGTTGTTCGCAAACACGATCGCCACGAACCCGATGCAGTTCAGCACCACCGATGGATTGCAGAAGAACGCGCGCAGAGATTGCGCAAGCGTATTCTCCACCCGTTCAGATTTTCCATCCGTCTCTTTCGTCCCGTCCGTCCCTTTCGTCCCTTCTGCGCCATCCTTCAGCACCCACACAAAAACCACGCCCAGCAGCAGTCCTACGCCGCCGAAGATCATGAACACGGGCCGCCAGTAGCCCTTCTCGCCGAAGACCGACGCCACCCACGCGGCGGCATGGAGACGCGCGAGCACCCAGGCGACGAGCGCACCGGAGAACATGAGCCCGATGTAGAGCGCGGCCTGGTGCACGGCCATCGCCACCGAGCGCGTCTCCTTGTGGTGCGCCGCCAGGAGCGCGTAGGCCGACGGCGCATAGAACGATTCGCCGCCGCCAGTCGCCACCGACCGGAAGAAGATGAGGCCGCACATGCCGCCGACCAGGCCCGTGCAGGCCGTCATCAGCGACCAGAACATCAGCGACAGCGTAATAATCCACTTGCGGCTGAAGCGGTCGCCCAGGAAGCCGGCGATCGGCACCATCAGCGCCAGCGTGCAGAAGAGCGACGTATTGATCCAGCCGATCTGGAGATCCGTCAGCTTCAGTTCCTCCTGGATCGGAATCGTCAGGAGCCCGAACAGCACCCGATCCGCCTGATGGAAGAAGAACGCCAGCGACAACATCGCCAGCAGCAGCCATTTGTATCCTTTGCCAACCATTACTCCCACTTTCCCGCCTTCTAGTCCTTCAACCTTTCAACTTTTTAACTTTTCAACTTTTTAACTCTCCTAGACATCCACGTCCTCCGGCATGTGCTGGCAGGTGCAGCCGCCATCGACGACAAGCCGCTCGCCGGTGACGTTGCCAGAGGCCGGCGACGCGAAGAACGCCACGGCCTCGGCGACATCGCGTCCCTTCACCTCCGCGCGCAGCGGACAGTTCAGGCGGCGACGCGCCTTCGTGGCCTCGTCGAGATGTTCCCAGCGCTCGGTCCAGATGTAGCCGGGGGCCACAAGATTCACGCGGATGCCGCGCGGGCCCAGATCAAGCGCGAGCGCGCGCACCATCGCGTCCAGCGCCCCCTTCGAAGCGCAGTAGGCCACGCGGTTGCGGATGGCGCGCACGGAGGTGTTCGACCCCACGAACACCGCCACGCCCTTCGATTCCTGCTTGAGGAAGAAGCGCGTCACGGCCTGCTGCGTCACGTTGAATCCGCCGCCCACGTTCGTGCGCAGCACCTGCATGAAGTTGTCGATCGGCTCATTTTCCAGCGTGTAGCCACAGCCCAGGTGGGCGGCGTTGTTCACGAGAACGTCGAGCCGCCCGTCCGCCGCCTCGATGGCGTCGAACAGCGCCGTCACCTGCCGCTCGTCGGCGATGTCGCAGGGCACGGACGTGAAGTTCGAAAGTCCCCGCGCGCGCAGCGCCGCCGCGCCCTTTTCTGTAGATTCCGCCGTGGAGCCGCAGGTATAGACCTTGGCGCCTTCGCGCAGAAAGAGATCCGCTATTTCAAGGCCGCAGTTGCGGCTCGATCCCGTAACCAGAACAACCTTGCCGTCGAAACGTCCCATGGTTCACGCCTCCGCCACGCAGTCGATCTCCACGCGCGCGCCCTTCAGCAACGTCGCCACGCCTACGCACGCACGCGCCGGACGGTTCTCGCCAAACATCTCCGCGTATGCCGCGTTCATAGCGGCGAACTCGTTGAGGTCGGTCATGTACACCGTGCACTTGAACACCTTGTCGAGCGAGGAGCCGGCCGCCTCGAGGACAGCCTTGAGATTCTCAATCGTCTTCTTCGTCTGTTCTCCGATGTCTTCCGAGACGAGTTTTCCCGCCACCGGATCCCATGCCGTCTGGCCCGAACACCAGATCTGGTTGCCCACACGCTTCCCTGCACAATACGGACCGATCGCCGGCGGTGCCTTGTCTGCTACTATCGTTTCCATTGGACCTGTTTCTCCTTGGCACACAAGTATAGACATGCCGACAGACGAAATCAAGCGAAAACACATATCTTTTCTCTTATAAAAACCTCACACATCAAATAACGGAATCTGATATAATACTCCCATGGGGAAAAAGTCGATCATTGTCGCCAAACGCATCCCTCGCGTCATGGCGGTCATTTCCATGCGCGGAAGCTTCGGCGCGGAGGTCATGCGCGGCGTGTTCGCCCATCTGGCCGGCACGAGCGACTGGGGGATAGAGATCGTCCGCACCGCCTCGGAGTTCACGCCCGAGACAGTGCGGGCCGCGCTGGCGCACAGGGTGGACGGATTCATCATCGCCGTCAACGAAGGCGAGGACGACGCCTTCGCGCTGCTGGCCGCCTCCAGCGTGCCGTTCGTGACGGTCGAGACCTACATCCCGGCGCTGGACGAACGCAGATCGAACGTCGCGCATGTGTCCATAGACAACACCGACATCGGACGCGAAGCCGCCCGCAGCTTCCTCGCCCAGGGCCGTTTCGCCACGTTCGCCTTCGTACCGCAGACGCAGAAGCCGGATGCGCTGCAATACAAATGGTCGCGTCTCCGCGAAGAGGGCTTCCGCGAAATCCTTGCGCGGCGCAGGCTCTCCTGCGTCACCTTCGCCCCGCCGCCGGAAGCCTGCGCAGATTCGGTGTCGATGCGCGGACACCTCGCGCGCTGGCTCAGGAAGCTCACGCCGCCCGTCGCACTCCTGGCGGCGCACGACAGTACCGCCCATGACGTGCTGCAGGCGTGCAAGGCGGCACGGCTCGGCGTGCCAAACGCAATTGCCATTCTTGGGGTAGACAACGAAACGCTCATCTGCGAAAACACCGTCCCCTCCCTCTCCAGCATCCAGCCGGACTTCGAAGGCGCAGGACGCCTCGCGGCCGAGGTGCTTGACGAGATGATGTGCCGACGCGGCGGCGGAACGTCTCCCGTGAAGACCGTGCTCGCCCCGGGGAAATGCAAGACCGTGCTTCGTGCTTCAACCTCGCGAGAGACGATCGGCGGACCGCTTGTGCAGAAAGCGTTGGCCTTCATCGCCCGAAACGCGAAGAACGGCATAAGCGCAAGGGACGTTGTGGCGCACCTGAAGGTCTCTCGCGCGCTGGTCGATCTGCGGTTCCGGGAGGTGCGTGGCGTTTCGCTGCTGAACACCATCCTCGACGTGCGCCTTGCGGAGCTCAAGCGGATGCTCAGGGAAACGGACGACCCGATCGAGTCCATCACCCGCCGCCTCGGCTGGTCCAGCCCCAACTACCCGAAGAATCTCTTCAAGAAGCGGACCGGCATGTCCATGCAGGCCTATCGCATGTCGTCCAGATGAATTCTCCGCGTCGCAGGCGACGAGGTTGTCTTCAAACCCACCTATTCTACCTAACAACATCTGCCGATACGCGAAGCACATCTTCCGTACCGCCCGCCACACATTCGACCGTGACCACGAGCTCCCCATGAAAGAGGCGCATCCGCGGCTCGGTGAAGACCTCAAGCGACGTGGCGTCGCCATTGCAGATTCCCCTGAACTTGCCCCCGGAGACGCGAACCGACACCGGCAAGTCGCAGTCGGGGCATAGCACACCCTTGGCATCCACAGCCTTTACGCGAAAATAGCGGAGAAGCGGATAGGGATACGCGGCGTCAAGATCAGGTCTTCCAACCGGCTCCGGTTCTACGACAAGACGCGCGAACGTCCCTGCCGTCCGAACCATCTTCTCTTCCACAGCTCGCCCAGACGCATCATACGCAACGACCTTTATCTCCCCGGGCTCATATGCGACGTCGTTCCAGCGAAGACGATAGCGGTCAAGTTCAGACGCCTTCGTCTTTTCGCGACGCCCCATGGATTTGCCGTTCACGAAAAGCTCCGCCGAGGAATACGACGTATAGCAGTAGACCGGCGTCACCTCGCCCTTTCGGCCCGGCCATGTCCAATGCGGAAGAACGTGCAGCGTGGGAACGTCCTTGCGCCACTGGCTGCGGTAGAGCCAATACCGGTCCTTTGGAATGCCCGCAAGATCGATTATCCCGAAATAGCTGGAGCGCGATGGCCAGAACACCTTATACGGAGTAGGCTCGCCCAGATAGTCGAATCCCGTCCACACGAACTGTCCGATCATGCCAGGATTCGCCTCCTGCGCGGCGAAATCGGCGTCAGGAAGATTCGCCCAGTTGCAGCACTCCACGTCGTATGAACTGCACTGGCCATCAGGATGCATGGGCCCGTCAAGCCAAGAGCCATCCGCCTGCTTGCCGCCCCTGCCAGGGACGACGGGGAACTTGTAGACGCCACGGCTCGATACCGTGGACGCCGTCTCGCTGCCGACGGCAAGGCCGTATCGCGCCGCCGACAGAGCCTGTCCGTATGCGAACACACGATAGTTTACTCCGGGAATGTCCAAAATCTGGTAGTAGCCGTTGGCGGCGCCCTCCCCGGGACGATCCACGCCCTGCGTGACCGGGCGCGTCGGATCGAGCCGCCGACACATGTCCGCCATGAGATATGCGTATTTGGTCGTGTCGCGCGCATCGACTTCCCATATCTCGTTTCCTATCGACCACATCACGATGGATGGATGATTGCGATAGAGTTCAACCAGCGCCGCCAAGTCGCGCTCCCACCATTCGTCAAAAACCAGCGAATACCCCCTTTTCACCTTTGGCGTCTTCCACATGTCAAACGCCTCGGCCATCACGAGAAACCCCTCCTCGTCACATATCGCCATCGCGTCCGGCGCCGGCGGATTGTGCGAGGTGCGGATTGCGTTCGCCCCCATCTCGCGAAGCATGCGCAGCTGCCGCCGGAATGCGGACGCATTGAACGCCGCGCCTATCGAGCCAAGGTCGTGATGGAGGCATACGCCGTTGAAGACGACAGGCTTTCCGTTGACGCAGAACCCTTCCGGACGCAGCTCGACCGTTCTGATGCCGAAACGCGTCTCGCGCGAATCGACAACCACACCCCTGAGCTTCAACTCCAAACACAAACGGCAGAGCACCGGATTCTGCACAGACCAGAGAGGAGCCGATTTTACCGTAAGCACCCCAGTCGCCTCGCCAGATGTCGATACGAACACCTCAGGGCCGGTTGCCATCACGCGCCCGTCTGGGCCAATGATGCGCCAGGCAAGCGTCAGATCCTTCTTGGGAATCTCCCGCGAAGCGCCCCTAACCTTCTCGCTCACGACAACACGTGCCGTGCCGTCCTTGGCAAGAGAAGAAGTCCGCACGAACGTGCCATCCGCCGCAAGGCCGAGCGACGGCCCCGTAACGAGCCTGACCGGACGGTAGATGCCCGCGCCGGCATACCACCGCGTGGACATGGGAAGGTTTTCCAGGCGCACCGCGACGGTGTGCCGTCCGGCGTTCGTCGGCGCAGGAACGTAGAACGGGATGTATCCGTACGGACGTTCGCCCGACTTCTCGCCGTCTATCCAGACCTGCGCCCCAGCCATTGCGCCATCGAACTTCAGCGCGGCAAACCCTACGCCATCCGGCACCTCGAAGGTGCCACGATACCAGCCGACGCCTGTCCATGGCAAGGCACCCGTACGACCGGAGATGGCAAGAGGATCGATCTGTCCATCCTGCAGCACCCGTGCGTTCTGCAAGTCGTTCGTACGGTGGAACGGCCCCGCGATCGCCCAGTCGTGCGGGATGTCCACAGGCGTCCAGTCCTTCACGTCAAACGACGCGGATTCCGCGCCGACGACATCGCCGCGATGGAAGAGCCACCCGTCACAGACGGGCGTCACCGTCTCCGCCGCTGCGGATGCGGCAATGAACGCACCCACAGACACAGCGACAGCGCAACTGTGTCTAAATAGACTCATGGTGCTTGGATTGTCCCATAATTTACCTAAAGTTCACCGTGAATCCAATCTTCGAGAATGTCACGTAATAAACGGTATTCGCACCATCGGTCCTCGTTCGGATGGTACTTATCCTGTACTTCGGCATATGTGCCACGACAAGCTTTGACGTATCGAACGCAACTGCGGTCGGAAGTGTAAGCAGGCTAACCGTGCCGACCTCCGCCTGATCCTCCTTCTCGATCCGGACGGGCAGAGCGCTTCCTTCTATTGTTGGCGCGCTCGAAAGCACAAGTCCGCTTGTATTCTGCAAAGCCACGATCCCAACGCCGTCCGCGAACGCCACGGATACCCCGGCGAGGGCGGTTGGTGACGTCACACCAAGAGTGCCGGCGGCAATCCTGAACGACGCACCGTTCGGCGTGTCTGTGGCAACATCGTTCTCGTCGTCATAGAACTTCGCCGCCCCGCCGAGGATCAAGGTTCCGTTGCCGCTCTTCACGCTCGTGCCGCCGAACGTGATGGTCTCACCGACAGTCACGACCTTGTTGGCCGCCACATCCACCGTCGCGCCGTTCATGAGACACCAGCCGCGATTCGTCGCGTCAAACGTCGCCGTGTCGGTGATGGCGAGCTTGCACGTGTCGGCGATCTTCACGGCGTCGAACGTAAACGCGTCCACTGCGCCGCCAAGTCCGGCCGCCGACGCCACCTTGAGCGTCAAATTGGTCAGGCCAATGTCCGCCGTTGATTCCCTTCCGCACCCGACAAGCGCGCGGCCCGACCAGGCGGAGTTGTCGCCCTCCAGCGACAAATTGCCGAGATAGTCGCTGCCCTCGTTGCGGCACTTGAGCACGTCAAGCGCGACAATCAAATCTCCCGTGCCGGCAAGCGTCGAATGCACAAAGAACGTTCCGTTGCCGTTGACCCTGAAGTTGGCCGTGCCGCAAAGCGTTGCCCCGCCATAAAGATAGACGTTACAGTCCTTCTTCATCTGTCGGAACCATGCACCGTCCAAAAGCCGCAAATCAGCAACCGTAAGCGAATTCCAGTTGTAGAATCCCACCAAGCCGCTAATCGACCAAGACCGCCCAGGGAAAGTATAGGGTGTCTTGAAATACACATTGTAGCCGGGGTCGTAATAATCCTTGTTCGGGGATATCGCGTTCCCGTCCGTCAGATAATCCGCATATAGACCATCTCCATACGGCCCTGCACCTGAGGTACAGGCCTTCTTTTGCTTGACAACCGGCGCATGGGACACCTTGAAGTCCACGCCTCCGTCGGCGCGGACACTCTCGACAAGCACAAGACGCGGAATGCCACTTGCGATCGAATTTTTAAATAGTCCGCTACCGGCAGCAATCGCCGCCAAGAGCGCCTCCCGGTCAACCGCCGCCGCGTTCGCCGCGCCGCACACCGACAACACCGGTATTTCAGGCGGCGAATTCGAGCCGTCGTCTGTGACGTACGCCGTCGTGGCGACGTAATCGACCGTTATCTTCGCGCCTTCCGCCACGGAAAAGGCATTGGTCACAGTCACAAATTTTCCTCCGTTCAACTGCAGCGTGGCATCGGACGCCAGCACGAGCGAACCAAACGTCGGCGACACGGTGGCGACATAGACGCTTGCGCCGTTCGTCACCCAGAGCGTGCCGCCGATGTCGAACGTGGTCACACCTGTTTCAGGTCGAAGCCACGTGCGCGCACCATCGACAATCACCGTACCGAGGAAGTTGGCGAAACCTTTCGTCACGCGGAACGCGCGCTGGAAGTCGCTGTAGTTCACACCCGTTCCCGTGTACTGAATCCGGACGACGCCATCTTCATCGCCCGTAAAGGCAATGTCCAGCAGCGGATAGAGCCAACTCTTGTCGCTTTCCGCTGAATAATAGCATTCAATCAAGGCCGGGTTCTCCGCCGTGCCGCGTATATCAAGCGTATCGCCCTTGACGGTGCCGAAGCCGTATGAAACCAAAAGCTTTCCGCCTGGAAGGAGCGCGAGGTGCGGCGTAGTGGCGCAAAAATCGCGGCTGTCATTCCCTTGGGGGGCGAATTGGCCTTGGATTGCCAGTTCCATCCCCGGCCAAGTGCCACCGACCTGGCCAGTTCTTGTAGTCGAGGCGAGTTTCTTGCCCGTCGGCACCAGATAGCACTTCTCATCCGACATCTCGCCCTCCGGATTCCACTTGTCCGCAGACGGATAGCCGCCCGTACAGGTCGTGTCGCTCTTCAACCTTACGTATGTCGAGTAGTCGTGCGTATCCGCCGCAATGGCAACGGACGAGAGTGCCCACGCCACAACGAGTACAGCAACGCCGCCAATTGATCTCATGATGATCTTGTCCCGTTTCATCGTGTGCTTCCTTTCTATTTGACATCCTTGACTTCCACAAATCTCACGCCGAACGGCTCGACTTCGAACTCCTGCCCGGCGAGCGAGACGCGGACGGTTTCGTCCGCCTCGTAGTTGAAGAGCACCACAATCTCCGTGCCGTCGGACCGCACCGTGGAGGCGAACGCGAACTGCCGGTTTGCGCACGTCGGCTCAATCTTGCCGTCAACCTTGCCCCACGGCAGTCCCTCGTAGCGGGCAATCTCGTCCTGCGCCTCCATCATCTTCACCAGTATCTCGCCGTCGTAGTGAACACCCGAATAGAACGCATAGCCGGGACATCCGTTCACGAACGCCGCGAGCGCGAACTGGCGAATCTGGCGGGGATTCAGCACCTCGCCCGGACGAAGATAGGAACCATATCCGCTGAGCGCCGCCATCGGCACGTAAAACTTCTTGAGATGCCGCACGTCGTTGCGCATCGCAAGGAACGCGGCCTTGTCGATCGTGTGGTAGTAGCTGCAGATATGCCCGTCGAGCCACTTGTCGTTCGCGAGCGTGTCCTTGCCGCACGCCCGGCGGCGCGCCATCATCCCGGCCTCGTCCCCGTACGGCATGATGTAGTCGTAGTCCACGCACTTGAGCGTAGGATTGTATTCCCGGATGAACCGCGAGACGATCGCCACCGACTTCTCGTTGTGGCCACAGCGGAAAAACGCCCACTTGTCGGCTAACTTCTCCGCGATCTCCTTGGCGTCCGGCACATGATCGAGCCCCGCAAACGCGGCGAACGCCTTGTGGCATTCTTCGCAGTGGCACCACGTGCTGGATCCCCACGGCTCCATGTCGAACGTCACCCAGTCGCCGTCCTTGACGCCGTTGCGCTCCAGCGCGTCGCGGATGAAGCCGCGCAGATGCTCCTGAAACGCGAGGTTCGTCGTGAAGAACTCCGGGCACATCTTGCCCTTGACGAGGCCTGCGTGGGCGGGGTCGCTCGAGACCGCCCGACGCACGCCGAGTTTCCGGTCCGTCTCCCGCGTAAGTCCGCACCAGCCAGGGCGCCAGAGGTCGCCAAAGCGCCCCGAAAAGATGTACTTCACCGGACGCTTCTCGTAAAGCGCGGCAAGTTCCGCCTTCCGGGCGGCGTCCGACAATCCACCGGCCAGCGCGCGCCTGAACGACCGAATCCCCGCCGCCTCGTACGCCCGCGCGGCAGCGTTCGCGACAGCGTCATCGAGGAAGTGCCGGTCCACGTTGTTCCAGCTGAACACGAAGAAGTCCTTGGAAGTCTTGAGGTTGCGGGGCAGACGGCGGAACGCCATCTCCATCGACTTCTCCTCGCCACGCTTCTCGCCGTCCATCGTGCGGTAGCGAATGGTGAATGTCTTCCCGTCGGCCGCGCAACCCGGCTTGGGCGCGATGACGAGCTTGACGGCGACCCCCGTATCGACCTTGAAACCGGCCGGTTCGATCCACTTGAAGAAATCCGCCTTGCCAAACGAATGCCGGGCCATTCGCACACCATCCGCCTCGACGGCAGAAACGGCCGAAACAAGCTTTTCGAAGTTTGCCGGGCAGCAGGCATCTCGAACCTCCAGACCCTCCGGGATATCGACCTCAAGCCGCGGCGCCTTCATTTCCTTCATCTGGCCCTTGAGGTGGAACGAGACGGGCAACGGGGCGTCCGAGAAGTTGAGCATCTGCACCGTGCCGCCGTTCCAGTCCTTGTTCCATTCCGCAGGGAGCAGAT
>Ga0310786_10013186_pt1 | contig 10201 bp, 6 predicted proteins | sample AusTroGonzalo_MG_FD_203881 | JGI IMG/M metagenome (GOLD analysis project Ga0310786, IMG submission 203881) | Bovine rumen microbial communities from tropical cattle in Woodstock, Queensland, Australia - Gonzalo_03 (v2) (version 2) | ecosystem: Host-associated > Mammals > Digestive system >... | reverse complement strand
TCAATCTTTTGTGGCTTTTGATTGCTGTTGCGCTTTTGTGCGTTGGTGCATATTCAGATATGCTGTTTATGGTGATCATCGTCATAAACACACTTGTGGCAATCATTCAAGAAGTCAAAGCAAAACAAACCGTTGAAAAACTCTCTCTTATCACCGCTCCAAAGGTGCAGGTTGTTCGAGACGGCAAACTTCTTGAAATCCCAAGCGAAGAAATCGTGCTTGACGATATAATTTACCTTGAAAATGGAAATCAAATCCCAGCCGACTGTATTCTTGTTTGTGGCAAAATTGAAGTCAACGAAAGCTTGTTAACTGGAGAAAGTCGTGCCGTGAAAAAAGGAGAAAATGACGACCTTCTTGGTGGAAGTTTTCTTGTGAGCGGAAGTTGTTATGCAAGGGTCGACAAGGTTGGAAAAGATTGTTATGTTCAAAAACTCACACAAAGTGCAAAGGAATTCAAGGCGCCTGCATCAAACTTGTTTAGAGATTTGAAATATCTCATCAGAGCAATCGCAATCATCTTGGTCCCACTTGGAATTTTGACATTCTTGAAAGAATATCTTTACCTTGAAAAAGATTTGGCATCATCAATAAGAAACACAAGTGGTGCTCTTGTTGGAATGATTCCCGCCGGAATGTTTCTGCTTATAACAATTGGCCTTTCAATTGGAGTGGTTAAACTTGCAAAAAAGAAAACACTTGTCAAAGATATGTATTCCATTGAAATGCTGGCAAGAACAAACGTGTTATGCCTTGACAAAACTGGAACAATCACAGACGGAACAATGAACGTCGTTGAAGTTTTGAAAACAGGAAAAACAAATCTCGAACAAATTCAAGAGATTATGTCAGACATTCTTGCAAGTCAAACAACAGAAAATGCAACATCCATTGCGCTGATTAGAAAATTTGGGAAAGAAACAACAAAAAAAGCCACCAACGTCATTGAGTTTTCTTCAGACAGAAAATATATGGCTTCAGAATTTGATGACAAAACATTTCTCGTTGGTGCTCCAACCTATGTGAAAGCAAAGTTAACTCCAATGCAAAACAAGCGAAAAGAAGAGTATCTTTCAAAAGGTTACAGGGTTATCGCACTTGTTGAACACGATGGAAAGTATGATGAGGGCAATATTGAAGGAAAAACCCTTGCACTTATTGCAATTGAAGACCACATAAGAGATGATGCTTTTGAAACGATCAAATGGTTCAAAAACAATGGGGTTCAAATCAAAATCATATCGGGTGACGATCCACAAACCGTTTCAAAAATCGCCGAAAGAGTTGGGGTTGAAAACAGTCAAAAATTTATATCACTTGAAAAAATGAGTTTGCAGGAAGTTGAACAAATCGCCGATGAATTTACTGTTTTTGGAAGAGTTAATCCAGAACAAAAACACATAATCATCAAAACATTAAAGAAAAAAGGCAAAATCGTTGCAATGACTGGTGACGGCGTGAACGACACTCTTGCCCTTAAAGAAGCCGATTGCTCAATCGCAATGGCAGACGGAAGCGAAGCCGCAAGAAACATTTCAAAACTCGTTTTGATGGATTCAAACTTCTCCTCACTCCCTTCCGTTGTGAAAGAAGGAAGACAAGTGATAAACAACGTGCAAAATTCATCATCACTCTTCCTTATGAAAACTCTTCTTGCAATCACATTGTGCGTTATCACCTTGATTTTAAGAGTTGAGTATCTTTTCAAAACAACACAAATGTTCATACTCGAAATGTTCGTAATTGGCCTTCCATCTTTGATCCTAACTTTGCAAGAAAACAATGACCCAATACAAGGCAACTTTATTCCGCAAGTTCTCAAAAGGTCAATCCCTAGAGCAATCGTTCTTGTATTAAATTGCATAGCATTAATCTTGATCGAAAAAACAGAACTTTTATCCGTAAATGAATATATTGGTGCAGAATATGAAACATTAAGCACAATGGCAATAACGTTCGCAGGTTTCTTAAATTTGACTTGGTTGTGCATTGACGGCTTCACAAAGCTCAAAATGTTTGCAATTGGTTCCTCATTCACCTGCATCATCGCGACAATACTTTTGATGCCAAGTTTCTTCCTTATGAGAGAGTTTTCAAATAATGTTCTTATTATATTCGCATATATGATGATTTCAACACTGATCTTCATTGCAATGTATAACTTGATCAAAATGCTTGTCACGACAATCAAACAAAAAAATATAAAAGAAAAAACTTAGAAAAATTTCTAAGTTTTTTTTAACCAACTAAACTGTTGTGAAAGTGTTTTAAGTTTTGAGACAAGTCATATGTGTTTGCTCTTAAAGTAACTTCAACATAATGTGTTTTGTCGCCACTTAAACTTGAATTGTAATCAATAACATAAATCTTAAATTCTGAAAGTCCATTTGTTTCATCAACTTCAAAATATAACTCTTTGAATGTTACGGTTTTTGTTGAATCATACTTACTTTTGTATTCTCTTCCATTTTTGTATGTCAAAGCGATCTCGCTGTCATACTTAAATTTCACATATGGATTTTCAAATTGGTTATATATTTTTTGTGAAGTTGAAATTTGATTTGAAGACAATTCATATCCCGAAAGTCTTCCGCCGAAAAGTGCTGAAAGGAAAGATGATGAAAACATATTGTTGTAATATCCCAAGAACTCTTCGTGCAAATCATCGTCTTTTGTTATTTGTCCTGATGGAACTGCAGAGTTTGCTTTGTAAACATAAATCTCATCTGGTTGAAATGGCAAACACAATGCTTAAAATGACTATTGCAACTGCTTTGGTGCTTTTTTTTGTGGTTTTATTCTCCGTCATTTTCGTTCTCCTTTACTTCATCTTTTGTTTTTTCTTCTTCAAGTTTTCGTTGTTTTTTCACTTCTCTTTCATAGGCCTTATATTCTTTTTTAACTTGGTCAAGTTCTTCTTTTGTTATGATTCCCTTTTCAAGATACTTTTCGCCTTCTGCGATTTTAAGTTTATAAAGCTCTAACTTTTGATTTCTTTCATTTTCAATTTTGATTCTTTCTTCTTTTTCTTTTTGAATCTTCTCTTTTTGTTCCATCAAAGCAACAATTTCTTCTGTCTTCTTGCCTTCCATCAAGAGATCAACCTCTTCTTTGTAAATTGTCTCTTTTTCAAGCAAAAGTTTTGCCATTTCTTTTAACAAATCGATATTTTTTGAAAGCACTTCTTTTGCTCTCTTATAATTCTCAGCAATAATCGCTTTGACTTCTTCATCTGCTTCCGCAGCTAGTTTTTCAGAATAATTGTTTCTGGTTTGATAATCTCTTCCAACAAAAATTTGATTATCTGCGTCAAGTGACAAGAATCCAATTTTCTTGCTCATTCCCCATTCATAAACCATATTGTGTGCAAGTTTTGATGCGTGAGAAATGTCGCTCAATGCACCAGTCGTAATTTCTCCAAAAATAAGTTCTTCTGCAATTCTTCCACCCATAGACATTGCAATATCGTCAACAATTTTGCCATATCCAACAAATTGATCATCATTTTCAGGTCTTGACATTGTGTAACCGCCAGCCATTCCTCTTGGAATAATCGAAACCTCTTGAACATCTTGACAATTTTTAAGTTTCTTTGCAAGCACCGCGTGCCCTGCCTCGTGGTATGCAGTTATCTCTCTGTCTTTTTCGGTCACAAGTCTGCTCTTCTTTTGAGGGCCCATAATCACCTTGTTGATACCCTCTGTGATATCCGTCATAATGATTTTTGGTCTTCCTGCTCTCGCTGCCAATATTGCCGCTTCGTTGAGCATATTTTCGATATCAGCACCTGTGAACCCTGTTGTTATTCTTGCAAGAGTTTTGAAATCAACGTTTTCATCAAGTGGTTTGTTTTTTGCGTGGATTCTTAAAATTCCCTCTCTTCCTTTAACGTCTGGAAGATTTACATAAATTTGTCTATCAAATCTGCCTGGTCTCATAAGTGCTGGGTCAAGCACATCACTTCTGTTTGTTGCAGCAAGCACAATGATTCCCTCATTTGCTTCAAATCCATCCATCTCAACAAGAAGTTGGTTCAAGGTTTGCTCTCTTTCGTCATTTCCTCCGCCAAGTCCAGCACCTCTCTGACGTCCAACAGCATCAATTTCATCAATAAAGACAATGCAAGGTTTACTTTTCTTTGCTTGTTCAAATAGGTCTCTCACTCTCGAAGCACCAACTCCGACAAACATTTCAACAAAATCCGATCCACTTATCGAAATGAATGGCACATTGCTTTCTCCAGCAACTGCTCTTGCAAGAAGAGTTTTTCCCGTTCCTGGATTTCCAACAAGCAAAATTCCTTTTGGAATTCTTGCCCCAAGACTAGTAAATTTTGCAGGGTTTTTCAAGAATTCAACAATTTCTTCAAGTTCCGCTTTTTCTTCGTCTGCTCCAGCAATGTCAGAAAATTTAACCTTATTTGACATATATGCTCTTGCTCTAGATTTTCCAAAATTCATTGCACCCTTGTTGCTTCCCGCAAGCATTCTAAACAAGAAAACAAACATAACGAATGTAAACACCAAAATCAAAATAGTTGGCAAGTTTGCAAGAAACCAAGATTCCCGAACGATTTCAAAGTTATAACTTATGTCAAGCCCGTTTGTGTTTATATATTCGCAGAAAATATCATATTGGCTGACACTGCAATCAAAATAATAATCACAACTTCTTGGGAAAGAATCTTTATATTCTGAATCAACAATCAACATATAAAGTTCGCCATCTCTGTAATAAATGGCGTCAAGAGTTTCGGTTTCCCCCTTTTCATTTTGATATGTTCCATCAGCTAATGAATAAAAATTATCTTGTGAAATTTCTTTCCCGTTTGTTCCACTTACGCTTGAAAAAACAAAAACAATCATCAAAATTGCGAGCAAAGCGAAGAACAAGTATGATAATTTGAATCCACCTTTATTATTTTCTGTCATAGTATCTCCTTAAACATTCTTTGCTATTTTACCATACTTTGAAAATAGTTGCAACTGATTTTTTCCTAATTATAATATTTATATAAAAACAAAGTTGAAATTATACTTAAATTGCCTCGCTTTCGACACTAATCGCAAAAACAATATAATTCAAAAAATCCTCTTTGTCATCAAGCATATCCAAAAACGCTTGGGCTTTTTTTCTGTCGCTTTTCATCATCAATTCATAGATGCCAAGTGGATCAATCTTGTTTTGTCTAAAAATGCTTAAAGTGTCAGAGATTTCATCTTTCACTTTTTTTTCTATTTGCTCGGAGATTGAAGGTGTGATTTTGTATTGTGCAATGTTGTCTTGTTGATTTCCTCTTTTATCAACGATTTCATATAAATCCAAGTTCAATCTTATTTTCACTCTAACCAAAGGCATTCCATTATGAAAATCAACTCTTTTCAAAACCTTGTTATCCACAATCTCATAAACCACTTCTGCCTTTCGGTCATCATTTAAAACCGCATCTTTTAGAGTTATCAATCCCTTTCCATTGTTGGTTCGAAAGTAATTGCAAACACGCAAGTTTTCACTTGTTAACAGCGTTTGAATTTTCCCATTTTTAAGCGCTATCATATTGCCTAAATTTGATATGCCTTTTTTCTGCTCGCCACTATTTGAAGAACCGCTTTCTTCTTTTCCCTGTTCTTGCGAAGGTGAATCATTTTGTGAAGAACTTGGTGCAATTCCATTTTTCCCTGAGTTTGTAAGTTCAATATAACTCAACAATGAGGTAGATGTCGGAGAATAATAACCATCATAAAATGAGTCTATTGTGGTTTCTTTGTTGTAATAATTGCTTTCGCTATATCGCAAAATTTCCTCAAATTTAAGCCCAGATTGCGTGTTGATTTCTTTTATCGTCTTTATTACATCTTGTGCCTTCCCATTTGTTCCCGCAACAAGACACCCAGTAAGAACAACCGGCGAACGGGAAAAATAATCCAAAACCTTTGAAATGTCTTCTTCAAATAAATTTTGCGACAAAATGATTGATTCAACGTGATTCAAATTCACATCTCTTCCCAAAATTCTTCCCGCTTTTTCAAGATTTTCAGAAATGCTTTTCCCGTCGCAAGTGATGACTTCCAATTTTTCTTGATAACTCATATTGGCTTGAGGAACAAAGCATAAAAGGCTAAGTGTCAATATCTCTTCTTCTTTGTCAATTCCAACAGCAGAAACAATGGAATTTCTTTCTGTTTCAGATGGATAACTAATTGCAAGAGGCATATAAAACAGCAAAATAAAAAGAAAAACAGCAAGCGTTGGCGTTCTTTTCAAAAGATTAAAAAATCTTTTCATATTTCCTCCTTTTGGGCTTAAAAACTGAAAAAATTATGCAAGAAAGTGGAAGCAAATATTCCAGCACTAATGCAAAACAACATAAATATTTTTCGGCAAAATCAATTGTGATTACGTGGTTTGGAATAAAAAAGAAAATACCTATAAAAAACAGCAAATCATATAAAACAATTGAAAAAACCTTTCTTTCATTTGGAAAAATGCTTGAAAAAGATGAATCGAAAGCAGTGTTGTAAATTGACAACTGGAAATAATCCAAAAGCATTACCACAACAACTGCAACAATGTCAATTCTTCCAAGACCTGCAAATTTGTTTGAAAAAGTTATAACATCACTCGCAGCATTGTTGTGCATTGAACCTGTGTATCTAAAAACCGAATAAAAAACAGTGTAAAAAATTGCGACCAAAACCATATTTATTATCACATACCAATAGACAGTTTTTGCATTTTCTTTCTTATATTCAATCTTGTCCATAATCAAAAAGAAAAACAAATTATCTCCAAAAACAGAAAGAAAAGAAAAAGCAGTTCTCCCAATATTTATCGCTGGAATGTTGAAAAACATTGGAAAGCCATTGAAATTCAAGCACGAACAAAAAATCCAAACTCCAACAAGTGTCAAAGTGAATGCATAAAAGAACTCACAGGTTCTCCCCTCGCTTCGAATTCCCTTGCACACCAAGTTGTTTGTGACAGTCAAAAAGCATATTGGAAAAATATATTCTTCCGCCTCAAAATACACCTGATTTTTCAAATACAAAAGTGCTATGTTATATGTCGTTATGGTTTTTATCAAGAAAAAAATGCAAATAAGAGAAAATATAAATATTGCAACATATTTTGAAAGAAATTTTGAAATTATTTCAAAAAAACTTTCTTTCGGAAAGGCCCTTTTTAATCTGAAAAACAGCCATAAAAACAGCAAATCTATAGAAAACATAAAAAGCAAAACAAAGATGCCATCAACCCCAACCTTGTCATAAAAAAGCGATGGCAAAACCAATATTTTGTTCGCGAAAACAAGCACCCCCGCAAGACAAGCCATCTGCCTCAAATTTATCGTATGTTTCATCTCTGCCTCGTCTTGTTTTTGCTTCCAAAGGACTTTGGTCGTCTTTTCATCTCTTGAAGTTCCGACTTGAAAAGTCCATCTTTCAAATCAGACACGATTTTGGGGCTATATGGTGAAAGATAAGGAGTGCCAAAACTGTCAATCGTGCAAAGATAATTGACAATATAAATCGTTCCCCCGAGCAACCCTAAAAGTCCCACCGTTCCACCAATTATAAGGAAAATCAATTGCAATATCGTCAATTGACTCGATTGTTCTGGGACTGTATAAACAGCAATCTTTGACAATGCTATGATTATCACGCCTGGTGGTGAAATCAACCCCGCCTTTACTCCCGTATCCCCAAGAATTAAGGCCCCCACAATTGAAGTGGCAAGTCCTAGATAACTTGGCAATCTTAAGCTCACTTCATAGAGAATTTGAAACAAAAAATTGATGAACAAAAGCTCAACAAAAGGTGTGAAAGGAAGTGCCATTGTCGTGTTCGCAATTGTGATCAAATAGTTCACAGGTATGACATTAAAATGAAAAATTCGAAGTGCCAAATAAGTTCCTGGAACAATAATAGCGAGAAACACACCAATAAGCCTTATAAACCTTATAAGTGTTGCATAAAAATTGTTTGTGTAATAATCATTACTGTTTTGGAAATCCTCAATCAAAACATATGGAATGGTCAAAACAATTGGCGAGCCGTCAACAATAATTGCAACTCTCCCTTCCAGCAACTTGCTTGCAACAATGTCCGGCTTTTCCTGCGAGCCGACCTGTTTGAACATCGAATAAGGGAAATCTTCAAGTTTTTTTAACAAATAATATGAGTCGATAACCCCATCAATTTCAATTTGTTTTATCTTTTTTTCAACCCGTTTCACGACTTTGCTGTTTGCAACTTCTTTAAGATAAGTCACCGCAATTTTTGTTCTCGTTTGCTCCCCAACGCAAAACTCTTTTATGACAAGGTTTTTGTTATAAAATCTGCGCCTCATCAACGTTATGTTTGTTCTTATGTCTTCAACAAATCCCTCACGCGGTCCTTGAATAACTTGTGAAGTCGGCGGCTCATCTGGAATCCTCGTTGGATAATCCAAAATGTCGGTCTCAAGCAACGTTTCACATTCACTGCAAACCAAAATCGCACAGCCATTTAAAATTTTGTCAACAACCTGTTGCTTTGAGACACTTTTAAGTTCTTTTGTGCCAATGAGTTTTTTTGATAATTTTTTAAATGAAAATTCACCTTCAAAATTCTCTATTGGTCTGCAAATTCCATCAAAAAACAACACATCGTCAATCATACTTTTGAGACAAACAATGCCAACTGTCGTTTTTCCCTTGTCAATTATGCAAGTGTAAACATCGCTTGAATTGTTCAATTCAAATTTCATTTCTTCGAGAAATTTTTCAACATCAAAAAACATACTATCCTCTTTTTTGAAAATAGTATGTTTTTAAACTCTCAAAATTATTAATAAATTAAATAAAAACTACATTTGTAAAACCTTCATTGTAAACATCGTATCCTTCCACGTGAGGTTTTGTCTTTATCATTGAAACAGAACTTGTGTAATTGAATTTTAAATCAATTTCAAATCTATATTGTTGATTCGATAACATTGCCTTTTTGAACAACTTTTGGCTTCCAAAGATGAAGTTATATTGCTTTAAATTAAGATCCTCCGATCCAATCCAAACTTCAATCTTGTCAATATCTTCTTTTCCTATTATCGTCAAAATTTTGGTCTGCGTGTTGAATGTTGCTGAAACAAAACGAGAAATCACGTGATATGTTTCCGCGATAACGACGTTTGATTTTGCTGAATCAAGATAACAATCTTCTATGCTTTTTGCAACAACATAAAAATTATGTTCTCCACCAACAAGTTTGTCAAAATTTAAATATAAATCCACTGTTGTAACTGTTAACATATTGTTTCCGGCTGAATAGGTTACTTCATAATAATCTGCATATTCAACACTTTCCCAAGTTATTTTGCCCTCCTCCACTGCTATCACAGGTGCAACAAGGAACTTGCTTGCGACATAATTGACACCTTTTGAAAAATCACTGTAACCATTTTCATATTCGTTTTTATATTGCACAGAGATGTTGTATTCCGTCCCCAAAACAATCTTATCTTCATCAAGCAAAGCATCAACACATAAAATGTTTCTGTTTGTATCTATGTCTATTTCGTTATCTTGGGATTTAAACCTAAAAATGTAGCCATAAGTGTTGTCATTTAATGATGACTGAATGTAAGTTTTGTCATCAGAAGTGAAAATTGTCACCGCTTCAGGAACATTGTCATTGAAGTTCACAACAAACAAAAACACTACACCCAAAACGATGAGCATAGACGCAATTACTATTGAAGCAATATAGAACCACTTCTTCTTCACAGTTATAGTATACATTATTATTTTTTTTTAAGCAAATATTTTTGAAAAGAAGTTCATATTTTTTTAATTTTGGTATTGACAAAAGCACCGTTTGGTATTATAATTACAATGTAATCTTTTTTGGAGGGAAATTATGTTGTTATTTTTAGAAGGAATTAAAGAATCACCAGCAGAACTTACACTTTTTATTATTGGGCTTTGCTTAACAGCACTCACAATCGCTGGAATTTGCCTTTCATTCAAGGCAATTGCTGGACGAGTGTTCAAACTTATTAGTTTAATCATTTTGCCAGTGCTTACACTCACTGCATGGTTTGGACTTTTGTTCGTTGGTGTGAATGCTTTTGCCGGAAGCGTTGTTCTTGCAGTAGTAATCGGATTTGGAATTGCAGCTGCTTTAGAACTTGTTGTTTTTGCAATTTCATACTTTGCAAATAG
>Ga0310786_10013185_pt1 | contig 10201 bp, 5 predicted proteins | sample AusTroGonzalo_MG_FD_203881 | JGI IMG/M metagenome (GOLD analysis project Ga0310786, IMG submission 203881) | Bovine rumen microbial communities from tropical cattle in Woodstock, Queensland, Australia - Gonzalo_03 (v2) (version 2) | ecosystem: Host-associated > Mammals > Digestive system >... | reverse complement strand
TCGAAATTCCCATGTTGAAGAAGTATCGCAAAGACGACGATCCTTGCAAGATGCCCTGATTCTCCGCAGGCCAAAAATAACGGGCGAGCCACGCTTTGTGACTCGCCCGAATCATTTTTCATTCTTGTGAACCTCCGCACCCTCGAATTACACACTCCCATACAGCTGGTGGTGCCCTGTGTGGTGAGGATTGCCGTGATGATACTTGCAAGAATCTGCGATACTGTCTTCCAACCTTCTTTCTTCATAATGCTTTCTGTTTTAAGGTTAATACTAAGATTAGGTTTTGATATCACCTTTGCCTGGGTCAGAGTGGAGAACATCTCAGGCTTCATCACATAGCGGTACTTGCCCGCAGATTCCTTGTCAAACTTCAGCAGTCTCTCTACTGCTTTCACTTTAAGTGCCATAATTGAATTTAAATTTTAAGGGTTGTAAAAATGTTTCCTGTTCCTTAAAACCTATTCCTTGAATCCTTGTTTTTACTGCTACGCCATGCTGAACTTCCTCGTGCACTAAGAAAAATTTTCTGCATGGCCATGCCGTAATTTTCAGACGCTTATGTCCTTGTTGCATCTATGATGCAAAGGTACTAATTTTTCGCGAGATATGCAAGTTTTTCGGCAATTATTTTTCAGTTATTTTTTTATTTGTCATCACCATCGAAACATTCAAACATTCAAACATTCAACTAGGACAAATGGGTTTTGCCTTTTTGAATTCATTGCTTAATTTCCTAATTATAGAATTATTATAGTATTATATATATTATAATATATATAATACTATAATAATTTATATATCATCTTTATCTATCTCTCTAACTTTATATCGGATGGACCCCCAAAAGTTATTCCAATTCCACCCTTTCGATTTTGAAAACCTAAATGTCCTAGTTGAATGTTTGAATGTTTGAATGTTTTAAGAGCAGAGTCTCAAAATAAATTTGGTAGTTTTGTTTTTTTATTTATCTTTGCATCATAGAAGCTAAAGCCCAAGTATGAGGAAAATATAATATTTCATTTTCTGTGCATCGCCCTGCCTTTTTTTCTGGCAGGATGCAACAACATATATATCGACACTACTTGGCTCGATACAATTTATGTGTATTTCTAAAGAATCACTTCTCACTGGGCATGTGGATATGAGGACGTTAGGGACAGACGAGTGTCTTTATTGATGGAAGAAGGAAGAGGGAAGAAGGAAGAAATTTAGTACGCGTAGATTTTTTACGGGTACGTGTATCCGCAAATCCTGGTACACGTACCCGTAAGTTTTTCTACACGTAAGATTTTTGGACGGGCTCTGCAAATATCGGGTCTATCTGCTTGCTGAGCTTTTCTATGTAACGACTATACACCTGATTGGCCTCTGTGATGACAAATGGGAGTTTCCTGGCACTGAAGTAATTTTGTATCCACTTCACAATAGCCTCGCCCGGCCAGTTCTCAATACCTACACGACAAGCCATATGACGCGTCAGCTTCTCGTCGATATAGGTGTTGAGTACCTCATAGGCCACGGTATAGTCAACATTGTATTTCTTCATATATGCATACAGGAACTCGCCATAGTATCTTGCCCTCAGACTGTCATCTGTTCCATTATTCCATTATCTTATCCCTATATATATAGTTCTATATGACTATATAGGTCCCTATTTATAGGAATAGGGACTATATCGTATATAGTCCTTATAAAGCAACTATCGGTATTTCCCGAATTTATGATTGCCATGCAAAGGTACAAAAAATCCAGCAAAAACACCAAATTTCTTTGACGTTTTTTACTTTATGTCACCTTTGTTTCATTCGAATAATCTCCATGGTGTATTGAGACCATTCCAATGATTCATTCGAATAATCCCTTAGGGGGTATAGGGATTATTCCAATGAGTTGTTGCAATGGTCTAAATGACTTGTTCGGATGACTCCGATAACAACGATGTTATCGTCACGATTCCGTTCCCAAGGAGGGCGAGATTCCTATGATTATCGCATTCAGAACCTTCTGCGACTGGCAGTCAGAACGGGAGTCTTTGCCCGAAGACTGGTGGGGGATTCCCGCTGACGGCGAAGAATAAAGATTCCACGTAATATCATATTCAAGGCGCGACACTCTCGAGAGAAAGTGTCACGCTATATTTTTTTGTGTGTCCCTATGATTCTTAGTAGTGCTTCCAAATAGTAATAATCTGCATAGATGATGCTGGCGTCTATTTCTGAACCTGCAGGGTGATGACCTGTGGAATGCATGAGGAAGGCTACATTTTTGTTTTGACTTTGATACAAGTCGGTACTCAAGTCGCGCATCATGTAAAAGGCATGAGAGCGGTATTCCTCGCCTTTCTCTTTATCGACATACTGGCAGAGTTCAAGAAGTGCACAAGCCACAATACATGCTGTTGATGCATCCTTGGGCGCATCCAGCACACGTGGGTCGTCCATATCCCATATGGGTATCATGTCGTTGCTGGTTTCATTTAACCGTTTTAGGTAGATATCTGCTACTTTCTTTGCATGTTCAAGAAATCGTTGCTCGTGAGTAAAGCGGTACACCATGGTGTAGCCATAGATTGCCCACGCTTGACCTCTGCTCCACATCGATGAATCGCTATAGCCCTGATGGGTGACTCCCTTGATGAAGTTGCCTGTCAGCGTGTCGTAGACAGCAACATGATAACAGGAACCATCGGGACGGAATTGATAACGCATGGTAGTGTCAGAATGGCTTACTGCTATGTTGTATAACCTCTTGTCTCCCCCATTCTTGGCTGCCCAAAACAGTAGTTCCAGGTTCATGATATTGTCCATGATTGTGTTATGACCACCATAGTCTTTCACATGTCGTGGCCAAGAGAGTATGGTGCCCACATGACTATTATACAACGTGGCAAGTGAGTCGGCTGCAGCGAGTGCACATTTCTTGTAGTCCTCTCGTCCGGTTGCCTCATATCCTTTCATTAACGAGTTGATGGTGATAAAGCCAATATCATGATCGTATATTGGTTGTGAACTTAAGAAACGGAGCGCATCAGTATACCCCTTGGCCACTTTTTTTATGTCTTTGTCTTTGGTATAATCATACGTCATCCAAAGTATGCCAGGCCAGAATCCAGAGCACCATTCTTGAGAACTGGCTTGACGGCAGTTCCATGTGGTGTCGCCTGGAAGTATGTTTCGCGGCATCATTGAATAGTTGTATGTACCATTACTGTCAACTAAATCTTTGAGTGCGTGGTTTACCTGCGAGTAACAATAGTCAAGCGCCACGTTTTCGTTAAACAAAGGTTTGTATTGCATCTGGCAACCTGCCAGGCAAAAAAGCATGATGCAGTAAAGATAGTTTTTCATTATACTCTTTTCTATATATACGATTAAACAGAAAGATTTACGCAATAGAAGGGAGGAAGATAAAAAAAATGCGTAATTTTGTAGCGGCAATCGTATTCATGAAAAAAATGGTTATGAAACGGATCTTTTTTGGTGTAACACTTATATTTTGTCATCTGACACAATGCTTTGCTCAGCATCATTATCAGATGGCAGGACCTTATGAGGTCGTAGCGCGTGATGGACAGTATGCTAAAACAAAAAATGGTAGCGAACGAGATATGTGGCATGCATGGCTGTCGGCACTATCAGGAGACAGCAAGACGACACTTGACATAATCAATGCCTATGCATCGACATTGCAGCGTTTCGAAGGTCATGATGCCCCATTGTGTACCATACAGGCATATTGGCTTTTAAGGGCCATGATACTTCAGAAAGACCATCAATCCCAATCCTGGAAAGATATGGTTGGTCGTGCCATCCTGCCTGTTCTGGCAAAATTTGAAGCAGACAGTCCCTATGCAAACGGTAACTGGGGACACATCGTGAATCGTTGTCGTATGGCTGCTGCCATTTTCCTTGAAGACAAGGATTTATATCATCACGCTATTGATATTTATCTGAATGCTAACGACAATGGTTCGTTGCCAGGCTATATTGCTGAGACAGGTCAATGTCAGGAGACGGGACGTGACCAAGGACATGCCCAACTGGGACTTGGTGCCATGTGTGATATTTGCGATATGGCGTGGAGTCAGGGCGATGACCTTTGGGGGGCTATGGACAACCGATTGATGAAAGGTTTGGAATACACCGCGAAGTATAATCTGGGTTATGACGTACAATTTAAAACGTGGATCGATTGTACAGGGCTCTATAACGACTGGAATGAACCAGGTTCGATGGGACGTGGACGTATCCGTTGTATCTATGACCTGCCTTATCTGCATTATGTGGGAATAAAAGGTCTGAAAATGCCATATTGCAAGAAGCTGCTTGACTTGCAGAAGAAAGCCGAGAAGAAGGGAGAAATATCATATAATCCCGAAGCTAACCTGTTTTCTGTGAAGGGTGTTAAGGAAGGTGCAAAATTGCATAGCATTTATACCTATGCAGCCCCGAAAGATGCTCCTCTTAAAACTGACTATGACGTATTTATTCAGCCGCGTGGCCAGAAGGAGTGGACTAAGATAGATACCTATATGGCCAAGGTTAATGCCCCTGCTCCTGTAGATCAGAACAGCATGAAAGTACAGACAGGTCATCGTGTGACAGAGATAAGCTATTGTATGTTTGATTTCACGGGTGACGTGTTTGTTAAGGTCGTAACGAAAAACAAGAAATTCAAGACAGCTCGTATACGTCCTGACTATCGTGGCACTATTGCCAACGTGCAGAACGACTCTACCGTGCAATTCTTGTTGTTTCAGCCAGAGAATGTCAGCGTAGAGTTCGACGGGAGCATCACCGACAACCTCTTGGTCTTCACCTCTAAGCCAACCATGAGCAAAGAAAAAGCCGAACGCGCTGCCAAGTCACAGGGCCGTGCCTTTCGTTACTATGGCCCCGGGCTGTATACGGAAGAGACAATCAAGGTGCCGTCGAATACTACGGTCTATCTCGATGGTGGCAGCTATTTCTTCGGCACCTTTGCCATTGAGGATGCAGAGAATGTCAGTATTCTGGGTCGTGGCATAGCCCGTCCGCAGAGTGGCTATGAGGGTTGTCATATTCGCCGTTCTAAGAACGTGCTCATTGATGGTTTGGTGCTTAATACCTGTCCCATTGGCGAAAGTAGTGATGTTACGTTGCATGATGTACGTTCCATTTCTCATCCTCAGTGGGGTGATGGTTTGAATGTCTTTGGCGGTAGCAGCAATATTCTCTTCGACCGTGTGTTCTGCCGCAACAGCGACGACTGTACCACAGCCTATGCCACCCGCAAAGACCACAAAGGTAGTGTCAATAATGTGCGCATGACCAACTCAACGTTATGGGCTGATGTGGCACATCCTATCTTTATCGGTCTGCATGGTGATCCCGAAACAAAGGACAGTATTGTGGGACTGCGCTACGATAATATCGATATCCTCTGCCATAGCGAGTCACAGGTTGACTATCAGGGTTGTCTAACCATTAACTGTGGTGATGAAAATCTGGTGAAGGATGTTGTGTTTGACAATATTCGTATTGAACAAATAAACAACGGCTGTATCCTGCAAGTAAAGGTGGGTTGGAACCAGAAGTACTGCACGGCTGCTGGTCGTGGAGTGGAAAACGTGGTGTTCCGCAATATCCGTTACAATGGCGACTTGCCAAATATTAGCATTATGGCTGGCTATGATGAACAACGCAAGGTGAAGAACGTCACCTTTGAGGGATTGAAGATAAACGGCAGACTCATCTATGACACTATGCCCAGCAAGCCAAATTGGTTTCTTACATCAGACTATGTCCCGATGTTTGTAGGCTCGCATGTGGAAAACCTGAAGTTTAACAAATGAAGAGGCAACTATTAGTAATATTTCAGGTCGTGATGGCCGTATGTGCGAATGCCGTGAATCTGCAGTCGCCCGATGGCAATTATGTCATTACCCTCAATGGCATGACCTATTCTGTTGATTTCAAAGGGCATCCTATTGTTCGGCAAAGTCTGCTTGGGGTCAACGTAGATAACCGTCTCTTTGAATCAGCTCTTGCCATACCACGTGGTTCTCATGAGAACTGGTGCGACGACCTTGAACTGAAAGGAATAGAGCACATGTCTGTTGATACCCAGTGGTCTCCACTTTACGGTGAGAATGTTAGCATTCGCGATTGCTACAATGAGTTGGTTCTGCATTTCGAGAAAGGAAGTGAAGGGCAGGGCACAGTCTCTGAGGGCTATGATAAACGACAATATTATGCGATGGACATCATTGTCCGTGCCTATAATGAGGGGGTCGCTTTCCGTTATCATTTCCCAGAGACGGCCAATGGTCTTTTTCTGCATATTACAGGCGAGCAGACTTCATTTGCTTTTCCCGACGGTACATTGGCTTGGTATGAAGAATGGGCACAAGGACCATATGATAAACGACCTTTGAAGGGTGCATGGTTTGAAAGTGAACGCCCATTATTACTTCAGTTGCCTACAGGCGAGTATGTGGCCTTATTAGAAGCCTCATTGAAGGATTATACACGTGGTAAGTTCAAACTAAAAAAAGACAATGAGTTGCAAATTGCTATGTACGACTGCGCCGATGTCATCTCACCCTATGATACCCCGTGGCGTGTTATGATGGTTGGTGAACGGGCGGTTGACCTCATTAATAATAAAGACTTGGTGTTGAATCTGAATGCTGAACGTGCTGCCGGCGATTGGTCGTGGGTGAAGCCAGGAAAGGCATTTCGTGCGGGGCAACTCAGCAAGAAGGGTATCATGAGTGCGATAGATTTTTGTTCACAGTTTGGTTTTGACTACGTAGAACTGGATGCTGGCTGGTATGGTCCAGAAGGTCAGGTCGCTTCTGATGCTACGAAGGTGTCGGATTCACGCGACTTTACGATGCCTGAAATATGTGCTTATGCCAAGAGCAAGGGCATCGGTGTTTGGGTGTATGTTAACCAGCGTGCCCTATATTATCAATTAGACAAACTACTACCATTATATCAGCAATGGGGCATTAGCGGTATCAAGTTTGGCTTTGTGCAGATTGGCAATCAGCAATGGACCACATGGTTGCACCATGCTGTGGCCCAATGCGCCGCATATCGATTGATGGTTGATATCCATGATGAATACCGTCCCACAGGTCTCTCGCGTACCTATCCTCATCTGCTGACGCAAGAGGGTGTTTGTGGTAACGAGGAGATGCCCGATGCCACCCACAACACGCTATTGCCCTTCACCCGTTACCTCTGTGGACCGGCTGACTATACACTTTGTTACTTTAATTCGCGAGTCAAAAACACTAAGGGGCATCAGTTAGCAATGGCTGCGGTATACTATTCTCCGCTGCAGTTCTACTTTTGGTATGATAGTCCTTTTGTTGATCAAGGCGAGTCAGAGCTGCAGTTCTGGAAAGACTGTCCTACGGTATTTGATGAAAGTGTTGCCCTTGATGGTATTCCTGGTGAATATATCATTCAAGCCCGTCGTTCTGGTCATGATTGGTTTGTGGGAGCAATGACTAATACCGAAGGTCGTACTATTCAAGTTCCTACAGACTTTTTGCCCAAAGGGAAATATATCGTAGAGATTTTTAACGATGATCCAGCGCTTAATACCCGTACCAAGGTATCAAGTCAGTCTATCATCATCAAGGCAGGAAAAATCATTTCTTTGGAATTACAACCTTCTGGGGGCGCTACTCTTCATTTTAAACCCATGTCAAAATGAGAAAGCTGTTCCTGTTGTTCTTCAGTTGTTCTTTGTTGGCTGCTTTCGCTCAGCAAAGTACGGTGACCATCGTTAATCCGACGTCTTTGCAACGTTCAGAGCTTGTCGCTGTTGACACCACTCAACTGGGTTTTGATGCCAGCAAAGGAGTCGTTGTCCGTGACGCTTTTGGGATAGAACGTACAAGTCAGCTGACCTATGATGGCAAATTATTGCTTGATGTACATTTGCGCCCGCATTCACAAACTACTTATACTATATATTCTGGCTCGCCTGCCGCTGTATTGTCGTCTGTCGGTGGCCGTCAATATCCAGATCGCCTGGATGACATTGCCTTTGAGAACGACCGTATAGGTTTTCGTCTTTATGGTCCAGCCTTGCAGCGTAAGGGAGAGAAAGGCTTCGGGCATGATGTGTGGGTGAAACGTACCACAGAACTCGTATTGGACGAACTCTATCGCAATGATCCGCGCCTGTCGTTTCATCTGGATTACGGTAAAGCCCTCGACTGCTATGGTGTTGGGGCTACCTTAGGTTGTGGTACCCCCTGCCTGATTAGTGACGGAAAGATTGTCTATCCTTGGTGTTATGAAACCTACAGGATATTAGATAATGGTCCGTTGCGTTTTACCGTTCAAGTTGATTTTCCCATGGTTGATGGCATTACAGAACACCGCATCTTGTCGCTCGATAAAGGCTCGAACTTCTGTGAGGCTACTGTTTGGTATGAAGGTATTTGTAATCCTATTGATATTGCTGCTGGTCTTGCCATTCGTCCTGCCGACCCCAAGCCTGTTGTTTTTGGTGAGAACTATGTCCACTATGCCGATCCTACCGTTGATCCAGAACGCCATCAATACCAAATCTATTCAGCGTTACTCTTCCCTGATACCAAGGTTACGATGACGCTACAGGAAAGCCACGCTCTCGGTATTCTCAAGCACTATCAAGACTCCCAACGCTTCCACTATTTCTTTGGTGCTGCATGGAGCGAGTTTGATGTCTGTTCGCAAGGCGAGTGGCAATGTCGCATCGACGACTTTATGTTGGCCCGTCAGCATCCACTAAAGTTTATTATCAATACACAACAACAATGATGAAAAGACTTCTATTATTACTCATATCTTGCCTCTTTCTTCTGCCGTCTATGATGGCCGTTGGCCATAGTGGCATGTACCAGTATTCTGTTTCGCTGACTGGATTCGTTTCCAAGGAAACAGGCAAGACACCCACTGCCTACCTTTGGATTCCAGAAGGATGCCAACGAGTGAAGGCCGTGATGTTTGCCCAGCAAAATATGACCGAAGAGATGCTCTTCAAGATGCCATCCTTTCAGCAGCGCATGAGGTCTATGAGTGTTGCCCTGGTGTGGGTTGCTCCATGGTTCTCACAGAATTGGGATCCTTCAACGGGTTGTCAGCAGACTTTTGAAGAGATGATGGTTGGTTTAGCCGGTCAGAGTGGGCACAAGGAATTGGAGACAGCACCTGTCATACCCTTTGGCCATTCCGCACAAGCCACCTTTCCATGGAACTTTGCAGCCTGGAATCAAGACCGTACACTTTGTGTTATCTCGTTTCATGGAGACGCACCGCGTACCAATCTGTGTGGCTATGGCACAGCAAACGTGGAGTGGGGCAGAACTCGCCATATTGATGGCATCCCAGGGCTGATGATAGAAGGTGAATATGAATGGTGGGAGGCTCGTGTTCGCCCTGCCTTATCATTCCGTATGATGTATCCCAATAGTTGCATTTCATTTCTGGCTGATGCGGGTAGTGGACATTTTGAGGTGATGCCAGAAACAGCCGATTATATTGCCAGATTCATTGAAAAAGCCATTGACCAGCGTTTGCAGCCTGATGGTTCTCTTCGTCAACTCAATCCCAAGGATGGCTGGTTGGCCTGTCGTTATAATCCAGACCTTCAGCCCAATGATGGAGATGGCGCTAAAGATGATATTTTTTCCATAGCCCAGCGTCCTGCTCCAGCACCTTATTCATCTTATCAAGGCGACTTGCACGATGCCTTTTGGTATTTTGATAAGGAAATGGCAGAACTGACAGAGGCTCGTTATGCTGAGACCCGCGGTAAACAGCAACGTGAAGTGGATATTAGCGACCCAAAATGGCATGCTGACGACCAGACGCTCACCGTTAAAGTAACGAAAGGTGCCCATGTAGAGGTTATCTGTGGTCCATTGCAAAAGATTAACGATACCACGTTCAAGGTTTATCCTTACGAATGTGGATTGGATAATCCCCGCCGTTCTCATACTGCTTGGCTTATCGCTATTCTTGATGGCGACAAGACATATAAGCGAGTTGTGAAACCATTGGAAGTAAAGATACCATTCAAGACTGACGACACTTATACAAATCCCGTTTTGTTTGCGGATTATAGTGATCCGGATGTCTGTGCCGTAGGTGAAGAATATTATCTGACGGCTTCGTCGTTCAATTGTATTCCTGGTCTGCCTATTCTT
>Ga0310786_10013184_pt1 | contig 10202 bp, 11 predicted proteins | sample AusTroGonzalo_MG_FD_203881 | JGI IMG/M metagenome (GOLD analysis project Ga0310786, IMG submission 203881) | Bovine rumen microbial communities from tropical cattle in Woodstock, Queensland, Australia - Gonzalo_03 (v2) (version 2) | ecosystem: Host-associated > Mammals > Digestive system >... | reverse complement strand
AGCCAGCAGTGTAGATCCGTACTGCCTTAATTCAACAAAGCAGTCTCCATCCCATGTTGGCTGGAGAATGTCCCCGGCTCCATCCTCAGGAATCTCCGTGTTCGCTCTCCAGTCAAACGGCATGAAAGGAACTCCGTACATTAGTTTATCCGGGTTTCCGTCAATCCCGGCTCCCCAGATGCGCTCGTTGTATCTCGCCAGCACGCCAAACTTTTCCGGTGTCGTGACGCTTACAACCTCCTGTGTATCCCCGTACAAACAGAACATTCCGTCCTTGGCGTTTGTAAACAGCAAGATATCTATGGGAGAATCAACAGTGATTACTGTCCAATGGTCAGCGTTCCAGTCCTCGGCAGTGGCAATTGCGGCGTTTGCCTTATAGGAAACAATAGCTCCGTCCACTTCTCTGGAACAGCGCTCATCCTTGGCGTAGGCTTTCTTTTCGTAGAAAGGGAAAATACTGGTTTCGTAGGTAACAAAGTCGCAGTCATTTTCCGTCAGCCCGGAGTACTTGGACGCAGACCAGTCATCGCTTCCGTCCAGCGTCTTTGTGTAAACATTTCCATCGCTGATGGCTACCAGAAGCGTTCCGGTGTTCTGTCCATACCGACGATGAAGGTATGCCAGCGTACCGATTGGCTTGTCCAGTTCCTGAGCCAGCCGCAAGCCTTCACGCATGGGGCGGAACGAACCGCCTTCAACGTTTACGTTCTCCATCTCCCATGCGTACTGCATATTTTTGTTGTGTGCATCCCCGGCCTGATTGATACCGGAGAAATACGGTATCTGGACAGATGTAGAGTAGATCGGTTGTGCCATTGTCCATCACCGCCTCATACCGGAATATTGATAAAATTTCTATATTTTTTCTGTGTTCCGTCCGGATTAAGACCCGCCGCGCCACCTTCGCCGACGATCCTGGATAGTACTTCCTCAAAAGCGCTGCGGTAAGCAAGACCGCGATTCTGTTTTTGCGGGTTTCCGTTCCTGTAAATCAGCCAGGTCGCCCAGTCGCAGATCGCGCGGTGTGTCCATTCCGGAAGATTCGGAACATCCGTATCCTCACTCAGCCGGGGATAATCCGTCTGCGGGGTATGGTTCTTCGTCCACGCACTGACCAGCCGGTCGTAACCTTCATTGATATAATCGTTTACGTGCGGAAGGTAATCATCAATATCTTCCGCATCGTTGTTGCTCTGGAACATGATCTGGTCCTTGATCTCTGCCAGTGTCATGGCGAATCACCTCACAGCTTCGGATATTTTTCTTTCAGCACCATATAAACCGGTACCGGCACATCCACGTGCTCCCCGCGATGGACGTAGAATATTTCCTTGCCCTCTTCGTTCTGGATCGTGACGTGCTCATACTGATCGACCTGCATTCCTTCCTCGCCGCTGTTCTCCAGCTCCGGCAGGAAGACCTGGACGGTCGGTCCTTTATACTTGTTCTCTTCTTTTTTGACCGCTGTAGTCAGCGAATCATTCATGGAAAGTCCTTTTTTCGCAGCCATAATGGTTTCCTCCTCAAATTAAGATCCGGAGCCGGCATCCACCAGCATCGCCAGGGAAACGGAAATATCCTTCACGCACTGCGTCACAACACGCCAGTAGGAATCCGGGCCGTACTTGTTCTCAACATTCTCGATGTTCTCCTCGACAGTTGCCTGCCTGGTCGGGGTATCGTCTGCCATTGTTCTTTCCTCCTTAAAAAAAGAAGGGGGACCACCTGTCATCAAGGTAGTCCCCCATAGGGTTATTCAGCTCAGGCAGATACACCGTGCTCAACACGCACGATGAAGTCATCCTGAAGGACGGCACACGCAAAATGCTTCACCTTCCACGCAATGCTCCCGCGCTGTGCCAAGGGATCGTCCGAGCCGTTATTTTCGGGCCGGCGCCAGATGATCTGGATGTTGGGCTTGCCCTTCTTGCTGCCCAGGTTGACCATACCGAAGGCCCGCTGGCCGTAGATGATGGTCGCATGGACCTCGTCGCCGTTGGAAGCGCCGCCGGAAGGAACAACCTTCAGGGTCTGGGCCGTGGTCCACTCGTCCGTGACGGACGTACCGGGCACCCAGCGGAACCGGATCTTGGTCTGGTTCGCAGTGCCGCTCGGGAACACCCGCTCCACGCACATGGGAGTCACGTAGTCCGTCTCGGACTTTGTGTACTGCACATAAACCATTTTGCCGGTCAGTTCACGGGCTTCGTCTTCGCTCATGGTATCGGTGATAGTCATCTCGCGGTTGGTCGCGTCGAAGTTCGCGTAGGCGGTCAGGTAAGCCTTGGAGCCGTACAGGTAGCTCTCACTCTTGAAGATCTTCGCGTTATCAACCTCGAAGAACTTCACCTTGTAGATGCAGCCAAGCTCGCCCTTTTCCCAGCGGCCGCGATCCTGGTACTTGGCGATGTCTTCCCAGCCCTGGATACCGGTCAGGTCATGATAGGTATCATGGCTGACCTTGGCATGGAAGAAGCCGTCCGGGAAGGGCTGCGCACCGGCCTTCTTCAGGCTGCGCACGGCCTTCTTGATCACGGCATAGGTGATCACGTTGGAGCTGGTCAGGCTGGCGCGGGATGTCACAGCGCCGGGATACATGACGTTCAGGCCGGCACAGATCTGATCGCGGCCCACAGTGTCGATGGACAGCTCGGCCTGGTCGATCAGCAGGTCAGCGATATCGTCGGTCTTCTTGGTGATATGGAACAGGTCCAGTTCATCGGTGAAGGGCACGAAATCGCCGTAGGGCTTGGTCATTACGTCGAAGGCCGTCTGGGTGATCTTCTCACCGGGAGGGGTCACGCCTTCGTACAGGGGCTTGGTCTGGGCCGGCAGGGCGGTATAGCGCCACATCCGGACGTGCTTGCCGCCGTTGAGGGGCTGCTCAACCAGTTCAGCATCACGCAGGTAGCCAAGGTTCGGCTGAATGTTCTTCATCGCCTTGCGCTGGATGTACTGCTCCGGCAGGGTCTGTTTGATTCCAGCGTCATAGGAAGTCATAATGTTGTCATAAACACCCATGGTTCACACACTCCTTATCTTTCTCTGAAGCGTGCTCCCCCTTTGACTTTTTTAACGAGCGCATCGAACTGTTTGTCCGACATGGACATGATCGATCCGCTTGCGTATTCACTTGCGCCATTGGGAGAGCGCATCGGGGCGGGAGGACGTTTACCGGCCTTTTTCTTCAGGTAATCCGCAACGTCGTAGAAATCCCATTCCCCTGAAATAACTTTCTGATTGATGTCCTCGTTCTTCCGCCACTCGGCGATTACGTCAGGGCCACCTCCGGCCTTAATCCGGTCCGCCTGATGACGCAGCATTTCGATCCGGACCGAGGTTGCCGGATCTGCCTGTTGTTCCTTGGGAGCAAACTGACCATTTGCCTGGCTGGGCTGTGCCGTCTCCTGCTGTGCAGGCTGGGCGGCAATCCCCTGCCGGTAGCGGACAAGTTCCTTTGCGGTGTCCAGGTCTTTCACCTTTCCGCTCCGAACAAGCCTGTCCGCTTCGGTTTCAATCATCTGCTCCATCAGCGGAGCCATCCTCGCCTCAAACTGTGCCGTCAGACGTTCCTCAGTTTCGGCGATTGCCTTCTCCACCGCTTTCGCGATCCGGCTCTTCACGTACCCGGGTTCGCTGGTACCCTGCGTCCCCTTCGGCGCTTCTTCCTCACCGGACTGCTTCTCCTCCCCTTCCTCATCGGTCAGGGATTCAATGTTCTCCTCGGATTCCTCCGAGTCATCGACGAGCGTATCGGGCAGTAAATCTTCTGCCTGTTCGCCGTCCTGTTCGACCAAGGTTTCTTCAAAATCCATAAGGGGTCTCCTTTCGCGCATCCGCAAATCACGGCTTGCGTGTTATATTGCAAAACCCCCGCGAATCACGGGGGTCATTGCTCAAAATTATTCTGATATTTTAAGTTCACTTAAAATACCAATCCGGCAATTTTAAAAAAACCGGATTTTTTAAATTATATCGGCAGCTCCGCTCCGGTAGGAACACCCATCATGTTCCTGGCACCGTTCACAATCGCGTCGGGACTGTTCGGTCCGCCGCCGGCCTCGCCCATCTTCTGGGGAGCCTGGGCCTGCTGCTGACCGCCGCCCTTCCTTGCGGAAATCGTCGCCAGCGTATTGCTCATCTGGGTGGCCGTCTTCTTCAGGTTCTGGTTCTCCATCTGCATCTGTTCCATCTGCTGGCCCATCTGCTCGATCTGCTGCTGCATGGCCTGCATCTGTGCCTGGTACTGTTCGTTTTCTTCAATCACGGGAAGGATCTTGTCCTTGCCGTCAAGGTTGAGAATGCGGAACAGCGAACTCAGCGGGAAGATCTGGCCGGACTGGCCGCTCATGGTGTAGGCCTCCATGAACATCTGGTTCTGGTCGGCGATCCGCTGCGGGTCTCTGCTGGAAACTTCAATCTGCACCGTGTACGGGGGTGGATTCACAGCGCCCTTGCCTTTTTTGCCGAACAAACGCTTGGTATCTACCTTCAGCTCCCGCCGGCCCTTCTGCCCGGTAATCATCATGGTCCGGTCATCGTCGTAGAACTGAGCCATCAGCCAGATGATCTGCTCCACCATCGCCTTGAATCCGTATTTGAGCTGCTCGGTCCGCATGGAAGCGACCTTGCCGCCGGCCTGGATCAGGCTGTTGATCGCCTTGCCGGAAACGATGCCCCCGGTTGTCTCGCCCCTCGTAAACTGGTTCGCGCCGCTGTCCTGCTTCAGGTCGTTCTGCATCATCTGCATCAGCTGGATGATGGTGCTGTTCAGCGGCGGGGTTTCCATCCACTGCAGGGCGGAAGGATCGATCCGGTCGCCCTCGATCACGTCGTTGTCGAAGTTTGTCAGCGCATCCGTATCGATGCCGGCACCGCGCTGGATCAGCAGGCGCTTCTTGGAGCTGTACCGGGCATTTGTGTCGGCATAGGCCGCATACCGGTTGATATACCGCATCATTGGCACCAGCTCATGCACCAGGCCCTCACCGGCGAGGCATCCCTCCCGGGTGTCGTGCTGTTCCACGACGAAGGGATACATCCCGTGCATATAGACATCTTCCTGCTTGTCCAGCAGGGCATTGCCGGCAGCGTATGCCACATTGATGGTGTACCGCCGGGTCTTGGCGTTGTACTTCCGCCACCAGTATTCGATCAGCAGGGCGCGGTCCTCGTCGCCCGGGTGGTCAGCATCCTCCTGGCCTTCCGTGGTCCCCACGTCCCTGTGGCTGTTCTCATCCGCCGTCACATACTTGCCTGCTTCAGGATAATGTTCCAGATACCAGGAAAGCGGGTGCAGGGATACCTTCATCACGGCGCGGCAGTCCTGAATATTGTCCGCAGTGGGGTCCCAGAGGAAAGCCTCAATGGGCCAGCGGATCAGGCCGATCTCGCCCTTTCCGTAGCTCATGTCCGGGTCCCAGGAAATCTGCGTTACCGCTGTGCCGGGGGCGTAGAAGTCCTCACAGCGCCTGTAATGCAGATGTTCAAAATCATTGGCACAGTACACCACGTAATGAACCATGTCCTGCAGATCGTCAGCGGCCTCCTGCTGGTCAGCCGTCTCCGGCAGAAGCTTTGCTTCCGGCATGGACAGCATCTGGTCCGCCACCACGTTGTTGATCGTCGCCTTCAGCGTCTGCAGCTGCAGGACCTTCTTGCCGTTGATCAGGGTGGTCTTCGGATCGTCCTGTTCCGGATCGTCCATATGGAGGATCTGCCGGCACTCCATGGCCTCGTCGTGATACTTTCCGTTGTGGTCCTTGAAAATATCCAGCCTGTCGTAGATTGTATTCAGAAGATCCTGATCTTCCTCGTTCAGCGGCTGCTCGTCCAGGAAGCTTTCTTCCAGCAGGTCTTTTTCTTTATCAGTCATGCAATCACCTCTGGATTGTGTTAAATCATCACAGTCCCATGCGTTCGCACCAATTCAGAAACCGTGTGAATTACTTTTTGAATCGTGCTTTTTTGTAATGCTTTCTGCGGATGTAAAAACTTGTCATATTGTTTTACTCCATAAATCTATAATTAACGGCGCGGGACAGAAAACAACAGAGGGAGCTTCCTCCTTTTTTATTTTATTTTTTGTGTGTGCACGCGCCGCGCCGTTAATTTTCATCAAAGGGACTCCATGGTTTATATTCCCTCGGCGGTTTGCTCTTCGGGACCACCGGGTGATCCATGCAAACGTACCGCAATTCATCGTAGATTTGCTAATGATCCTCCGCATCAGAATCAATATCCTCGGGCTTCTTCGTGGAGTACGGAAGCGTCGGTATAGTTCTGATGAAATCTTTGCAGGTGCTGAATACCTGCAGCTTCGGCATTCCCTTTTCGTCAAACCGGAGCCGCTCATGCACCTGCATCTTCCCGGGCATCCTGGCGTGGTCGCCCTTGCTGAACACCACACCGCGATGACGGCCCATGTACCCGGGTGCCATCTGGTCTGCGACGCTGTCGCCCCTCGACTTGTCGAAGATCGCCGGGTCGGCGGTGCGCAGGATCTTGATGTTGTTCGCGGTTTCATACTCCTCACGCTCAAGGATACCGTCTGCGATCTGCACCGGTGTCAGCTCCAGCCCGACGTTCGCCTGCCGTGGTTTACATAAATACCATTCACGATACCTGATCAGACAGCCGGTGCTCGGCTCCAGGGCGTACCATCCACAGGAAGCAGGCTTGCTGTATCCGTGGTCGAAGCCAAAGTAGCGCGGCCAGCTGTCCGGAATGTCGAACGGCTCGATCACATGGGTCCACCGCCGGTCCTTGAAGTGTTCAGGCGACGAACGCCATTCCTGGAAAACCATGCCTTCAAAACTGCTCCAGGACCCCATGAGGAGGGCCTGTTTCAGGGCTTCTGGCTTCTGCTCCAGTTCGAATATATAGTCTTCGGTAATGTGTGGATTCTCCATCGCCAGGGAGGGAATGTACTGTGTCCGGATCACCCGCTCCTTATGCAGTGCCTCGGAGTAGATCCGCTGTTCCTGAATGCTCAGATACGGTCCGGCATCCACAAACATTTTTTTCACCCAGCCATGCCCGATGTTCCCCGGGTTGCTGGCGGAGCGCACAATCGGTACAACGCCGAGGGACTTCTTGGCGCGGAGACGGGTCTTCAGGAAATCGTAGATCGTCTGCTCAAAGCTGGTCAGCTCGTCGAAGTACAGGAACTGGATTTCAATACCGCTGTACTTGAAACGGTCAGCCTCGTTCTCGCAGTGGCGGAACAGGATCTTGCTGCCGTTGATCAGCTTGAACTCATGCCGGCCAGCGTTGTACGTCGCCAGGGATTCCGGATAGCTGGCCTGTGCCTCTTTGATGTCAGTATCCTCCAGCTCACCATAGCTGCGTCGGAATACCACCGCCGTGGTTCCCGGATTCTTCAGGCACCGGAAGAACGCATCCATGATGAGCGCCTTCGTTTTCCCCCGCCGGCAGCGCCTCCATACAGGATCTCATTCGCCTTGCTGGCGTGGAATATCGCCTGCTTCGGCGTTGGCTGGTAGTTGATCGTAACACTCGCCATTGCGGTCATCTCCTACTCCCCCGAAAGGAAAATGGCTCTGCAGGTCTGGCGGCTGGCCGCATAACCGCCAATGTATCTGAAAACAGGAGGTATGTCTGTCACAAGGCATGGAAGAGGTCCCCATCATGAAGAAACCGCCCTGCAGAGCCAAGGGGTGAGCGTTCGGTGCGGCCCAAACTTTTTATAACAAAACCACCAGCCAGCCCCCCACATGAGCCAGCCAGTGATCAGGTTATCAATTTTTTAGCCCCCTATGGATGGACCATCGGGGTGCGGAAGTTTATATATATATCCGTTTCCGCTCCGGCGGAGTCCCAACCACGATTCGGCCCCCCGGGGGTCAGCCAGAGTACCCCCTCCCCCGGGTCAGCGTCCGGTCCGGACCTGCTACCGGCGGGGGACGGGGCCGGTCCTGTATTTTTTCCGCGCTGGCGGAGGCTGTCCTGGTGCCCTGGTGATCAGGGAAAAAACCGGAGAAAATCAGCCAAAAATCACAGTAATACTAAACAATACCATTTACAATAATTGGTAAAAATGGCTGTAACCGTTGAAATATAATGGATTGAGCCACTTTTCCAACTATTCGCTAAACAATGGTTTTATGAATAGTTGATCACTCATCGTCATCCGGAGAGCCGATATCAGGCATTCCGGTGATCTGGACATTGATGGCCTTCTCTTCGCTCTGGAAAATCCCTGTGGTCTTAGCCAGGTTGACCACGTCATTGGCTGCCTTGTTGGCTACCCAATCATTGTCGTTGTCTATTTGCTTCTCTAAGCGGCCTACAGCCCTGGGAACACAGCGTCTGACTCTGGCCTTCATCTCATCATCCCAGATGGCCTGCGCATCGTCTCTGTGCCGCCAGCGGGACATCTTACAGTCAGCATTATGTATTTCTTTCGGATCATCATCCGGACCCAGGTTAAATATCTCGCGGAGAATAGCTTCATGGCTTTCTCCCCTGGCTTCCATCCGGATGAAGTTCTCAATCTGGGCGGTCATTTTCTGGAATGGTCTGGCCATTGTTGCTGCCTCCTTCCTGCCCCGGGAGGGGATTCGTGTTCACTCGTTTCTATGCTATCATCTCTGGGGGCAGTACTAATCAATGGTGGAAGTACTGTAATCAGAGGGATAATAAAAACAGCCAGGTAATCAATAGTGATTATTCATGGCTGGCTGTGGCTGTATGGGAATTAATGCGAAGATGGGAACAAGAAAAGCGCCAGATCAGTGATGATCAATGGCGCTTATTGGAATCAATTTAATTTATACTTATACCACTGTAACACAGTATACAGTCAAGTCCTTGCATTGTCAATATAAAAATCATGCAATTTTCTACAATATGTAGTGATCAGGGTAATCAATGGGAATCATCCGCCGGCGATTTTTGAAAAATTCTGAAAAAATTTTTTGGCTGGACCTCGATTTTGTGGCTGACCGTGACCTTCCCGATAAGGCAGATCAACGGCTCCAGCGTTTTTTGTGTTCTCTGAAAAAAAGTGTTGACAAAGGGTACTCACCCCGCTATAATGAGAGGCGTAAAGGGTACTCACCCCAACGACAGAGACAGGAGGAAACAAACATGAAGTACAGCGAGATGAAAGAAGTATTCCAGAAGGAACTGAGCTTTCTGGAGATGATCACCGAGTATGAGAGCGACCTGGAGCAGATCCACAACATGAAGGAAGCCATGGTCAACATCGAAGGCTGGCAGAACGACGGATACGATGAGTTCCCGGAGAGCTTCACCAGGATCGACGGCCCCAGCATTGTGATGGCCCTGTGGAACACGTTCATTGTGCCGGATGAAGAGACCATGGATTCGATCAAGTCTGAAGAGTATGACGAGCAGTTCAAGAAGGACCATCCGGACTGGCTGGCATTCGATTACTACTATCCGGACGATTCAACGCTCTTCATCGATCCGGAATCCATCGAGATGATGCTTCGGTCCCACAATTACGATTCAGCTCACTGCAACGTCATCATCGAGGCCCTGAAGTCCTACCACAAGAACTACCAGGAAAACCTGTGAGAGGAGGAATGAACCATGAAGCTCAATGAAGTAACGTCAATCCTTGATTCGGACATCTACGACATTTTTGTCCAGGATAGCGTCGGGCAGGTAATCACCTGCATAGAGGTTACGCCGGACAACCCGAAACGGGAAATCCTGAAAAGGTTTGAGGATCACGAAGTCGTCAGGATAACCGATACGAAAGATTATTGCCTGACGCTTTACATCCAAAAGCAGTGGTTCTGATCCCGGCACCTGGGAGCCGCGCTGCGGCTCTCATAGCCGGCACCAGGCCGGAGAAAAGAGGGGTAACAATGTTAGATATGATCAAGGTCAGATATCATGATCACAGCACGGAGGAATCCTGTAGGTACCGGTACCACGTTCAGTACCGGATCAACAAGAAAGGCGCTGAATGTTTCCGGTGTGGAACCCGCGAAGAAGCGGAAGCCAAACTGGCAGAACTCAATGCCAAGCGCCCCGGGATTTATTCTATGCAGAAGCGCAGCGTCAGGCTGGACCGGTATGGATGCGAAGAGCACCCACTGGAAAAGTCCATATGGACCTGAAAGGAGGAACACCATGTTTTTCGGAAGTATCGTCGCCCCGAAATCAACCGTTTCCGGCAGGGACATCTGCAAGGCCATGCTGGC
>Ga0310786_10013183_pt1 | contig 10204 bp, 11 predicted proteins | sample AusTroGonzalo_MG_FD_203881 | JGI IMG/M metagenome (GOLD analysis project Ga0310786, IMG submission 203881) | Bovine rumen microbial communities from tropical cattle in Woodstock, Queensland, Australia - Gonzalo_03 (v2) (version 2) | ecosystem: Host-associated > Mammals > Digestive system >... | reverse complement strand
CAGGTCATTGCGGACCTGGGCGAAAAACCCTTCCGTGCCAAGCAGTTATGGCAGTGGATCTATAACAAGGGCATCACGGATTTTGACCAAATTACGACTTTTTCTAAGCCGTTGCGGGAAAAATTAAAAGGTTCTTTTCAGATTTCTCATCCCAAAATTATAACCGAACAAAACTCTTCTGATAAAACACGCAAATGGTTGATGGCGTTTCAGGACGGAGCAAAAGTGGAATGTGTCTATATCCCTGAAGCCGATCGGGGGGCTGTGTGTATTTCAACCCAGGTCGGGTGTGCACAGGGGTGTCGATTCTGTCATACGGGAACACAAAAGTTTATGCGCAACCTGACGGCCGGTGAAATTGTCGGGCAGTTTATGGCGGCACGGGACAGCTATGGTGAATGGCCGACACCGACGGATGAAACACGGTACCTATCCAATATCGTCGTGATGGGAATGGGTGAACCGTTGTATAATTTTGAAAACCTGAAAACAGCCGTTCAAATTTTAATGGACGGAGATGGGATTTCTATTTCTAAGCGCAAGATTACGGTGTCAACTTGCGGAGTGGCGGATAAAATTCCGGCTTTGGCGGATCTGGGGGTTAAGTTGGCGGTTAGTCTGCATGCCCCGAATGATGAAATCCGAAATCAAATTATGCCGGTGAACAAAAAATTCCCGCTGAAAGTTCTAATGGAAGCGTGTGCGGAATATCAGAAAAAAGTGGAACACAGGCAATTTATCACAATGGAATATGTGATGTTGAAAGGTGTGAACGACGGACCGGAGCAGGCCGAAGAACTGATTAATTTGGTAAAAGACTTGGAGGTCAAAGTCAATTTAATCCCGTTTCATGCGTGGGAAGGAGCTCCTTTTGAACCGAGTAGTCATAACGCTATTCATCGCTTTGCCAAAATTTTGGAAGACCATTATATCGCTGCACCGATCCGCCGGTCGCGCGGGGAAGACATTATGGCAGCGTGTGGGCAGCTCAAATCAAGTCACGATAAAAAATCATAAAAAACAATAACGTATATGTAAAACTTGCCAAAACAACAAAGTCGTGGTATACTTATAACTATGAGAGAAAGGGATTGCCGCGATGAGTGAGAACTTAGTACCCGGAACAGTTATAAAGTATCCCAATCCGGATTATCGAGATTATACAGCCCCGCCGGATGTGATGGCTATTAATACGGCCTATCTGGTTGATTCGGAATTCAGGCAGATGGTTCGGGCAAAACAAGAGACAGGTATTTCTGTGGCGGCTTTTAACGGCAGTGGGAAAGAAGAAGCCCATTATGCCGACATAGCAAAAAAAAGATTGGGTATCAGTTTCGGAACAGATTATAAATTGCCCCAGGATGTCAGTCCGGCCGAATTCCAGTTGTATATCTTTAAATGCTGTCACCGGTTAAAACTTGAAAAAGGAACGGCTACCGAAGATGAACGGCAAAATGTCCGTCAAATCTTTGACACGATGAAAAAGCTTAACCCCACGGAATTTAAAAAATTGGAAGGCCTGAACCTGACAGATGTAGAAAAGTTTGATGTGGCTTTGGGGGCGACATCAAAGTTTTCAATGGAGGATATTGCCTTTTTCATCAAGTCCAATCGGGCAGGTAAAACACAGGATTTTGTCCCCGGTATTGACTTTGTTATGTCTGACGAAACGAAATCAAAATTGAATGGTGTTTTGGGGAAACATAATGCTTCTTTGGATTACTATAACTATTTTGCCGTGGGGAGTGAGTGGCAAACAATACCCGACCAAAATCTGTGGATAGTCAGTTTATTGAGGCATGACGAAAAAACAATTAAGTCCGCCATGAGAACAAACCCGGAAATGTTTTTTTCCGCCATTGAACAAAGTACATCACCGACATTTTATGCCGGACATGTTTTTGATACTTTTTTTGCGGGGAAAAGGATGGCTTCACAGGTGGACATATCCGTATTGAAACGGCTTATGCAGATCAAAAATCGTGATGGGAAAGGGGATGCCCTTCGGCAGGGTGTGTCAAAAGTGTTGGGATTTATGACGCGCACATTGCCGGCAATGCGGGGTAGAAAGTTCTTGAAAGAAAAATTGGTAAAAGGATATCGATACCTTTATCCGAAAGGTTGGGATCGGTAAGTGCTATTTGAGGGCAATGATCTTTAAGATGTTTTGATGATACTCATCTAAATCAAGAGAGTCTATAAATGCGTTTGTAATTTGGGTGTTATCTTTAAGGTAAAAATTCCCGTTCGGGTTCATGTGCCCTTGTGTCAAAGCCTGTAAAATTTTGTCTTGCGGTGTGTCGGCAGGGGTCTCTTTCCATTTTCTTTCTATGGCATAATAGCAGTGTTTTTGGGTATCTGTATAAACCGGACATCCCCCCAGGCACAAAACACTATAAGGGCATTTTTTACAAAAACCGGTCAGATTTTTAAAATGGGTTAGTCGTCTATTCCAGCCACAAAAGTCTTTATTTTTCAAAATATCGGTTAAGGAAGAATCCTTGACATTTCCTTCTGTTCGGCCGTTATTAAAATAAGAAACGCAACCGACAACATCACCATTGGCGCGGATGCCCAGATCGATTTTCCCGGCAGTGCAACCCGTCCAGCATTTTTTTAAAAAAGGCGCGGGAATTGTTTTGGAGTAAAAGCCCATAGGAGGGCTGCCGATTATTTTCAATCGATTATCCGGATATAATCGGGAAGTTTGAGCATGAAACAATCCCATAATATAAAAACCAAATGCGTCAATACATAAATCTTTATTCATGCGACCGGATAAAACACAGGGCTGTATTTGCCAGGTTCGGAAGCCGTGCTGGACGAGAAAATTTCTTAAGTCTTTCAGCTCTGTAATATTCAGTTTATTAATTGTCGTAATGGCTGTGGCGGGAATTTTTTTGCTCTGTGCATTTTGAATGGTTTTAACGGCTTTGTCAAAACAGCCGGGCGTTTGACGAATGGTGTCATGGGTGTGTGCGTTTGAACCATCTATACTGACCCCGATGCCGGCAACACCAGCAGATTTTAAAATATCAAGGATGTTATCAGATACCAACAGTCCGTTTGTGACCAGGGCGGTCTGGATATTTTTCCCTTTAAAAAAATGAAGGAGTTCTTTCCAGTGGGGATATAGAAAAAATTCTCCGCCGGTAAAGGTTAATTCCGCGCATTTTAAATCCACTAACTGTTGGGCAACAGAATATGCCAAATCTTTTGTAAAAGCACTTGTTTGATGAGCGCCCGAATCAGAATAACAATGAATGCATTTCGCATTACATTGGCGTGTGATTTCCCATAATACACGAACTAACTTTTTGGGGCAACCGAACATTTGCTTTCTAATTCTTGGACACGGGTTTTGAGCTGCAGAATTTCTTCATGCTGATTTTTTAAATAATGAAACAGAGCTTTTAATTCTTTTTCCATAGACGAATCAGACATGTATTCGTTAATTTGACGTTTAATTTTATATTCAAGATCCTCGTTGAATTCCTTACCCAATTCTTCCACAGCATCCTGCAGAAAATCTACGCCATAGGAAGCTGCGATACCTAATCCGAATGAGCAGGCGAAAACAATACCAAAAATAAGAGAAGTCTTTTTTCTATTCGTCATTTTTTTCTCCCTGATAAAATTTAATTCTGTTCGGTTGGGAATCCGGTTCCCTAAAGCTTGGGTCAATAATAACACCACCCATCATATTGCCGGCTCTATCTATTACAACACCATCTTTGGCGCCTATGCCTATTTTGGTCATGACGAATTTATATATCGGTGCGGTGACCAAGAAAATTCCGAATAAAGCCCAGACAAACAGGTACCAAACCCACCGGCACGCCCGTTGTCCCCATACCATCCATAATGGTAGGACGATGAACAAAAGGAAAACAAAAACATCTCTGGTCCAGCGGTTGATTTTAGCTCTATATATGAAAGGAGAGTCTTTCATATAAGTGAAATGTTCATAACCGGCCATGATTAGGATAAATAAAACCCCCACAATAAAGAATATCAGCAATAATTTCCGTAAGGGGGTTGAGGGCTTTTGCCGGTAATCCCGAAAAGCTATCCAAAGGGATGCCAACACAATCCAGCCACCGACAATTTGATCAAAAAGACCGGGATAAAAGGCAATTCGATTTAAAAGACCCGAAATGGAAGAATCCCATCTCCAACCAGATGCATATTGAAATCCGGTGGCGGCTAACCAAACAGAAACTAAGATCAATGTTATGCGCCTTATAATCTTTAAGCTTTTTGGCTCGGTTGATGTTGTTTTGCGTTTTTGGGTCATGTATCCTCCATAATCAGATAAACCCCAGGTTATCCGATTATTTGATAAAAAGCAAGTGGTTTTTATTTATCGGTTGTATGGGGGAGATGTTATGGCAAATTAATCCAAATACTATTTAAAGAACAACGCGTGGATTAAACCGGGGAGCCCATACAAGAGGAAAAAGATAAGAAAAACAATTAAAATTCGGGTAAGGACAGGTTTTTTCCCCTCTTTTTCAATCATTTTAAGTATTGCATATATGAATAATAGCAATAATGAAAATAGACCCGAAAGGCGAAATTCAATTGTCAGTATTGAAAAAAAGAATGCCAGAACAATACTGATAACTGTTTTGATATGCTGATTTTGTGTGAAAGATTTTCTTCGGCCGATAAGCCGAAATAAAACGTTTAATATAAAGAAACAGAGCAACGTGTTCAGGTAAAATAGAGATGAAGTCAAATAAAGATACTTGAAACGTCCAAAAGGTGTGCCCAATTGCTCTGTTAACCATTTTTGCTGATTGTGGTACTCCTCTAAAGATGTATACATTTTACAGGTTTCTGTTGTTCCATCGGAAAAAGCGGGCCAATCTTTCCAGTTAAATTCTGAATAATCGTGTTTTCTGTTGGGGCAGATTTGGTGACACCATTTTCCAAGGGCGGCCTCATTTATTATCACAACACTGGGTTCATCGCAACTGTAACAAACGCCGTCTTTTCCTTGAAGTGGCTTGTCGGCGGGGCAATACGCCGCTTTTAAAGAGAAGGAAAAGAATAAAATAAACAATAAAGTGAGAAAGTGTTTCATGGGGGAAGCCTTTTGGGTTAAGATTCTGAAATGCGGGTGGCGAGGTTGTCCAGAGTCATTTCCTGTTCCGGTTTTAGGGCGGAGGTAATGGTCAGGATTTCTTCATCCAATGTTATGCCCTTCATATCCGACAGCAGGGCGGTCATGAGTTTGCCGCTAGCGGGTGCCCAAGAACCGTTCTGAATTAAAAACACATGTCTGTTTTGCAAAGCGTGCGCTTTCATGTCCAGAATAAAAGTTTCTACGGGCGGGAAAATACCATTATTGTAAGTGACGGAAGCCAGGACCAGATGGCTATATCGGAAGGCCTCTGAAAGCAAATAAGAGGGGTGTGTTTTTGATGCGTCATAAAGCCGGACGGGCATTCCTTTTGCTGCCAGTTTTTCTGCCAATACGCGCACTGCATTTTCGGTGTGACCATAGATGGATCCGTAAACAATAAGAGTCCCTTTTTCTTCGGGTGTATAAGTACTCCATTTCTGATATTTATCCAACAGGAGTCCTAAATCTTTGCGCCAAATAGGACCGTGAAGCGGGCAAATCATTTCAATATCTAATGTGGCTGCTTTTTTCAGAAGCATTTGCACCTGATTGCCATACTTGCCGACAATGTTTGTATAGTAACGACGGGCTTCGGGTACAAAATCACTAAATGGAATGGTGTCGGCATACAAAGAACCGTTCAGTTCCCCAAATGTGCCGAAGGCATCTGCGGAAAACAAAATTTTATCCGTGGTGTCATAGGACACCATAACTTCCGGCCAATGCACCATCGGAGCCATGTAAAAAGCTAGTGTATGGCGTCCTAGGGAAAGTGTGTCGCCTTCTTTAACCGTTAAAAAATGAGCGGTGGTATTCGGGAAAAATTGCCCCATCAGTTGCTGAGTCTTGGCATTGCAAACCAATTGAACGTGCGGATAACGGCTTACGATTTCTTGAATGAGGGCCGCATGATCCGGTTCCATGTGATGCACAATCAGATAATCTAAATCGCGGCCGGCTAATCCTGTTGTTACGTTGTCCCAAAACTGTTCCCGAACCGACATATCACAGGTATCCAGTAGAGCCGTTTTTTCATCGGTAATCAGGTATGAATTATAGCTCATCCCAGCGGGGACAGGGTAAATGTTTTCAAAAAGCGGATGGCGACCTTCGGACGCACCGACATAGATTAAATCCGGTAAAATCTGTTGTAGAGTTTGCATGAAATGCTCCTTTGTCATTCAATTAATGGGCAGGCGGTAAAATGTCAATATGTGTTAAACGATTTCCCTCGCGTTCTGCTACAACAAAAGTAAAACCGTCCAACATAAATGTTTTGCCTTGTTTGGGAATTCGCTCTGCCAAATATAAAACAAGCCCAGCAATTGTGGTCGCATTTTCGTCCGGCAACTCCCACTTAAAATGCCTGTTTAAATCCCGAATGGTGGTGGAACCGTCTACACGCCAGGCCCCTGATTCGGTCTTAACGGGCTGCAGAATGGATTCTTCGGGCTTGTCGTTTTCATCGGAAATATCACCGACGATTTCTTCCAATACATCTTCCAGTGTCACAAGACCCTGTAAATCCCCGTATTCGTTTACCACAAGCGCAAAATGTTCGCGCCGCTTTTTAAAAGCGTGCAGCTGATCCATCAGAGAGGTCGTATTCAAAATAAACCAGGGTTTGGCGCAATAGTCCAAAATGTTTATCTTTTTATGATCGTTCATGGAACGCGTCATCATTTTTAAAACAGCCTTTACATGCAAAACACCGACAATGTTATCGCGCCGGCCTTTCCAGAGGGGAATGCGACTGAAAGGTGTTTGACTGATAAAGGTAAAAATATCTTTGGGGGCCGTTGATATATTTAATGACACAATATGGCTGCGGTGTTGCATAACGTCTTCTACCGTGATGTCGTCCAAATCCAGCACACTTTTTAACATGCTCTGTTCCTGCGCCAGGGCTGTCCCGGTGTCCAGATCCAGTGTGCCGCGAATTTCGGCTTTCAATTTCTCTTCTGCGTCTAAGGCCTGCGGTGAGCGCGGCAAGAAATGCAAAGCACACTTGGAGATCCAGTTTAAAGCAACGACAAACGGAGAAAACAAACGTACACAGATGTTTAAAATCGGTGTCACTTTGATAGAAAAAGTATAAGGAATGGATAGCGCATAAGTCTTAGGTAAAATTTCAGAGAAAACCAAAATGACGACACTGACGACACAGGTGGATAAAATGACACCCAGGCGTTCCCCAAAAAAGTTAATCATAATGCTGGTGGATAAAGCGGTGGTGGCGATATTTACGATATTATTGCCAAACAACAATGTGCCCAGCAACCGGTCACTTTTGGATTTAAGGCGATTCAGTAATGCCGCCCGTTTATTCCCTTTCTTTTCCTGTTCGTGCAGTAAAGGGGCGGACACGGCCGTTAAAGCCGTTTCTGTTCCCGAAAAGAAAAAAGAACAGATGAGAAGTAAAACTAAAATCAAATATGAAACCATTTTTATTTCCTTTTGTCAGGTTGGTTTTTGGAAGCGGACTTGGGCTTTTGATAAGGCGAAATAATGCCTTGTTCTTCCAGTTTTTTTAAAAGCCGCACGGCTGTTTTGGAGGGATGTTCGGCATACGAAGGAATTGTAATGTCCGCGGTGGCATAAATCGGATAGCATTCTTGCACCAGTCGTTCAATAATACGCCGATTATCCGCCGCCGGTACCAGAGGGCGATGTGTACGTCCTTCGGTTCTGCCGGAAATGACATCAGCTTCGGCTTTAATCCAGACGGAGACGGCTTTTTCGGAGGCTAATTTGCGTGTCTTTTCCGATAAAAAAGCCCCCCCGCCTGATGATAACACACAGGGCTTTCCGCCCAGCAGGCGCGCCATAACCCGTTCTTCACCGGCGCGAAATTCCTTTTCCCCGTAGCGCGCAAACAAATCCGAAATTGTAAAGCCGGTCATGGCCTCTATTTCTTTGTCACTGTCTACAAAGGGAAGCTCTAAACGGCGCGCAATAATGCGCCCCAGACTGGTTTTGCCGACACCCATCATGCCGACAAGTAAAATAATTTTTGGTTTTAATAATCGTTGTGTCATAGTTCTTTCTTGACAAAATGAATGAAAAAGAATATCCTTGGCTTTATCATAACATTTTTTTTTGGTTGAGTCAAGGAGTGAAACATGAAACTTGGAAAAGGAAAAATACTTTTGTTTTTAGTGGGCATTATTGTCTTGTTCTTGGTCGTCGTGGCCGCAAAAGATTGGACCCCGACACAGACAACTGTGGAAAAAACGGTGACTTATGGACAGAAGTAGACTTTGGATACTTGTCTTATTGGGGATGACCCTGTCGGCACACGCCGAAGTCACAACCGAATCTTTACCCGAGATGCAGATTGGCACAATCGGTGAAGAAACGGGACTGTCTGCCGATATATGGGGGAAGCAACCGGATGCTGATAAAGTTTTGTCGCAAATTCGGGCGGCAGCTACGGCAGATTTTAATGATGCAGAAAAAGAAATTCTGCGCCGTATTTTAATGACGGATGTCGGCGGTGTGGTCCCTTTGGAACAGGAAGCCTATTTGATAGAACGAATGAAAACGCTGGCTGCGCAGGGTATGGCAGATGAGGCCCTGAAGCTGGGTAATCTGGGTCCGGAAAAGAATAAATCAGATGCCCTAAAACGGACGATGGCCGAGATTTTATTTGTAATCGGACGGGCAAATGAAGCGTGTGCAGAAAACCTGACGGCAGCATTCGGAAAAAAAGAAGCCTTTATTCGGGCGGCCTGTGTGGATGCGGTCGGGGTTCCGCCGGAAACAGCGTTGGCTTATGAAGTTTATCGGGAAAGCGAACAGGATCAGTTTCCCTTTATGAATGCGGCCGGTGAAGTTTTGTATCGGGGATTGGAAACACCCTTGCCGACCGGAACACCGGATGTGTGGGAAATGCCGATTTTAGCGCGGGCGTATGGCACAGAAATTTTCAAACTGGACCTGTCGAAGCAAGCTTTGCGGACGTTGGTTAATCAGGAATCCGTGCCGACAGATGTGCGGCTGATTGCTGTGGATCAGATGCGAAAAGCAACTGCTGTCAAGTCGGATGGAGATGTCCTGACGCACTTGATACAGGTGGCAACGGAACGGCGATTGGTAGAAGCGACCCTGGGGGCGCGTGATGCAAAATAGAACCGAATCGTTTTTGGAAATGATGGTGGCTGAACGAGGCAGTAGTCCCCGAACGATAGAAGCTTACCGGCGAGATTTATCGGATTTGGAAGGTTTTTTAAAAGCTCGCGGTGTTTCTTTAACAGGGGCTAAACGCACCGATTTGGAAGCCTATTTACATCAAATGGCTCAGCAGGGTATGGCGGAAAAAACGCAGGCACGACGATTGTCGGCTATGCGCGAATTTTATCGCTTTCTGTTCTCGGAAAATGCGTTGCGACAGAATCCGACAGACTATCTGATTGCTCCGAAAATCGGAAAAGCTTTACCGAAATATCTGTCCGAATCAGAAGTCGGGCGATTGCTGGATACGGCAGAAAATGAAGAAAAACGCATTTATACTTTGTTGGAAGTTTTATATGCTTCGGGGCTGCGGGTCAGCGAATTGGTCGGTCTGCCGGTATCGGCCGCCGATGTGGATAATCGGACATTGCGCGTACTGGGAAAAGGAAGTAAAGAACGAATCGTTCCGTTGAATGAACGAGCCGTTAATGCCTTGGAAAAATGGATGACTTTTCGGGAAGCGCGTCTGCCGGTCGGGCGAATCAATAAATGGTTGTTTCCGTCCAGTGCAAAAAGCGGACATTTAACACGGGATGGCTTCTTTAAACATTTAAAAAAAGTGGCTTTATCAGCCGGCGTTCCACCCCAGAAAGTGTCACCGCACGTTTTTCGACATTCGTTTGCCAGTCATTTGATTGCACATGATGCCGATTTGCGATCCGTTCAAAAAATGTTAGGCCACGCGGATATTGCTACAACGGAGATTTATACACACGTTTTACCCGACAGATTAAAAAAGATTGTTGAAAAATCTCATCCGTTGGCGTATAGTAGTCCCGAAAAGGATATGAAATGAAGATTATTGACAGATACACTTTCAGGCAGATTGTTGTCGGTTTT
>Ga0310786_10013182_pt1 | contig 10205 bp, 7 predicted proteins | sample AusTroGonzalo_MG_FD_203881 | JGI IMG/M metagenome (GOLD analysis project Ga0310786, IMG submission 203881) | Bovine rumen microbial communities from tropical cattle in Woodstock, Queensland, Australia - Gonzalo_03 (v2) (version 2) | ecosystem: Host-associated > Mammals > Digestive system >... | reverse complement strand
GCCGTTTTGTGGCAACACATGTAAATCTGCGTTCGGTGCACCGTATAATACCGCTCCTTGAGAAGCTCCGACTGGACGTGTAAATGTCCAAAAATCTTTGCAAAGCGCCTTCTCTCGCCGGGAAACAAGGGCATTTCCTTTTGGTCTCGTAGCGCAGACGGTTAGAGCATCTGACTCATAATCAGCAGGTCGGAGGTTCGAGTCCTCCCGGGACCACAAGTACTATAGCGCAACTCTATGGTACAGGGTGGATAGACTAACAGAGTTGCTGTGCAAGTCGCCTCGGGCCCAACCGAGGAGATACTGGTTCGAATCCAGTTCTGCCTGCAAAATCGGTCATTATAGCTTAACGATGCGTACGTAAAGATTCAAAGCACCGGGTAGTAACCCGGAGATTAACGGTTTGACTCCGTAAATGATCGTACCAACAGAAACTTTTCCAAGTACTTGTACTTGGTGGCTAACAAGTAAGTGGAAGTTGGTTTTCCATATCGCGGGGTAGAGAAGTGGCCTATCTCGGTGGTCTCATAAGCCACAGCTTCCCAAAAGGAGGCCGGAGGTTCGAATCCTCCTCCCGCTACTAATCGCCATTTGAGGTTCAAGAAGGTCGGTGGTAAGTTGACATAGTCCACCGAAGACACTTGAGATGGAATCGTATAATCGTGTGTCAAAATGATAGGTACGTAGACGTGGAGGTCTGCTGAAATAAGGTGACCGGGTAGAATGACGATTGAGATAGGGGCTCGCTCCGTACTCCGAGCACGAGATAAATAGAGATAGAAAGTGGGACACGTTCCCACATATGGCCTTGTGGCGAAATTGGCAGCACGCGTATGATTGAGGGTCATATGGGAGAAATCCCGTGCCGGTTCGAGTCCGGCCAAGGTCACGTGAAAAGCGGTTTGGATTGTTTAGGGTTCAACCCTGATCCGTAACGAGCCTTCAGGTTCCACTGGCGCCGGTGGAATAACAAAGTTTCAGTGTTAGTACGGATAGCCCAAGGGATATACCGGAAATCATTGAGCGCCTCGGGAGGACGACAAAAGAACCCTATTTTTTGAAGTTTCCTTAAACGGTATATAACCAAATTGTGAAACCAAAGAATGACCGGGAGTGTACATGAACCCCGTCCGCTCGCGCATGGGGCGAAGAACATGCGTAGTTACTGTCTTATAGGTAAAGCAGCGTTAGTTTCCGCGTGAAGGTTACCGTCCACTCCACGTCACGGAGTAATATGGGCCATGTAGTGTAACGGTAGCACTTCTCCCTTGCACGGAGACGGAGGGGTTCGAATCCCACATGTGTCCACAAAGGTCGTAAGACCCCGCGAAGGCCCCCGGGCGGATTAAGAGGTTCATTCCGCTAAACGGGTTGCCGTATAGTTTTTCAGTCCTTGCCAGCGTTGGCTGGGACAACACATCCATGACACAGGTAAGGAACTCGAGTCCGGAAATAGTCCGGCCGACCAATCCCCGCCGACAGTTTGTAGGTCTGAAAACAAACCTATGGGTTCGCTTGCACCCGGCAAAAAAACATCCGAAGATGAGCCGGTTGTGCCCTACCAGTAATAAAGGGTACGCCTAATTGAGAGCCTGATCATTATCCGGTATCTCAACGGATCGCCTATTCGATGGGAGAAGGATTCCCACTTATGGGCCTACGGTGATCAGCGAGGAGGCGTTCACCTCCCTAACAACGTCCGGGTGGTACCGTCTTGGCGTTGCGTATGGGTTCGAGCCGGTTTCCCTGGAAAAAGCCGGCGTATATCGGGTAGTGGTGCAGTTGGTCAGCACACGTGATTTGGGATCATGAGGTCGCAGGTTCGAGTCCTGCCTATCCGACAAGGTCAAACTTCAGGGGAGCATGAGGCTCTTAAACCGTCAGTGTCCATGTCGTCCCTGACCTAACTTACATCCCCCCAAACCGGCTTCCATGGAAAGAGGAGGTTACAGAGAACTAAAAAGTAGCTCGAGATGCTTGATAGCCAATCTGTTATAAAAAGTTGAGTTTGATACTCGATGGGGTGGTCAAATAATTTATCATACGTGTCATGCAATTTGATAAGCGCAAAAGGACACATTGAGGGTAACAAACTCAAAGAAGTTACCGCAGGCAACCACAAGTCGATAATTAAAGAGTGAGAGGTTAAAGACGCTCCTTGTAGAGTTGTGCGGGATGGTGGAATGTAAAGCGCTTTACATATAGAGGTATAAGCCCCGGTGATGAAATTGGTAGTACATGACAGATTTAAGCCCTGTTGCCTTTGCGCGTGTGGGTTCGAATCCCACTCGGGGTACAAAGAAACATTAAAGCCATGAAGAAAAATTATTACGGTCGATTATGATCAATCATATGGTCGGTTCATCTAAAGGTTAGGATACAAGATTTTCAATCTTGTCACATGGGTTCGAATCCCGTACCGACTACAACAACCGAGGGGGCGTGCTCCAGTGAAGTAACTGACACGATTTGGTGAAGCCTCGGGGTAGTATGAGGTTCTCCGCGGGCCTACCTTATCAAAACCGCGGCAGTCATCGTCCTGTCTTCTAACAGGTAGGAAACAAGATTTTCGATCTTGGAATTGGGGTTCGAGCCCCCACGGGATGACGCGTTGAAGGTTTCTCACTGAACTACCATTCAGCCCCGGGACGGAGCTCCCGGGTGAAACCGGAAAATGCCACTCGGTGGTAGACGAGTGTGTGTAGTAAGTCTCAACAGGTAGAGCTGGCTGCGGGACGCGGCCGGTTGAGGTTCGAGCCCTCCTACACAGCGATTACGTAATTACGGGAGGTGTCCCGTGCGGTGGAGTTAAACGGAAAGGTGACGCGCCGATAACGCTCCGCTTCATGAGAGGAGTGATAGTGGGTTCGACTCCCACGACCGCAACAATTATTTATCGTCCTGTCTTCTAACAGGTTAGGAAACAAGATTCTCACTCTTGAAATCGTGGGTTCGAGTCCCCGCGGGATGACGCATTGAAGGTTTCTTACCGGTACTACCAGCCGGTGGCCGGGACATACGCCCCGGTTGAAATTGAATGTGCCGCTCGTATGGTAGACGAGTGTGTGTAGTAATGCTCAACGGTAGAGCTGGTGGCCGGAAAGCCGCCGGTTGGTGGTTCGAATCCCCCTACACAGCAAACTTGTACAGTAGTGTCATATCCTGCCCATAACGTACAATTTGGGTATAGGCTCTTCCACAGGTAAGAAAAACGCGTAAAATGACACGAGGAAAACTTTATAGGCTAACGGCAAACCAGCCCCGCGGATGCATCAATGGGTTATTATCGGTTCGAATCCGATTAAAGTTTCAAGCCTAATAAATGTCGGCAAAAACAGCTATAGACCGGTTCTTACGGGAGTGTCCCCGTTTCGGCGGCGTACCGGCGATTGCCTTGGAGATGCATATTCAAGGATTTTTAATGGCTGTCCGTTTTACAAATTTGGGTAGGTGCACGAATCCCGAATACGGTTCAATACGACTCCCGGCAACATACAGTCCGTGGGTACTGTAAACCCACAAATAAGCCCAGTAAGCTCTGCGGGGGGGTGGCAGTCTGCAAAACTGTTGGGGATGGTTCGACTCCGTCACTGGGCTCCATAAAATGTCCGGCGAAAAAGGGTTTGTAGTAGCGCAACGAATCAGAAACCCTGAACCTCCCCAAGTCGCCAAGCGTCTTGTAGGTGACAGACCAATGGATAATTCCAAAGGAGCGCTGTAAGCGTTGTAACCGGACTTTCAAATACCTCTGTGGCGAAATTGGCAGTACGCGTTAGATTTAGGATCTAATTCTTCGGAGTGTGGGTTCGAGTCCCACCAGGGGTACACACGATCAATAAGTTAATCCGGAGGTAGTTAGTAAATCCTTAACGGGGCATATCGGGAGTCCCAGCCAATGGAGAGGAGGTGAGGAATCGAAAATCCTCCGTTTTTTACGTATATCATTTGGAGAATTAACCCTGATGGTGAAGGGAGCCGTCTCGAAAGCGTGCTGTACATTTGTATGGGGATCGATACCTCAATTCTCCGCGCCGAACCCACCTGCACGTGGTAGTAGGATGGCGTTGACGATATTGAAAGGAAAGCCGTGCAGGGTTAGTACTGAATAAACAATAGGCGTAAAATTCATGTGGTGTAATTGGCAGCACGCTGGCGTAAGCCGGAGGTCATGGGTTCGAGCCCCTGTATGGAACAAAATCTAAATCATTCCACAACGGCCTTGAGCCCTCGCGAAAAAGGGCGCGTTCAGGAACTGTAAATGAGTCAGGTCGCACGTGAGGTTTGACGAATGATAAGGGAAATTTCAACACGAATGGTCGCGCATTGTGTTGGATGCGGATTGATTTTTTGATAAACCATAGCCATTTTTCTTATTCTTGATAAAAGAACATTGTGTATATGGAAAAGAGCTTATTCAATTGGTGCGGATATGACTGGTCATGCGAAATGGATGGTGGAAGAATAATTCATTCGAGTTATCCACATGCATGGTATAGCGATTCCGAGGATGTAGTGAAAAGGATGCCAAACGGCGAGATTCACCTGTATTACCGTGAAAATCCAAGGGAGGTAAAACACTGGAATGGTAAGGTATATCATCCAACAATTGAAAGAGCACTGATACGTACAAGACAACATTTTGATTACGGCACATTCTCCATTGAAGTGATGATTCCAAAAGGACTTAATGTTGGTTGTGCTTGTTGGTTGAGTGGCGCCGGGAATTGGCCTCCGGAGATTGACGTGATGGAGGTGCTTACCACTGGTGGAAATTATCTACAAAACTTCACCAACCATTTTCCGTGGATCGGAAAGTCATGGCGTACCACATACAATGTACACTATAACAACCGTAAAATGGTGCATGAACATCTCGGATCCAAGAATGTCACGAAATGTGACCAGCCTCTTGACCCCACCGAGAATTGGATCAAGTATGAGTGTGAGTGGCGTCCGGATAAGATAACGTTCAAAGCCAACGGAGTTGTCACAAAAACGGTATCAAGGAAATACGCCAACATGCTTACAAATAACCTGAAAGATCCACAAAAGGGATATTTGATGGATTTCATTATCGATATCAATGTCGATGATCCAAAAATTCGTCCAAATAGGCTTGATACACCGTTAAAAGTCCGTAATTTTAAGTATATTCCTTTGAATTAAAACTAAACATGGTTTGATAGCATAAACGGAAATGCGAACCTGACTGAAGGTGTTGCCGCGGGGTGACCTGCGGAGATAATTCCTGAAAGTGTCCGGATTATATAGTCGCCGTTACGGTTGTAGGCAACCAAAGGACATGAGTATCACTCTTCAATGGTAGGGTTAGATTGCAGGGTTCGATCCCCAGCCGAACCGCAGTGACGTAGATTCAATCGGTTAGATGACCCGGTAAGACCGCTGTGCGACTGTAGCAGGTAGGAGCTGGGGGGATGTCGGTTCGAGCCCGGCCGGTCACAAAATATCGGCGTAGCGGAGGTGGTTTCTTGCGCCTCTCTCATAAGGAGGAGACGGTGGTTCGAGTCCACCCGCCGGTACAGAGGAACCCGTAGGGGAGAATACCAGCTGTAGGAGCTGGTGGTTGTTAGGGTGGCCACGTGCTAAATAAGCCGCCCGATAGTGAAATGTCCTACAGATGACCAAATAAGCACCTGTATCAAAAGGGTCTGTTCCTTCATATGCTTTCGTAGCGTAGCCGGTTTAGCGCACCTGATTTACATTCAGGGGGTCGCAGGTTCGAATCCTGCCGGGAGCACCAAAAGAGAACAACGATACGCAGAGGAGTAGGCCTCGGCCAGCTGCAGGGTGTTTCTTGTCCATCACATTCGCGCGATAGTTGATTGGTTCTTTAAAGGTGTCGAGGCAACATGCTCCTGTAGTTTAGGGGGAGAACATCTGCGTCACATGCAGAAGGTCAGTGGTTCAAATCCACTCGGGAGCACTACCAACCTGATAACGTCCGTAACGGGTAAAAACGTGGGTAAAGCATACCGAAAGTCAGGATGCCCGGTATGACGGCTGATGGATAAGCCGCAAAAGAGAGGAACCCATCCGTGGGAGTCCGGCAGAACTCCGGCATACGTTAAACCAAATCTGCTAATGTTCCTGTAGTTTAGCGGGAGAACATCTCCTTGACGTGGAGAAGGTCGGTGGTTCGATCCCACCCGGGAACACAATGTTTATCGAAATCTAATAATAGGGGTTCGAATCCCCGGCCATCCATCAAGGGCAACCCGTCCAACCAAACGGGTGTGGGTGGCCTGAAGGTAAGAGGGATGCCCGATAGACATTACAGATGGTGTGTATAGCATAGTTGGTCCAATGCGCCGGATTGTGGATCCGGAGATCGTCAGTTCGAACCTGACTACTCACCCTTATTGAGGCGTAGTGAAATTGGTTATACACGCCCGGGGTTGGTCCGGGAGCCGTGGTTATAGTTGCTCGAGTGGAAAGCCATGGGGCCACGTTAGTGGTTTTGGAGGTTCGAATCCTCTCGCCTCGACAAATAAATATATCAGTATGATGACTCTTGATGAAGCCATCCAACATGCCAACGAGGTTGCTTCGACATGTTCCAATAAAGAATGCGGATTGGATCATGCACAGCTTGCAATGTGGCTGGAGGAACTTAAACAAAGGAGGATGCGGGATTCTAAAGAGTTCTTAATGATGTCCAACATGCCGTAATAGTTCAGGGGTGGAACGCGTCCTTGGTAAGGACGAGGTCGCTGGTTCAAATCCAGCTTGCGGCTCATTATGGAGAGTGAATTGCCAAGGCGGCAACGCCGTTTGGAAGGCGGTTGGTACGGCAACGTATGGGGTTCGAGACCTCCACTCTCCGCGGCTTGTTCAGTGTGCTTTGCTACCTCGGTAATCAGCTGTAAATCCGTAAGACACCAAGGAACACTCACGAGGGGGCGGCGTGACGCCGAGCAGCCCCTCGACCATGCGGATGTCGCATAGCGGCTATTGCGCCTGCCTTCCAAGCAGGATATCGTGGGTTCGAGTCCCATCATCCGCTCCAAAATTTCTCCCAATATTGTCTTTTACCAAAGGTAAATGACCTACAAAGGTTTCGGGCGCTGAACCAGTCAATCAGCGCCTTTTTTGTTTTTTGTTAAACTTTTCTCAAAATTCCATATTTTATAAAAGTTAAGCATTGATAAAAACAACCTAAATTCACAAAATAAATTTTTGCAACATGAAGAAAATTACAAGTTTCCTCGGCATTATGCTTATCGCACTATGCTTAATGTTCAGCGCCTGCAGTGGATGCAACAGTAACAACAACGGTAATAACACTCCGGAGCCGGAAGTGGTAACTACTGGTTATAACTACGATGAAGTCGTGATCGCCGATTACGATTATATCGCCAGCCAATATCCGGAATTCAACTTCTACGAAGCCGATGTCGTGTTCGATACCGCGGTGGCTATCCCGACTGCCCATGTGGTGGCTATCCAAACCGTGTTCCAAGTCGACGACACATGTATCATGATCCAACATAATGAAGACATGACTACGGATACTGTTATTGTGAACGACTATTGGATGGAATGTATGCCAATGAATGCCCGCAATGCTGTTGATTTTGACTCCTGCATGATTATCATCGAACCTTACAGAGCAGTTCTCAACAATCGCCGCATGACTTTCCGCCGTGTACTCGCTCCTCCTTTCCCGGAAAATGGTCAATACATCTTCGGCCCTGGCCTTCTTGTGGTCGATGCCGCTACCGGTGAGATCGTTGATTGGGACGATACCAACGAAAAGATGGTTGAAGCCATGAATAACATGATTGGTGGCGCCCGTCTTGGTACTCCGTTGGGTGAGTGGCCGTAAAATACCCCGCCGTTCTTTCGTGAACGGATATGGGCCGGTTTCGACCGGCCTTTTTTTATTTTTGATCATCGGTGTTTATTATTAAAGTACGTAAAGAAAATGACGCATATGAAATCACTACAGGAATTTCTTACAGAAAGCATATTGACGGAAGCATTTGCAAGCGATGCACTACGTAAAATCTTCATGAGCTTGAAACCAAGTGTGCGCAAAAGCAATCCGTATTACCTAAATGGTAGTTTCCCAATGTGGGATAAGGTCACCGATAACGATATCACGAAACTTACAAAAGACGAGGCCTTGAAACGCATGCGCGCCCGTAAGGATCCCGGCTACCTTATTTGGTTCATCGAAAATGGCGAGGATATGGATTGCTGTGGTATCACATGGGGTTGCGATGTATGCATGACCTCAAACGGATACTATAAAGGCGTTACCGCCAGCTCAATCGCATATGATGCCGATGGTGCTTATGAAATCAAGGATGCACTCAAGTTCACCCGTAGTGAACTTCAACAATCCCGTAGGGAAGCCAAAGAAGGAGCAACCGCTCTTATGAACTACGAAACGATCAAAAACGATAATCTCAAGCGTTACGAAAAGGAACTCGCCAAGTTACACAACCCGGGTTTGGAAAAGGTCTGTCAGCTCTATACTGATACAATGGAAATCTACAAGAACGTTGTTGACAAATACGTTGCGAAGTTCGTATCCATAATGCAAGAAGGTAACGGTTCTTACTACAGCGTAAGCAAAACATGGGAACTCCTTAACAATCTCGTTAAACAGATGACTGACGATATGCACATGTACGCACATTCGAACGGATATCACGATGACAAAAGCGCCATGTATTACTACAAGAAGGTTTCCCAAGCCGCTAAAAAGATCGAAGAAATCGTTAATAACTTCGAAGATAACGCCAAGTAATCACATACTTTTTTAAGGACTATACATTTTTTGCCGGCCCGGTCGTTAAGATTTGGGCCGGCTTGTTTATATATAGGTGAAATTAACAGGAAAGGAGAATATCATGAGAGACTACACTCACACCTCAAGCCCGGTTATCGACAAGCTCGAAGCCAAGTTCACCTCTGAATACGAGAAGAAGTACACCATTCCTCGTCTGCACGACCTCTATGAGCAGGTTCGCTACCACTTCCTGACAGCCGCCTACGTTTATGAGGCTATGCACAATGAGCACTATCGCTATGATGATATCATCAATGTGCTCTCGAAGGAGGAATTTACCGAATGGTACAACGAGATGCTCCGCGTCAATGCACCCACCATCGAGGTTGGAATGCCGTGTACCATATATTACTATACCGACCACCGTGCCGCCACCGTGACCAAGGTCGAGTATTACAAGGATGGCCGTCAGGACGCTGCTGGTAACCCAATTCCACGCCGTATCAGCACGAACCTGAACGCGACCAAGTGCCTCGACTACTACGCCGGTAACTACGAGGTCATCCCCATGACTGGTAAGGACTTGCAGATCGTCCACGATGTGTTCACGATCCGTAAGCGTGGGCGTTGGATCATGGAAGGTCAACAGCTCCATGATGGATGTTCATTGGCGATTGGTTACTGGAGCCACTATATCGATCCGAGCTTCTAAAGCTCGGATCTTTATTGTATGTGTTATTTGCGGTATTATATAAGAAATAAATGATACCGTTTTTCATGAAACCATTATATGATTACATAAGTGAAATGTACGTACAGACAAGAAGAAATAATTGGAATTTCGACCCCCGCGGATTGTACTTGTTTTACATGGTGAAATATCACACCAGTGATGGCAAGGAGTGGTGGTCATACCGCATGACCGATGAACTCAAGTATGACCCGGTTATATCTGCCGAACTTGGATTCAAAACGGAGGATGACTTTAAGAAGTTCGTGTTCTCCTGTTTCCTCAAGCAGAAAAAGGATATCATCAAGTATTACGAATCCAATGGATATTCCGATATCGACATTATATGTTCACCCAAATACCTCTTGCGCCCGAAACTGGATAGCGCCAATGTGAAAACATGGATGAGCAATGTGTTCAATGACAGTAACAAGATGGTCAATGCCAATCCAACGCTATCTCTCACCGGTGATTACGAACGCTACGAAAAGAAATTCGACAAGCGTGCCGAGGAGATCCGAAAGAAAATGGAAGAAGAGGCGGAACGCCGCCGCAAGGCCGAATGGGAGAAAAGCAAAGCCGAACAGGAGAGAATAGAGAAGGAACGTGAGGAGTTCAAGAAACAGCACGCCGGTGAGGCATATTATCAAATCTACGGTTGGCCATGGGATTGGAAATACGTCAATGGAGGTCATTACGTAGGAGACTAATCCATCA
>Ga0310786_10013181_pt1 | contig 10205 bp, 8 predicted proteins | sample AusTroGonzalo_MG_FD_203881 | JGI IMG/M metagenome (GOLD analysis project Ga0310786, IMG submission 203881) | Bovine rumen microbial communities from tropical cattle in Woodstock, Queensland, Australia - Gonzalo_03 (v2) (version 2) | ecosystem: Host-associated > Mammals > Digestive system >... | reverse complement strand
CGAGCTTCTGCTCTTGACCGTTGAATGTAATCTCAGGAAGAGCCCATGTCCAACCGCTGATGTCTGTACGGTCAATGGACTCTGGATCAATTTCAAGTGCTGAAATTGGTTCTGCAGGAATCCAGTACATTTTGAATTTGTTGACATTAAATGCACCTTCGTCAGGATTTTCTGGATCAGGAACAAGTCCTACAGTCTGATAATCATTATCAGGGTCTACACCAATCTGCCATGCAGGATGATTGAAAGCCGTGCGCTCAGCAACAGATGCAAGACCATACCTGCGGTCAGTGCCTGTTGTACCGAAAGTCTGCACTTCCTTCTCACACCATGGGTTACATGGATTGTTCTCATTAATGGTCGGGTCACCATAAACCCACAGAACTTTATAGCTGCCTGATGCTGGAGCCTCGAAAGCAATCCATGGGAGACCTTCAACGGCGGCATACTTACCGTCCGCAGTGCTTGCAACTACGTTCCAATGACCTCTTTCTGAGTCGAACTGAGGAGAATAGGCTTCATAATAGAGTGCCAAAGCACCGTCATTACATGAATTCACAAACGTTTCCTCGTTCCAGATGAACTCATAACCAGGTATGCCTGCTGCATCATCTCTTTGTGGAACTTCTTGTGCAACTTGGAATGGGACATACACAGTGTTCATTGTGTTTGTTCCCGTAACTGTAAACACGAGGTAGTAGTTACCCACAGACAATGGATTTGCTTGGGTGTTTTTTGAAACCTCTACCATGTTTTCGCCGACTTTCTGGACAACCTTGTAAGTTCCGTCCAGTGCCGGGGAAATTGTACCAGCAACAGGCTCAGTATATCGGGTAATTTCCACAACTTCGGGAAGCCCCGTGCCTGCCGCTACCCATGTTTCGGTCTGATCGAACTCGGCCGCATAGCCTTCGCCCGCTTGGACCACCACATTGGTCTGTGCCCACGAACTCAAAAATGAGAACAGAGCAATTAAAGCAAATAGTACTTTCTTCTTCATAATACTAAAAGTTTTAATTTGATTGTTAATAAATAAAGTTAATTATAAATAAAAAATAGTTGTTGAATTTTTTCTCTTCTTTCTTCTATTTTCAGATGACGGGCATTTTCTCCCTCGCAAGCGCGGTGGGGCAAGCCATGAATGCCCCCAAACTGTACCACCTCCCTCCTTCCTTTCGCGTGCGTACATTATATATAATATATCGGCCGCTATGTTCATGAGTTCGGCTGGACATGGGTATAGATTACCACAAAATCCGATGCAAAGATATGGGTTTTACCTATTCCTTACAAATTTTTAACACGTTTTTTTCATTTTTATTGGTAAATAATGGGATTTTGGCGAAAAAAACTGAAAAACCGACTAATTTTTAGCAGAAAAAAGCAGAAAAATAAGGGCGTTACGCTAATTGCCCAATGAAAAATGGGAAATGATAAGGGGAAAATGGAGAAAAATGCGTAACTTTGCAGCGGAAAAAGAATGATGAATATGACATTATTACAAGCGATGCCTCAGATGCCTGAGCTGAATTTCCAGGATTGGATGCAGAATGTGGGTGTGTTTGAGGAGATGATGAAGGGTTTCCTGATTGGTGTGTTGGCTTCGGCTCCGATGGGTCCTGTGGGCATCCTGACGGTGCAGCGTACATTGAACAAGGGGCGCTGGGAGGGTTTCGCCACAGGTGTCGGTGCGAGCATCAGCGACATCTTGTATGCCATCATCACGGGTTACTTCATGTATTTGGTGGTGGACATCATCAAGGATCCTATCATCGCGCTTTGGATTAAGGTGATTGGTTCTGCGCTGCTGTTTGCGTTTGGTGTGTATACGTTCAAGAGCATTCCGAAGCAGAAGGTGGTGGACAGGGAGTCGCCTGTGGAGACGAAGAACAAGCTGACGGGGTTTGTGATCTCGGGGTTCATCATCACGGTGTCAAATCCGCTGATCATCTTGCTGTTTGTGGCGCTGTATGGCCAGTTCACATTTATCTTGGCTGGTAACTGGGTGTCTCAGATTGTGGGTTACCTGTTTATCGTGGTGGGTGCGTTGTGCTGGTGGTTTGTGCTGACTTGGTTGGTGGATAAGGTGAGGGCGAGGTTCAGCTATCAGGTGATCTGGCGAATTAACAGGGTGATTGGTATTACGGTGATGGTGGTGAGTGCGATTATGATTGTGTATGCGTTGACGGGACATACTTTCCATTATATTCCTTTTGGGGATGACCCGGGATTTGAGTTGTTTGAGTGAAAAAGAAGACCCTCTCTGCCCTAAAGGGCATCTCCCCCGTAGAGGGGGAGACCATGCGGGGTGGGAATGGAAAGAGAAGTGGGAATGGAAAGGGAAGGAGTTTGGATGAGGATAAAGATGGTGATAAAGATAATATAAAAACAAGTGGCCCAACAAGCCGGATGGCTCTCCCCCTCTACGGGGGAGATGCCCAAGGGGCAGAGAGGGTCTGTTATTATAAATATGTATATAGCTGAACAGTTGAAAAGGAGGAGCGTGGCGGAGTACCTGCTGTATATGTGGCAGGTGGAGGACACGTTGCGGGCGTATGGCTTGGATGTGGAGCGGATGGCTGCGGAGTATGTGCCGCAGTTTGGGTTGGATGAGGAGAAGAGCGAGGCGCTGAAGGGTTGGTATGAGAGTTTGGTGGAGATGATGAGGGAAGAGGGGGTGACTGAGAGGGGACATTTGCAGGTGAATAAGAATATCATCATTCTGCTGAGTGATTTGCATAGGCAGCTGCTGAAGTCGAGTAAGCACCCGATGTATGCGGCGATGTATTATAAGGTGTTGCCGTTTATTGTGGAGCTGAGGGGGAAAGGAAGACCCTCTCCCCAACCCTCCCCCGTAGAAGGGGAGGGAGACCATGCGGGATGTGCGGAAAGTGTAGATGGGAGCAAGGGGGAGATTGAGAATTGCTTCGAGGCGCTGTATGGGGTGATGCTGTTGAGGGCGCAGAAGAAGGAGGTGTCGGTGGAGACAGCGACGGCGATTGATCATATCGCGAAGTTTGTGGGGATGCTGAGTGAGTATTATAAGAAGGAGAAGGAGGGAGAAGACCCTCTCTGCCCTTAAGGGCATCTCCCCCGTAGAGGGGGAGAGAATGAAGACCCTCTCTGCCCTTTGGGCATCTCCCCCGTAAAGGGGGAGACCATGCGGGGTGGGAATGGAAAGAGAAGTGGGAATGGAAAGAGAAGGAGTTTGGATGATGATAAATATGATGATAATAATATAAAAACAAGTGGCCCAACAAGCCGGATGGTTCTCCCCCTCTACGGGGGAGATGCCCAAGGGGCAGAGAGGGTCTGTTATTACAAACAGAGATGGATAGATTCTTTAAGACAACGTGTCCTGACAGATACGAGGTGTTGAAAGAGTTTGCAAAAGAGAACAGAGGCAATCCGACAATGGCAGAAGCCGTGATGTGGAAACAATTAAAAGGGAAGAAATTGGGAGTCAAGTTCCTACGACAGCATGCCATTTTGGACTTCATCGTGGATTTTGTATGTCTGGAGAAGAAACTTGTCATAGAAGTAGATGGTGAATACCATTTTACAGAAGAGCAGAAAAAGGAAGATGAAATGAGGAGCCAGAGATTGAAAGGGATGGGGTATCACGTTCTTCGTTTCAAGAACGAAGATGTGTTATACAAAACAGATCATACTATTCATATTATTCAACAAAATATACAAACTTTATAAATATAATTACCCAACAAGCCGAATGGTTCTCCCCCTCTACGGGAGAGATGCCCAAAGGGCAGAGAGGGTCTGTTATTATGAGAATTTTGGTGACTGGATGCAATGGGCAACTGGGTAATGAGATGCAGTTGCTGGCAAGGGAAAATGGGCAGCATACGTATTTCTTTACGGATGTGGTGATCCCTGAGGGATCGGTGGCTCAGAAGTTGGATATTACGAACGAAGCGGAGGTGGAGAAGTTTGTGGAGGAACATGAGATTGACTGCGTGGTGAACTGCGCTGCGTTTACAGCTGTGGATAAGGCGGAGAGTAATGAGGAGCTGTGTGATCTGCTGAATCATGTGGCGCCTGGATATCTGGCGAAGGCTGTGGGAAAGAGAGGGGGATGTATGGTGCAGATCAGTACGGATTATGTGTTTGACGGAACGAGTTACAGGCCTGTAACGGAGGAACAACCGACGTGCCCGAATTCGGTGTATGGACGGACGAAGTTGGCTGGTGAGGAGAGTGTGATGAAGGGGTGTGAGAAGTATCTGATTATCAGGACTGCTTGGTTGTATTCGACGTTTGGGAATAACTTTGTGAAGACGATGATCCGCTTGGGAAAGGAGAAGAAGGAGTTGGGGGTGATTTTTGACCAAGTGGGGACACCGACTTACGCGAGAGATTTGGCTGCTGTGATTTTTGTGGCGATCAATCAGGGAATTGTGCCTGGGATTTATCATTTCAGTAATGAGGGGGTGATTTCTTGGTATGATTTTACGAAGGCGATTCATCGGATTGCTGGGATTGAGGGGTGTAAGGTGAAGCCGTTGCATACGGAGGAGTACCCTACCCCTGCGGCAAGACCTCATTATTCAGTGTTGGATAAGACGAAGATAAAGAGGACGTATGGGGTGGAAGTGCCTTATTGGGAGGAGAGTTTGAGGGAGTGTGTGGAGAGGTTGCGATGATATCGCAACATACGGGACAAGGAAGGGGTTGCGATAAAATCGCAACATAAAAGACGAAGCGACAGACGGGACAGGAGAAAATTAGTTGGAAATGAACGAGATAGAAAGAAGAAGGACATTTGCGATTATATCGCACCCGGATGCGGGTAAGACGACGTTGACGGAGAAACTGCTGCTGTTTGGCGGTCAGATTCAGGTGGCTGGTGCCGTGAAGAGTAATAAAATCAAGAAGACGGCAACGAGTGACTGGATGGAGATCGAGAAGCAGAGGGGTATCTCTGTGAGTACGTCGGTGATGGAGTTTGACTATAAGGATTATAAGGTGAACATCTTGGATACACCTGGTCACCAGGACTTTGCGGAGGATACCTTCAGGACTTTGACGGCTGTGGATTCAGCGATTATCGTGATTGACGGCGCGAAAGGTGTGGAGGCTCAGACGAGGAAGTTGATGACGGTGTGTAGGATGAGGAAAACCCCTGTGATTGTGTTTATCAATAAGATGGACCGTGAGGGTAAGGATCCGTTTGACTTGCTGGACGAAGTGGAGAGCGAGTTGCAGATCAAGGTGCGTCCGCTTTCGTGGCCAATCAATCAGGGAGCACGATTCAAGGGGGTGTATAATATTTATGAAGAGAACCTGAACCTGTTTACGCCGAACAAGCAGATGGTGACGGAGAAGGTGAACGTGGATATCCACTCGGAGGAGTTGGATGAGCGTGTGGGGAAGGAAGATGCGGAGAAACTGCGTGAGGATCTGGAAATGATTGACGGTGTGTATGATACGTTCGATGTAAAGACGTATCTGGAGGCTGAAGTGGCGCCTGTGTTCTTTGGATCGGCGCTGAACAACTTTGGTGTGCAGGAGTTGCTGGATTGCTTTGTGGAGATTGCGCCTAATCCTCGTCCGACAACGGCTGAGGAGCGTATGGTGCAGCCAGAAGAGCCGAAATTTACGGGTTTCATCTTCAAGATTACGGCGAATATCGACCCGAACCACCGTTCATGTACGGCTTTCTGCAAGGTTTGCTCGGGTAAGTTTGTGAGGAATGCGCCTTATCTGCATGTGAGGAACGGAAAGACGGTGAGATTTTCGAGTCCTACGCAGTTTATGGCACAAAGGAAGAGCACGATTGACGAGGCTTATCCTGGAGATATCGTGGGTTTGCCAGATAATGGTATCTTTAAGATTGGAGATACGTTGACGGAGGGAGAACAACTGCACTTCAAAGGATTGCCGAGTTTCTCGCCTGAGATGTTCAAGTATATTGAGAATGCTGACCCGATGAAGACGAAGCAGCTGGAGAAGGGTATCAACCAGTTGATGGACGAGGGTGTGGCTCAGCTGTTTGTGAACCAGTTTAATAATCGGAAGATTATCGGAACTGTGGGGCAGTTGCAGTTTGAGGTGATTCAGTATCGAATTGAGAATGAGTATAATGCGAAATGTAAGTGGGAGCCTGTGAGTCTGTATAAGGCTTGTTGGATTGAGAGTGAGGATGAGGCGGAACTGGAGGCGTTCAAGAAGAGGAAGTACCAGTATATGGCGAAGGATAAGGAGGGTAGAGATGTATTCTTGGCGGATTCGGGGTATGTGCTGCAGATGGCGCAGGAGGACTTTAAGAAGATTAAGTTCCATTTTACGAGTGAGTTTTGAGGAGGTGAAAGTTGAAAGTTGAAAGTTGAAAGTTGAAAGTTGAAAGTTGAAAATTGAAGTAATATGTTACAGGACGAGGTAAAGAAGGCGGTGGAAGTGATGAGGGCTGGAGGGGTGATCCTCTACCCTACTGACACCGTGTGGGGCATCGGCTGTGATGCTACGAATGAGGAGGCCGTGAAGAAGGTGTTCGCCATCAAGAAGAGGGAGGACAGTAAGGCACTCATCTGTCTGGTGGACAGCGATGTAAGGCTGCAACGGTATGTGAGGAATGTGGCGGATGTCACTTGGGATATGATTGAGTTGAGCGAGAAGCCGTTGACGGTCATCTTTGATAACGTGACAGGTTTGGCGCCCAGCGTGATTGCTGAGGACGGTAGTGCTGGCTTGCGTATCACAAAGGAGGAATTCAGCAAGGAACTCTGTTTCAGATTCCAGAAGCCGATTGTGAGCACGAGTGCGAATATCAGTGGGGAGCCAACGCCACAGACGTTTGAGGAGATTAGTGAGGAGATTAAGGAGGCGGTGGATTATGTGGTGAAGTATAGTAGGCAGAGTCGAGAGAAGCATAAGCCCAGTAGTATTATTAAGATGAATGCGAATGGGCAGTTTACTATTATAAGGGAGTGAGAAGGTTGCGATGATATCGCAACATACAGAACAAGGGAAAGTGTATGAATATCATAGGGATTAGACGTAAGGAAATTAAGCTGAATCAGGCCATTACGGAGTGGCTGAAGGGTGACCATTCAGAACGACAGATCGTGCTGATGATCAGCCTGATGGTTGGTGTATGTACTGGATTGACGGCTTTTGTGCTGAAATCCCTGATTGAGGAGATCAAGCATCTGCTCACGTCTGGCTTTGTGGCTGAAGACACGAACCTGCTTTACTTGGTGTTTCCTGCGGTGGGTATTCTGCTTGCGATGTTGTTTGTGACGTATATTGTACGTGGAGACATCAGTCATGGAGTGACCAAGATTCTGTATGCGATGTCGAGGGGACGTAGCCGTATCAAGTCGCATAACCGCTGGTCGAGCATCATCGCCAGCGCCATCACCATCGGATTTGGTGGTTCGGTGGGAGCTGAGGCACCGATTGTGTTGACGGGTGCTGCTTGGGGATCAGATTTCGGTAAGCGATTCCACTTGCAACCCAAGACCTTGATGCTGTTGGTGGGTTGTGGTGCAGCAGGCGCTGTTTCAGGTGTGTTCAAGGCTCCGATTGCAGGACTGGTGTTTGTGCTTGAGGTGCTGATGCTGGACCTGAGTTTCTCGTCTTTGCTGCCCTTGATGATCACCAGCATCACCTCCGTATGCGTGTCTTATGCTTTCTACGGCACAGCACCTTTGTTCGACTTCAGCCTTAACAAAGCTTTCAGCATCGATATCATCCCTGGGTGCATCCTTCTGGGTATCGCTTGCGGATTGGTCAGTCTCTATTTCACACGCACGATGAACTGGCTGGAGGGAATCTTTGGAAAAATCAAGAAGAAGCGTTATAAGTTCCTGATGGGTGCTATCGTGTTGGGTGTGCTGATTTACTTCTTCCCTGCGATGTATGGTGAAGGTTACGATGTGATTAACCAGCTGATTAACAGTGCGTCAGCAAAGGAAATCATGCACAACACCCTCTTCTATGAGAACGACAGCAACCTGTTGATTTACTTGGGATTGGTGCTGCTGCTCAAGGTGTTTGCCACGACTGCGACGAATGGTGGTGGTGGATGCGGTGGAGTATTCGCACCCAGCCTTTTCCTCGGTTGCATTGCTGGCTTCCTTTTCGCCAACCTTTGGGATATGGGCTTGGGGCTCGCGATGGGCGAATCCTGCTACTTATCCCCTAAGAACTGCGGACTTTACGGTATGGCTGGATTGATGTCGGGTGTGATGCATGCACCTCTCACGGGCATCTTCCTCATCGCTGAGTTGACGGGTGGATATGACCTTTTTGTACCCCTGATGATTGTGTCGGCAGTGTCTTATCTGACCATCAATATTTTCGAGCCGCATAGTATCTACGCAATGCGATTGGCGCGTCGAGGACAGCTCCTCACCCACGATAAAGACAATACTATTCTGACGGTGCTGAAACTCCAGTCGTTGATTGAACGGGATTATAAGACGGTGACTGCCGACATGCCTTTTAGTAGGTTTATTGTAACGATCTCTAAATCACACCGTAACATCTTCCCAGTAGTGGATGCTGCAGGAAAACTTTTGGGTGTTGTATCGCTTGATTCGGTCAGACTTTATATGTTCAGGCCTGAGCTTTATCGGCAATATACCGTCGGACGGTTCATGAAAGACCCACCAGCATTGCTGACTGCCAACGATACCCCCAAGGTGGCTGCCAAGAAGTTCGAAGAAACGGGCGCTTGGAACCTCCCTGTGGTGGATGAGAATCGAATTTATCTCGGTTTTATTTCGCGTTCAGGACTCTTTACGAGTTATCGCGAAACTTTGATTAAATTCAGTCAGGAGTGAGGAGAAAGAGGTGAGAGGTATGAGGTATGAGGTGTGAGGTGAGAGGTGTGAGAGGTATGTAATAAAATGCAAGATAGAATAATGAGTAAGGAAGAGTTGAGAATTGTATATATGGGTACTCCCGACTTTGCGGTCGAGAGTCTGCGGGCTTTGGTGGAAGGCGGATATAATGTGGTGGCTGTGGTCACGATGCCAGACAAACCTATGGGACGTCACGGGAGTGTGCTTCAGCCCAGTCCAGTGAAGCAATATGCGGTGGAACATGGGTTGAAGGTGATGCAGCCAGAGAAGCTCAAAGACCCAGCCTTTGTGGAGGAATTGAGAGCGTTAAAGGCTGACCTTCAGATTGTTGTAGCTTTCCGCATGTTGCCAGAAGTGGTGTGGAGTATGCCCCCTCTCGGCACATTTAATGCTCATGCCAGCCTTCTGCCTAAGTATCGTGGTGCAGCACCAATCAATTGGGCTGTCATCAATGGCGAGACAGAGACAGGCATCACAACTTTCTTCCTCAAACATGAGATTGATACAGGCGACATCATCCAGCAGGTACGCATTCCTATTGAGGAGACAGACAATGTGGAGGTGGTGCATGATAAACTGATGGTGTTGAGTGGGAAGTTGGTGACAGAAACGGTGGATAACATCATTGCAGGAACGGTCACATCCATTCCACAAGACCAATTCAAGGACGTACCACTCACACCAGCGCCCAAAATTTTCCGCGAGACTTGCCGAATTGACTGGAACCAACCCACCAAACGCATCTACGACTTCATCCGAGGTCTCAGCCCCTATCCTGCTGCCTGGACGACATTGGAGGGGAAATCGGTGAAGATTTATGAGGTGGAGTGCCCCCCAACTCTCAAAGGGGGAGGGCTGCCGCAAGGTGCTACATCCCTTGCTCATCAGCCTGGAGAACTTCACTCTGACGGTAAGACTTTTCTTTGTGTTGCCACTGCTGATGGATGGCTCAACATCAAGACGCTACAGCTTGAAGGGAAGAAGAAAATGCCTGTCACAGACCTGTTGAGAGGACTAAAAATCAAAGATCATGCATTTTTTTTGTAAAAAATTTGCAAATTAAAAAGAAAAGTCTTTACTTTGCAGCGCAAAATAGCAAAAAGAACTTAATATTAACATTCAAAAACTTATTGCCTATAGAAGAGACATTACGCTAAACCAAATACAATAGCATAATGAAACAACTCCGTGAACTCGCCGACGAGCAGTTGGTTAGTTTGTATCAAGAAGGCAATAATAGTGCATTCGACACCTTGCTGAAGCGCTATCAGCAAAAGGTGTTTTCTTATCTTCTCTATTCAGTCAAGAACCAAGAACTCGCTGAAGACCTCTTCCAAGATGTCTTCATGAAGATGGTTGTACGCATCAAGAGCGGACAAT
>Ga0310786_10013180_pt1 | contig 10206 bp, 10 predicted proteins | sample AusTroGonzalo_MG_FD_203881 | JGI IMG/M metagenome (GOLD analysis project Ga0310786, IMG submission 203881) | Bovine rumen microbial communities from tropical cattle in Woodstock, Queensland, Australia - Gonzalo_03 (v2) (version 2) | ecosystem: Host-associated > Mammals > Digestive system >... | reverse complement strand
AGCAAAAGTTAAAAAGCCCTCACGCTTCATTTGCTGATAATTTCTTATGAACAATAATGGTGCATATAGTAAGATGACCAACTCGGAAATGCCAATCATACCAATGATATGAATTCGCACCAAAGAAAATAAACCTATAAAAAATAAAAAAATATTACGGCCGCGCATAAACATCCTTTACTAGAAATTCATGTACGTATTCACAGTGTATTCCGCACATTTTTGCCAAGTCAACTCGCGGTACACAGTCTGAGATATGCGCTGCAAACGCCCTCGGTTCCAGGCCTTAACAACGCCATCATAAATCGACAATTGAGATAACGGCTCAATATATTCTGCATCCCATCCATAGTATTGCGCCGTTCCTCCCTCGTAAGGCACAACTGGGCGAGCCCCCAAAGCGGCGGCCTCTAGACCAGCTATACCAGGCGTCTCACAGTTTGACGGCAAACAAACGACCCGAGCATATTTCAACGCAGAATAAAACAGTTTTGATTGATGCTCAACATGTCCAAGGAATCGCATAGTTGTGGGGGCAATTTGCCTGCATTTTTCAAGCAGAGGGCCTTTACCAATGAACACAACGGGATGATCAAAGTCCTTCAATGCCTTTATCAGCGTTTTTTGATTCTTACGCGGAGCAAATATTCCCGGAACCAAAACATAATCCTCTTTCGGCAGTTCATCGCAACGCGCCAAATCCTCCACCCATTCTGGTATTGGATCTATTGCATTCGGCACGGCAAAAAGCTTTGCCCCTGACTTCAGCCGACAGTACTTCCGGACACATCGTATCTCATCTTCCGAATTTGCGAGCAGCAAATCGTATCCATTCTTGGCGTTCAACAGCCTTACCCCGAATTTGGCAGCGATCTCTCGAATCAACGCCTTAATTAGGTTCAGATCAATCCGTCCGTAATTTCTTAGAACGACCTTCCAATAATTAGGCGAACTCCAGAAGACGGTCGAAGTCGCCAATACCGCTTTCACTTTAGGCTGTCGAATTATATTGGCAATGGGGATCGGAGGTATGGTGTGGATAACATCCATATCTTTCATGACCTCTTGCCAGTCGCCAAGAAATTCGTTTGCCTTGCCATACACCCTTCCCGATGGCACATCCAAATAAAACCTGTCTGCATCCTGCCCGATTTCGCGAAGCGCATCAGTAGTCTTTTCAGCCTGTACGCAATCCCCAGTTACGTCGCCGAACCTCGTCCGCAACGAAAGTATGGCAATCTTCATGGCTTATCCCTCAAGCACTTTAATAATTCTGTCAACGGCCTCTCCATCGCCATAAGGATTGACAGCGATCTTCATTTTGGCGTATTCCTTTTCATCCGTAAGCAGTCGAATCGCCTCCGACTCTATGGATTCCCGAGCCGTCCCTACAATCTTTACGGTTCCTGCCGTAACCGCCTCTGGACGTTCCGTAGTATCGCGCATGACCAAAACGGGTTTGCCAAGAGAAGGCGCCTCTTCCTGAACTCCGCCAGAATCCGTGAGGATTAAATGCGCTCTATCCATCAACGCGACAAACGGAAGATAACTTTGCGGCTCAATCAAATGAACATTCTTCCCACAACGATGCCCGAGTATCCTTCCAACTGGCTCGCGGACATTCGGATTGAGGTGTACTGGATATACAAAATGCGTATCAGGGAACCGTTCGGATAGATTTCGAATGGCCGCGCAGATATTATTAAATCCCTCACCAAAATTCTCACGCCTATGCCCTGTAATAAGCACCATGCGCTCACCAGATTTCATTAAATCGCTCGGCAAACCTTCTATCATCGGCGGGGTCGCACTCACCTTCTCCTTTGTCATAAACAGTGCGTCGATAACCGTGTTGCCAGTCACATAGATGTCTTTCTCCGGCACCCCCTCTTTCAACAGATTCGACTTGTTGTTCTCTGTTGGGCAGAAATGCCATTTAGCAAGACGAGTCGTCAATACCCTATTCGCCTCTTCGGGCCAAGGGCTCTCCATGTTCCATGTACGAAGCCCAGCCTCAACATGCGCAACAGGGATATGATGATAGAACGCCGCCAGCGCACCGGCGAGAACTGTCGTCGTGTCGCCCTGCACCATCACGATATCCGGCTTCTCTTCAGCAAGATACTCATCTATCGCGGCAATCGCTCGGCTTGTCAATCCTCCAAGCGACTGATTCGGACGCATCAACGCCAAATCCTTGTCCGGAGTGACGCCAAAAACATCTAACACCTGTTGTAACATCTCTCGATGCTGCCCTGTCACACAAACCTTGCATTTAAATGCTGGATTGGCTTTCATTGCCAACACAACTGGGCAAAGCTTTATCGCCTCGGGGCGAGTGCCAAATATAACTGATATTTTAATTTTCATCTCGATACATTCAGACGTTCTCCGCCTTATTCCGGAGCCTACGAATAATCTGTTTTATCACTCTTTTTGAAGAACCCACAAGAATCCTTTTAATTACAACAACCTTTTTGTCGCTTTTTCGAAAATAATCTAGCCACGTCGAATATGGTAAGAATTGGAAACCAGCCTCTGCCATATAGTTAATATACCACTTCATTATACTATCTTGCTCATAGCACAACCCTTTAATTTTTGCATACGCGTATCTGACCAATATACCATCACGTCCAACACAAAAATTCGACAAAGGATTGCCCGTTGCCGACGCCGCCGTCCGTCGATAAGCCACCATTTTATCAGATATAAAATATGCATCACTTTTGTCCAAAACCGCCAGCTCCATTTGCACGTCACCACACCTAAGACGCATTTGAGACAGCAAAGTCATATTACCGAGACTTCTTCTTAAGATATCTCGACGACACATTACCGCGCACGTCAATACGCCGAACCAGAATGCGCTCAATATTGCTCCCTTAATTTCCGTAGAATTAGTAAGCCCTACAAATGAACTTGTAAAATCTGAAATAAACCGACAAGATGAATCAACTATAACGCCCGATGTTGTTACTAAACCTATCTTCTGATTACCTCGAAACACGTCCATCTGCCTTTGCAACTTCTCTGGCGATGTCCAATAATCATCCCCCTCGCAAAATGCTATAAATTTACCGCGACAATGAGCTGTTACACGGCGTCCATTACCCCCATACTTCGAAACATTCTCATGCCACCAGAGGACACGAATTTTGCTGGGATATTTCTTTTGATACTCAAAGCAGATTTCACGAGTCTTATCATGAGAGCAATCTTCACCAATAACGAGTTCAAATTCGAAATCGGTTTTCTGCATCATCACGCCCTCTATCGCCTGGCGAATGTATGGCTCGTGATTGTAGGTGGTCATGAGGACAGATACGACTGGATGCCCGCAAAGCCGCTCCGAATCAGATGTCTCAATACAAGGTATGTCCATTGGGTCGCCGTCAAACACCTCAATCGGCTCCCCACGTAAAATCTCAAGTTCTTCTTTAAGTGTCATACGAACCTCTTCTCCAATGCATCAGCCAGGTGCGGCAATCTAAGTTTTATCGCTGCCGCTGCCATTCTTGCATATTCACCCATCGGTTTTAGGCGCAACCAATAAGCCAGGGCAAAAAATACGGAAACACCAAAGACACCCTGCAGCGCCAGCTTCATGGCAAGAAATGAAAGATAGAGCCCCCCTGAAGCCGGCATTTTAAATTCAGCAACCACTATATCTGAAATCATCCCAATGCCTAGCATTGCCACAACTTGGGCACAGCAAACAAGCGCGGTCGGCAACACATCCATCAGCTGCATTCTAATTGTGTAATTAAGGAGTCTTCTGTTTGGCCAGGCGTTTATTATTACACTTAACGGCCCGAGCACAAAAGCTGATATTGCCATCCAAGTAAACACCCCTAAGCGAAATGCACTTATTATGACAATCAGGGCGAAGGTCTTCTTAATTATCTCCAAAGTAAGAAATACATCACTACGACCAAGAGCTTGAATACCCCTTAAGTTTATCGTATGAAACGGCCATAGTGCAAAGGTGAAGCAGGCGAGCATCATATATGGCACGGCTGGAGTCCACTTCTCACCATACAGCAATCTTATGTATGACCATGAGCAAACGGCTATGCCCACCATCAAAGGAAAGACAAGAAATGTTGAACAACGCATCATGCGACGCATCGCCTCGCGAAGTTTTATCTTATCGTTTTGCAATAGCACGAGCGCCGGGAATGAAACCCGTCCAAGCGTAGAATCCACCTGATCCATAGCCAGACTTGGTAACGCTCTTCCCTTATTTACAAAAGCAACATCCGACTTCAGATAGAATTTACCTATGAGCAGGCTATTAAGGTTCACAAATGTTTGATCCAACAATGCCGAGAATGCCATTTTCCATCCATATGCAAAGAGTGGTCTTAGGCGAGCACCACTGAACATCAACCTAGGACGCCAAGCAATTATGAACCAACGTGCGACTACCCCTACAAACCCAGTTATCAGTGAAGACCAAACAAGTGCCCATACGCCATAGCCAAGAAATGCAAGAGCAATGCCGCAAAATGCAGAAGTGAAGCATGTTATAAGTGAAATGCGAAAACTGAGGTGGAAAAGCATCTTTTTCGTCAACTCGGCATTTTGTATGGCGTTTACAGCGTTAAACAGGAAGCAAATGGCCGAGACGCGAATGATGGACGCAAGCTCCGGTGTTTCATAGAATCTAGCAATCCATGACGCCGCAAAGAACATTGCCACATACGCCACAACCGAGAGCGCTACATTGAGATAGAAGACAGAGTTAAAATCGAGATCATCCGCATCTTTTTTCTGTATCAGCGCGTTCCCGAACCCGCAATCTACCAAAACATTGGCGACTGCAAAAAATATCGCTGTCAGCGCAACCGTGCCATAGTCGTTTGGCGTCAAAAGCCGCGCCAACACCATGCCGACGACAAATTGCACAACCCGCGTGGACAACTTCTCCATCATTGTCCACATAGCACCTTTAGCAACTTTTGACTTTAACGACTGCATTACCCTGTTATATTTATCGTCGCACCACCGTCTACCGTTATCTGCTGGCCTGTAATCCACGATGCCTTATCAGACAACAAAAACGAAACCGCATCCGCAATGTTGCATGCCTGGCCAAGGCCCAACGGATATTGTGACTTCATTCGCGCGACAACCTCTTCATTGGCGAATATGCTTTCCGTCATGCGCGTTCTTACTGCTCCTGGCAACACTGAATTGACGCGCACATTCGGCGCAAGCTCAACAGCGAGGCATCGCATCAATCCATCAAGCCCAGACTTGGAGGCTCCATACGCAGCGAACGCCTTAGAGCCTCGATTGCTGATATTGCTTGAAATGAATACAACACTCTTAAGCGCATCACCATTTATACGACGCGATGCCAATGTCTGAACGATGAGGAACGGTGCGAAGACATTCGTGCTAAATGTATCACGAATATCCCCTAGCTTTGTACTGCGAACTGGAAGCAACCGCGATACTCCGGCGCAATGGACAAATGACGCTACCCGCAAGCCCTTGTCCCGCATAAATACCGTGAAATCATTAGATAACGCATCTACATTGCTCAGATCAAACGGATATAGGCAGACTTCTGCATCCAGACAACAAGCCGCCTTGGTTTCTTCAAGTCTTGCAGCATTTCGCCCGTTCAGAACCAAATTATATCTCTGCGACAATTCAATGGCAACAGATCGCCCTATTCCGGACGATGCCCCAGTCACCAACGCCCACTCTCTTATTTCGCTCATTGTGCTGTAAACCCTCCATCGACTGCCATTATTGCTCCAGTAATCCATCGTGCCGCATCAGACAGCAGAAAGCAAACCATGTTTGCAACATCCTCTGGCTTGCCGGTTCCAAGCGGCGCCAGCTTATCGACCTCTCCCTCGTGGGCAGAATCGAAATAGGCGCTGATGGCCTCCGACATCTCCGTCTGGACAAAGCCCGGCGCTACACAGTTGACGCGAACCTTCTTTCCGGACAACTCAACCGCTAAGGCCTTGGTCATGCTCTGCACAGCCCCCTTCGACATGGCATATCCTACATTGGCCGCAGAGCCAACATTGGCATATACCGATGAGACGAACACAATGGAGCCGCCATCATTACCGATGCGTCGCGATGAAAACAGTTGCGCCAAATTCAGACCTGCGTATGAATTCAGGTGCAGCACATCGTCGAACCGATCCCTGTCAACCGTCTTGAGAGGCGAAATATAAGGGCGACCAGCAATGTGCGCAAGGCCATCCAGCTTGCCAAATTCTGTCACGCACTCCGCGACACGAGCCTTCAATGCCGCAACATCCGTCAAGTCAAGAACCAGAGACTGCGAACCGGGGCATTCCGACGCCACAGCACAAAGACCATCTTGATTGCGATCGCACAATATCAATTGTGCACCCAATTGCGAGGCTAGAATAGCTGTAGCGCGGCCGATGCCTGACGCAGCCCCTGTGACAAGGATGCGCTTGCCATCAAGCCGCATTGGTGTATATTCGATTGACACGATTACTTTGTCCTGTTCTTTTCGAAGAATGCCCAGAGATCAGCAACGGTGGTAAGTCCCTTGACATCCGGGAACTTGAGCGTGAAGCCAAACTTGGAGTCAGCTAAAGCGACGATTGAGAGAACCGCCAGAGAGTCCCAGGATGGATAGTCGCGAAGGTTCGCGGCATCTTCCACATTGGCCTCGTCGAGAATGTTGGCGAGTTCATCGAGGAATGCATTTTTGTCCATTATCTTATTCTCCTTTGTTAGGGTAGTTAATTGTTTCACAGAAATCAAAGTTGCCGCAGTTCATCACAATGCCGCCATAGGTAAGGCCAACTCCAAAACCGGAGAAGCAGACCTTCTTAGTCTCACGGCAAAGAGATTCGAAATCGTTGAGCGCCATCGCAGACGGTATCGTTGCGCCACTGGAATTGCCGTAATGCTCAACCACATTGTTCGGCATTTTCTCGTACGGCACATCAAGCTTTTCCGCCAACTTTTGCAGCATGAACCTGTTGGGCTGGTGGAAGTAGTACTTGTCTATCCCGGCAAAGTCCTTTCCAGCATCCATGACTAGGTCGGAAAGCATAGGCGGCACATCTGCCATTACGAAATTGAATACCGCCGTACCGTCCATAACCAGATTGTCAGGCGCGCGTTCGTTGCCTTCCTCGTCCGCCGACATGATTGCGGTCTCTGGCGTCGAAGGCTGGCGGAATCCACCGGCAGGAACCTTGAGGGCCATGGAACGCGTACCATCAAAACGGACATCGGCTACGACATCTCCTGCTCCAGGACGATTCTCCACAATCGTTATTGTGGCGGCGTCACCGATGAGGGGATAGCTGTTGCGATCCTTGGGCGAGACCTTGCGGCTAAGCACATCTGCATTCACAACCGCGACCTTATTGACGCCCTGCTGCTCCAGCAATTGCAACGCCTGCAATAGCCCGACAATGAATCCGCAACATCCCTGCGCGATATCCGTGCAGAAGCAGTCACGACGAAGCCCCAGCTTGCCATGAAGGATGCATGATGTCGGCGGCATGAAGTGGTCTGGCGAAAGCGTCACATAGACAAGCGCATCAATCTCCTCCGGCTTGATCTTACCGGTTTCGAACAGATTCTTGAAACCATATTCCGCAAGATCCGATGCGCATACTCCATCCTCAACAACACGGTGAGCATTGTAGCCCATGACCATCGCCAACTTGCGTGAACGATTTTCAGGTGCGTTGAACATTTTCATATCGTCCACGAACAGGCGTTCCTGCTCGGGCACGACGACCATCATACCCGTGATGGCCTTATCTTTGAATTTGAACTTCATCTTTTCTTCGACCTCTGAACTAGAGCTTCTATTGATTCCACGTTTGCAAAGTTCTCCGGCAAAATGTCCGTGCCATCAATCTTGATCAAGAAGCGCTCATCAAGCGTTGAGACGAGTGTCATCAAGTCGAAGGAATCAAGCATTCCCTCGTCGAAGAAGTTCTCCACTCCTTCAAACTCGAATTCCGGCCGAATCTCTTTCAGGATTTCTACTATTTGCTGCTGCATTTTGTCTCTCCTTTAAAATCTTAATGAGATGAAGCATCTTTGAACAAATCAAGTGCTAGTGCCCCATCCTTAAAGACAATCGTATTCTTCGATGACGTCCCAAGCCGTTCAACATGCGCGCGATATACAACCTTATCGCCGATAACCGCACCATGATAAGGCATTGAAAGTCCTCTCACCATGGCATAGGCATCATGTACAGATCCAGACAAATCGACAACGCACTGCTCTGGCTTCAACTTGCCATAATAGCGACCTTGCAACTCTTTCTGGTAAATCGTGGGCGCACCGGAAAGTATTCTCTTTATCGCCTCAACCATTATGGTCTTGTATTCTTCGCGCCACTTCATCTGCAAATCGGAGACATACATATCATCATTCAGTGGAATCTCGCGCTGCAATATGATATCACCCGTATCTGCTGTCTCATCCACATAATGGATCGTCAATCCCGTCTTTTTCTCTCGGTTTATTATGGGCCAATGTTGTGGTGCCATCCCACGATAATCCGGCAAGAGCGATGGGTGGAGATTTATGAAGCCCAATCTTGGGATTTGCAAAAGGGGCTTTTTGACAAGGCGCTCAAAATGGGCGATGCAACACAGGTCTGGTCTTGCTGCAGCAACCGCCTCTACCGTTTCATCGGAATTAACCTTTGGGGGGCGCAACAAAGGTATGCTGTTCTTCTGGCATCTTATGGCAAGTCGCTTGTATACGTTGTTGTCATAATATGGCGTGACAACCAAATTGACGTTATGCCCCGCCTCAATCAGCGAATTGAGAATAATGTCGCTGAATGAATCTTCGCCAAAAAATACTATATCAAGTCTTTTATGCATTTACTTGCCTGTTTAACAGTGCCCTGTCAATCTTGCCCGTCCCACCGCGAGGTAGCTCGGCAAGATGACGGAAGTCCGAAGGAATCATGTACTTAGGAAGAACCTGTCCGATCGCTTTGCGAAACTCCGCAGGCGAAATTTCGCGCTCACCCTCGTAGAAGAACACGATCACTTTTTCGGCTTTGTTATACACGATACAGCCGTTCGGCACAAGCTTGAGAGTATTGATGATTACATGCTCGATCTCACCCAGCTCAATGCGGTATCCAGAATGTTTGATGAGTGTATCTTTGCGACCTTTGAACATGATCTCGCCGCGCTCGTTGCGCGAAACTATATCGCCTGTACGGTAGATGATTTCTGGATATGCAGTGTTGAGCGGATTCTGCGTGAACGCTGCCGCCGTCTTCTCCGGATTATTGTAGTAGCCCATCGCAAGAGAAGTGCCGCGGACGCAAAGCTCGCCCTCCTCGTCGCCCACAACTAACTTGTTGTCAGCATTGAGAATCAAGATATCCGTATTGCGGCATGGAAAGCCAATCGGCAACGGTTCATCATCACGGAACTCTCGCGTCACCTCAAACCACGTGCAATCAAGAGTAATCTCGATCGGTCCATAGAGGTTTACAAATCTCGCCCAAGGGAGATTCTTCTTCCACACATTGAACTGTTTCGTCGGAAAGACCTCGCCTGCAAACCATACCATCTTAAGATCGGGAAGCGGCATCTTCTCCAAAAGCCCCATATTCGCCATGTTGACCATGATAGTCGGAACCCAGAATATCCAAGACACCTTCTCCTTCTGAAGGAGTTCAAGTATCTTGACAGGAAACATCGCCCAACTATCAGGGATGAGAACCATAGTTGCCCGCTTCGCAACCAATAGACAAAGTTCAAAGCTGTAAATGTCGAAAATGACAGGCGAGAGGGATCCGATGACAAGCCCATCCTCCAACTGCCATGTCTCGAACGCACACTCCATAAAATCGAAGAAACTGCGGTGGTTAAGCACAACGCACTTGGGCGTACCTGTCGAGCCAGAAGTATTGATGAGGCAGAGTGGATCGGTATCTATTCCATTCTCGATTAACGCATTCAAACGTTCCGCTGCACCATCCTTTGACTCAAGCTTGTCGAGGTCTTCCGTAAGGGCAACCGGCACATCACCAGCGACAGAATCAATTATGCCGCGATACTTGGCATTCGTTATGATAGCTATCGGCTGTGCCTGTTTCAAAACATTAGAAAGACGCTCTGGAGGCGTCTTGACATCCATATTCATGTAGGCGTTACCTGAATGGATGATGGCGAGGTCTGCAATAATCGTGTGGGC
>Ga0310786_10013177_pt1 | contig 10206 bp, 9 predicted proteins | sample AusTroGonzalo_MG_FD_203881 | JGI IMG/M metagenome (GOLD analysis project Ga0310786, IMG submission 203881) | Bovine rumen microbial communities from tropical cattle in Woodstock, Queensland, Australia - Gonzalo_03 (v2) (version 2) | ecosystem: Host-associated > Mammals > Digestive system >... | reverse complement strand
GAGGTGAGAGCGACGCTCTGCGTAAGGCCATGGGTAAGAAGAAAAAGGATATTGTTGACGCCATGAAGCCTAAGTTTATCGAGGGCGGCAAGAAAAATGGTCACGACCCGAAGGTGCTCGACAAGATCTGGAGTGACTGGGAGGCGTTTGCCTCGTATGCCTTCAATAAATCGCATGCCGCATGCTACTCGTGGGTGGCCTATCAGACGGCTTATCTCAAGGCCAACTATCCGGCTGAGTTCATGGCGGCCATCATGAGCCGACGTCGCGACCAGATTACGGAAATCACGAAACTGATGGACGAATGCAAGGCCATGGGTATTGCTACGCTGGGTCCGGATGTGAACGAGAGTTACGAGAAGTTCGGTGTGAACCATCATGGCGAGATACGTTTCGGACTGGGTGCCATCAAGGGTATGGGCGAATCGGCCGCACAGGCCATCATAGCCGAGCGCGAGAAGAATGGTCCGTATAAGTCAATCTTCGACTTTGCCGAGCGTGTGAGTCTGGCAAATGTGAACCGAAAGGCATTTGAGTCGCTGGCCTTGAGTGGTGGCTTTGACAGCTTTGGCATTCGTCGTGAGGACTTCTTTGCTGAGAATTCGAAGGGCGAGGTGTTCCTCGATACACTGGTGCGCTACGGACAGGTTTATCAGACGGAGAAGGCTCAGGCGCAGAACTCGCTCTTTGGTGATTTTGGTGCCGTGGAGATAGCAACGCCCCCCATTCCCAAGGCAGAGGGACGCTGGAGCGATATAGAACGACTGAACAAGGAACGTGAATTGGTGGGCATTTATCTCTCTGCCCATCCGCTTGACGAGTATAAGATCATTCTCGACAACCTCTGCAATACCAGGTGTGTCGAATTGGCAGATACATCGCAGTTGTCAGACCGCGAGGATGTCATACTTGGCGGAATCGTGACAGGCGTGAAACAGAAGTATACAAAGAGCGGAAACCCGTGTGGTTTTGTGACTATCGAGGACTTTGAGGGTAGCGGTGAGATTGCCTTGTTCGGAGAGGACTGGGGGCGTTGGAACGGCATGTTCCTCGAAGGCACCACGGTGTATGTGACAGCCAAGATGCAAGCCCGTTTCCATAATAGCAATGTGAAGGAACTGAAGGTGCAGAATGTGGAATACATGCAGGGCATCAAGGAGAAGGCCATTGACCGCATTACCATCTCGATGGTGACCGACCAGTTGAACGATGAGATTGTGGCAGACCTGACAGAGTTGGTCAACGAGAATCCAGGCAAGACACAGTTATTCTTCCAGTTACGCGATTCGAACGGTTCTAACCACGTGCTACTCAGAAGCAGAGGCGGTGGGGTGGACGTGCGTCATACGCTGATAGACTATATAGAGCGGCATGAGATGCTGGACTATAAGATAAATTAAACAATTTGGCACGACTTTTGCAGTGAGATTAGTAAATAATAGTATTAACCCGAAGGTATCTTCAATAAAAAAAGAAAACAATGGAAGTATCAATTACAAGTGAGAACTTTGCGAGTTTGAAGGCTGGTGATCTGCCTTTAGTAGTGGATTTCTGGGCTACATGGTGTGGTCCTTGCCGTATGGTGGCTCCCATTATCGAAGAGTTGGCAAAGGCTTACGATGGCAAGGTGGTCATCGGTAAGTGCGACGTAGAGGACAATGAGGATCTGGCCAGCGAGTTTGGTATCCGTAACATTCCTACCATCCTGTTCTTCAAGAACGGTGAGGTGGTTGACAAGGTAATCGGAGCTCAGCCGAAGGCTAAGATTGAAGAGAAAATCCAGGCACTGATTTAGTCTATGGCAAGTCTTGACGAACTGATCCGACAGGATGAGGAAGAAAATCAGCAGGAACTGGCGTTTATTCGCACTCAGATTCCTGCTGAAATGAAACAGTATTATAGCGATAGTGATATCCTTTATGTGCTGGATGCCATTGTTGACTATTACTATACCAGTGGCATTCTGGAAGGCAACGACGAGGAGGTGGACATCGACATGGAGGCTGTGGCAGCCTATGTGTGTGAACAAGCCAAGAAAGACGGTGCTGGGACATTCAGTCCCCAGGATGTTTTCTTCATCGTTCAGGCTGATCTGGACTTTCAGGAACAGAACCTTTAGAAGAGGATGGCTCGGGTGCCATCCTCTTTTTCTGTAATCTGCACCTTGACGGCATCCTCTGGCAGAACCTCCTCAATGAGTTCGGGCCACTCGATGAAGCAAAGGGCTCCGCTATAGAAATAGTCCTCATAACCCATGTCGTAGACTTCTTCAAGTTTCTTGATGCGATAGAAATCGAAGTGATAGATAGTCTCGTCTTTTCCACTATACTCATTGATGATGGCGAAGGTGGGCGATGTGATGACATCGTCGACACCCAGTTCCTCACAGATAGCTTTGATGAACGTGGTTTTGCCGGCACCCATCTTGCCATAGAAGGCAAACACTTTGTGAGAGCCAATGTTGTTGATAAACTCACGGGCTGACTCACGGATATTGTCGAGATTGCTGATTGTTATTTCCATATATCTTTTACTATTTTTCTTTTTACTTTTATGTTATCTCTTCTTTCCTGTTAGCGTGATAAGGGGTATCATCATCTCTTCCATAGAGATGCCTCCGTGTTGGAAAGTATCACGATAGTAGGATACATAATAATTGTAGTTGTTGGGGTAGGCGAAGAATGAGTCGCCAGTGGCGAAAACATAACTCGTCGAGAGGTTGGGCGAGGGCAGTTGCGCCTTCTGGGGATCCTTGATGACGAAGAGATTCTTGTCGTCGTAAGCCAGGTTCTTGCCGAGTTTGTAGCGCAGGTTGGTGTTCGTGTTGCGATCGCCCACGATCTTGACTGGTTGTGTACAACGGATGCTACCATGATCGGTAGTGACAATGACCTTGTAATCGGTCTGAGCCAGTTGGCGGAAGAAGTCGGAGATGACCGAGTGGCGGAACCAAGAGAGTGTTATCGAGCGATAGGCACTCTCGTTATTGGCCAATTCACGTACCATCTTCGACTCGGTTCGGGCGTGGCTGAGCATATCGATGAAATTGAACACCACCACGTTGAGGTCGTTCTTCTCCAACGAGCTGAATTGTTGTAGTAGTTTGTCGGCCTCGGCCTGACTGTTGATCTTATGATAGGAGAAGGTGTTCTTACGACGATAGCGCTCCAGTTGTGTATGGATAAGCGGCTCTTCGTTGAGGTTCTTGCCTTCTTCTTCGTCCTCGTCAACCCAAAGGTCTGGGAATAGCTCCGCAATCTTGTTGGGCATCAGTCCACTGAAGATTGCATTACGGGCATATTGGGTGGCGGTTGGTAGGATGCTGAAGTAGAGGCTCTCGTCGATATCGAACTGCTCGCTGAGTTCACCAGCCAGCATGCGCCACTGGTCGTAGCGGAAGTTGTCGAGTACAACGAGGAATACCTTCTTGCCCTCATTGAGCAGGGGAAAGACATTCGTTTTGAAAATGTCAGGGCTTAACAGAGGAGGAAGATCACTATCAGCCTTCTTACTATTCTCTATTTTCTCGCCTCTCGTCTCTAACCACTGAAGGTAGTTCTTCTTCACGAACTTGGCAAAGCCATTGTTGGCATCTTCCTTCTGCATCTGCAGCATCTCTGTCATGCTGCTGTCGGTGGCGCTCAACTCCAGCTCCCAGTGGACGAGGCGCTTATAGATGTCGACCCAGTCCTGCCACGTTTTGCAGTCTAGAATCTGCATGGCTATTTGTTGGAAGTTCTGCTGGTACTGAGTCTGGGTTACTTCGGTCTCGATAGCCCGACGGTGGATGTTCTTCTTCAGTGTCAGCAATATCTGGTTGGGATTGACGGGCTTGATAAGGTAGTCGGCTATCTTCTGGCCGATAGCCTGGTTCATAATGTTCTCCTCTTCGCTCTTGGTAACCATCACGATCGACAATGAGGGCTGAAGCTCCTTCAGTTTCTGAAGTGTCTCTAGTCCGCTGAGACCAGGCATGTGCTCGTCGAGTAGCACAAGGTCGAAGTTGCGCTCCTTGCAGAGATCGATGGCGTCAGTGCCGTTGCTGACGGTTACCACTTCATAGCCTTTCTTTTCTAAGAAGAGGATATGGGCCCTCAACTGTTCGATCTCATCGTCTACCCAAAGTAATAGTCCGTTGTTCATATTCTCTAAATCTTTTACCAGAAATCGTCACCAAAATCAAAGTCCTTAACCTGTTGCTTCTGAGGTGCAACCTTCTGTAATTGCAGGTCGTCGTCATCTTGTGTTTCTTCTTCCGTCTGCTCAACCTCACTGGAATCTTCAATATCCGGTTGCTCCATATCCTCTGGGATAAGCAGCAGTTGCTCTTTGCTGACACGCATCGGCACAAGTTCTTCCTTATAGAACTGCTGGTATTCGTCGTAGCTGAATTGTCGGCCAATCAGTTGCAGGTTGGCTTCACTGATGACGAGACTGCGACATGACTGAAGTCTGTCGGCCATCAGACTGTTGGCATAAAGCTGTCGGGCATATTGGATGGCTTCATCGTAACTAAGGAAACCACTCACCATCATGCGGCGCAGACCATTGTCTTCGTCAATCTGTATCTCGAAATTGCGTACAAGATAGTTCGTGAAGTTATAGCGTGCCATCTCGAATAGCAGCTGGTTCTCGTTGACAGAGTCGGGCTGATAGACGAGCATGAAGAGGAATTGCTGGTTGCGCTCCGTGCTGAGAGTGTCGACGATGGTGGAGTCGTGTGTTAGCGTGACATTTCTCATGGTCCATACATCGCCTATATCAAACTTTCCACCATGGAGTCGACGGCCTTCCTGTACACCTTTAATAATCATACCAGCCAGCGGGCTGACTTCGCTATCGGGGAACTTTTCAACCACTTCCTGTAATCGGCTCATGCATCCGTCGCCATCACCATCGTTCAGTCGACTCAGACCGTCGATGAAAAGGAACTTCGCGCGGTTGGCTCCTTGAGGGAATCGCTTCTCAGAGAGAGAGGTGTTCACCTTCACGATGTCGGCACGGTCTTGCTTGAAGGCTTCGTAGGTGGCTGTGTAGAGTGAGTCCTCAATGTGCTCGCCAAACTTGGCGTTCTCCAGATAGTAAGGATCAGTCAGAAGAGTGGTCCATTCGCTTTCGGGGTGTTCTGTCTTAAGATGAGTCAGACAGTTGTTGGCCTGGAGGTTGTCGCCTTGTCGCAGATAGAGCAGGTAGAGATGATACCAGGCCTCGTCGGCATGTTCATAATTAGGATAATCGCCCGTCAGTCGGAGAAGATACTTCTCGCTCAACCTCAGATGATCCATTTTGTCCTTCAGGATGATGCCAGCATGGAACAAAGCATCCTGAATCAGCTCATGACAGACGGCCTTTTGCTCGGCGGTGAAAGGTATCTGGGCCAAGTAGTATTCGCGCTGATGAGGATCGGCTGCCACGGAGTCGATGGCTACTTCAGGCGTATTAGGATGATCCATATCTTCAGTATCCTCTATGTCATTAGGGTTGTCAGGGCTCTCTAAACTAATGACTGTCTGGTTGATGCGTTGCCAATTGTCGATATTCTCACGTTTTCCCCACTGGCGCTGGAAGGTGGCCTTTCCCTGGCTGACGGCAATGGGGTTATAAAAGTACCATTGTTTGTTGCCGATAGAGGGAATACTGGGTGTTGGAGGGGCGTCTACGTCACCTGGCATCTGTGAGGCATTCGATGCCATTTGCTCTTGTGCCAATAGTGCATCGCGCTCTTCTTTTTCTTTCTTCTTTAAATCTGCAATGACGCGATCGATAGCTTTATCTCGTTCCGCCTCAGGCATAGCTGCGAGGGCAAGAAGTGAATCCTGCAGGTGGATGGTGCTTGTGTAAGGCACCAGCTCGTCGAGTATGATTGAACGATTGGATAGCTCCTCGTAGTCAGGGCGTTCTTTGTCAAGCAGACCGATGGCTTCGCCATAACAGCGTTGGGCATCGGCAAATTGTTCCTTTGTCCAATAGATGTTGCCTAACGTCAGTAGCAGAACACCTTTCTCAATGCCGTTTCTTGTGGAGAGGCGGTTTCCTTTCTCATAGGCACGGATGGCTTCCGTCGTATCGCGCTGGGTCATATGGATATTGCCGATGGCATAATAGACTTGATCCAGATACTCAGCATTGTTGTCGGAGGCGGCCATACGACGGAGGCGACCAATCATCTGATGGCTATTCCCTGCTCCAGCCACTTCGGTCTGGGCTATACGGGCGTTGAAAGCCAGTTCGTATGGAGGGTGGCAACCAATCACTTTTCCAAAAGCACGATAAGCTTCCTCTTGGTTGCCCGTCAGGTTGAGAATCTGTCCCATCAAAAACCACTCCCTAGCTCGTTGTATGTTGCGTCGTTCGTGCTTGATGACCTTTTTTAAATAAGGTATAGCCTTGGGATAGTCTCCTTGACGGATGTAATAGTTGGCGTAGGTGTAGTCCCAGTCCTTAACGGCGCGAAAGTCCATAGAGTCGCGACTCATATTGCGAATCACGTCTTCTGCGTCGTATTTCCATCCCAGTTCCGTATAGCATTTAGCAAGCCATGCTCGTGCCAGACCATTCATCAGTGGTTGTGTCTGGTATAGACGACTCATGTATGAAAAAGTGGCGGCAGCTTCGTCGAAGGCGCCTTCTTGAAACTGGGCCTTACCCATGAGCAACCAAGCCTTCCAGATAAAAGGATTGTATTCCTTGCGACCTAACCACTCTCGGTCTTTGGCGGTTTTCCGCTTGCTGTTGTTCCATTCGGGCTTAGCCTTAATGCTGTGCTGGTGGATGGCTTTCTCACATTTCTCGATGGTACGGTCGTACTGACTCTTGCCAATCTCTCGGCTCTGCTTGTTGCCAACCATATAGAGTGGAATCAGTTCTGTATAGTTGTCCTTGTTACCTTTCTCTTTCTCAAGGTTTCCGTCGATAAAGGCTTGGGAGCCGTTGAAGTAAGTGTTATAGCGAGCATTGAAGGAATGCCACCAGCGTGATTGCGCTGTGTTCTTCTGCGTAGAGCAGGATGCCATGATGAAGATAAAGGTAGTTAGAAAAAGAAAGAAGAAGGTAAAGGACAATAGTTTGTCTGTCGAGAAACCATGTCCGCCAAGCGCCTTCCTTTTATTCTCTTCTTTCTTCATCAATCTTCTACTTTCTCCTTTTTCTTCGCCTCTTCCATCAGACAATGTATCTTACACGTCCCCTCATCGGCCGCTGTACAAGTGGAACAATCGTGTCCCACTGTTATCTCATCATCTCCTTTGTCGAAATGAGTGGCTATGCCGGCAATAACGGCTAGCGTGACTAATGATATGATGCAGACGATGATAAAACTCATAAGACTTCTATTTCGAATCCGGCTTTCTTCATGTCATCCCAATAGCGTGGATATGACTTGGTAACGACGTGGGGATTGTTGATGGTGAGCCCTTCTATAACAAGGGCATAAGGCGCAAAGGCCAATGCCATACGGTGGTCGTCGTAGGTGTCGATACCTTCAGATATGGATGGCTCGCATCGTTCACCATCCCAGTAGAGTTCACTATCATTGACATCATGAAGTACGAAACCGAGTTTTCGCATTTCTCGTTTTAGGGCCTCTATACGATCAGTTTCCTTAATCTTCAGGGTAGATAGACCTTTGAAGTGGAAGGGGATACCCTTGGCAGCACAGGTGACAACGAAGGTTTGTGCCAAGTCGGGCGAATTGACAAAATCGTACTCCAGACGAGGAACGCATCTGCCAGTCTGCGAGATGGTAATGGTTTGTGGAATGCCTTCTTTCTTCGTTTCAAAGGTGGTCTTTACACCAAGTAAACTGAAGATATAACGGGTGACGGAATCGCCCTGCTTTGAACCATCCATCAGTCCTGTGAGTCTGATTTCTGAATCGGGGTTGTTGCTGAGTGCAACCATCTCATACCAATAGCTGGCTCCGCTCCAGTCATTCTCAATAAAGTACTCGTGGTCCCCATAATGCTTGGGCTTCACAGTGATAGTATCAGCCGATGTCCATTCGGCTTCTGCTCCGAATTCGCCCATCGTCCAGAGTGTGAGGTCGATGTAGGGACGAGAGATGATGTCGCCTGTCAGTTGCAGAGTCAGTCCGTCCTTCAGCATCGGACCTATCATGAGCAGGGCAGAGATGTATTGTGAACTGACATTGCCGGGGATAGACAATAATCCGCCTTTAAGCGACTTACCTGTGATATGGAGTGGGGGAAAACCTGTAGCCCCAGTATATTTAATGTCGGCTCCAAGGGCTTTGAGTGCATCGACCAGAATGCCTATCGGACGATGCTGCATGCGCTCTGTTCCTGTCAGGATGTGGGTGCCTCGCATCACGCTAAGATAGGCCGTCATGAAGCGCATAGCCGTACCTGCTGCCTTGATGTTGATCTCTTTAGGCATGAAGCGAAGGGCATTGATGATAACCTCTGTATCATCGCAATCGCTCAGATTCTGGGGGAGATGCTTTCCACCACTGAGGGCGTAGATGATGAGTGCTCTGTTGGAGATGCTCTTCGAGGCAGGCAGACAGATTGTTTGATTCAGCTGCTTGGGTGCTGTTAGTCTATATTGTTCCATTTGTGATGTATCGAATTGTTTAGCATGCAAAGTTACGCATTTTATTTGATATCTGGTGCCTTGTGGGGGTTAAATTTAGGAAAAAGATTAAAAAGTTGCTCGAAAATTTGGATGATTCGGAAAAAGTATGTACCTTTGCACCCGCATTCGACAAATAAGGGTCGGTGCCAAGCAAAAAGTGTTCGGGATTTAGCGCAGTTGGTAGCGCACACGTCTGGGGGGCGCGAGGTCGCTGGTTCGAGTCCAGTAATCCCGACAGAAAGAAAGAGGCTTACGAAAGTAAGCCTCTTCTTTTTTCTTCAAATTCCTTATACCTTATTTATATATATGGAAACTGCCACCATCACTCTGACAATACTTTTTTAGCAACTGTTGGATAAAGCGGGCATTGTCAGCCACACGTTCTTCGTTGCCGTCATAGCCATTGATAAGAACCACGAGATGGGTGGTCTCAAGCGTCATCTTCGTCCGTTCGTTATCGCTGGTGGGCGTTCCAACGCCACCTTGGGCATCGCGATAGACAGGCAGTCCGGCAATGTTCAGCATACCACGCCCAATTCCTTCATAAGGCTCTCCCTCTTTGCCTACGCCTAAGATCAAGGTGTCACCAACAAACTTATCGGCATCGAAGCCACCAATGCTATAGCCAAAAGCGATAGAGGCCAGATTAACAAGATCAACAAGTGTATCGATCTGGTAGAGCTCCTTACCCTGAAGCATGCGACGAATCAGTTGTTCGCTGGCAGGACGGTAACGGGAAGGGTCTTTTCCACAGGCTTTATAGACACGTCGGGTGGCAGCAATACCAGGCAACTCCTTCAGACTCTCGGTGGTGAGTTCCAGACGGAAACGCTCTTCGAGTTGATGGATTTCTTCCCAGAGTTCTTCGCTGTAGGGGGTGTTTGTAACATGCGCCTCTACAGCTGCCCCGACAAAGCCTGGGCAGACAGTTTCTATCTCCTGCGATACAACAATGTGCATCAGTCGTCAGGATTGCGCTTGTAGTGGTACTCCTGAATGTTGGGCGTCTTACCCATGTCGTTGTCAGGAACGATGGTCTGACGATAGGGCCTCTGGTCGTAGCCTTTGTGTACAGGACCTACATCGAGCAGGATATCCTCATAAAGAACGGTAGGAATAACCAACCCAAAGAATCCAAAGCCTACTCTTACGCCACCAGGATGCAGGTTGTTGTGGAGATAGGCCGTGGCATAGAGCGAATGGCGATAAACCTCCATACGATTGTACATGTGGTACGCATTTCTTACCTCCTCTTCCACGTTGGTACTGTCGGCCTGGGTGAAGATGAAGCCTATGTTGTGGACATAGTCATCAATGACATCACCTTTGATACTGTCATTCTCCTCCATGCACTGCATGATGTTGTCCTCCATCTCTGTCATCATCTCCTTCTCCGTTGGGGTGGTGAAGTAGGCGATAAGGATTAACACGATGATAAAGCCTAAGAAGATGAACAACTTTCCTAGACAACTGTGCATGAAAGCCTTTGCGATAGGCTCGTTAGTCCTGTAATTTCCTCTGTCTGATTGATACATGGTTATGTTTTTAGATTTGATTGTTATGTATTAAGTTCATGAATTCCTGTCTGGTCTTAGCCTGATTAAAGGCACCGCT
>Ga0310786_10013176_pt1 | contig 10207 bp, 9 predicted proteins | sample AusTroGonzalo_MG_FD_203881 | JGI IMG/M metagenome (GOLD analysis project Ga0310786, IMG submission 203881) | Bovine rumen microbial communities from tropical cattle in Woodstock, Queensland, Australia - Gonzalo_03 (v2) (version 2) | ecosystem: Host-associated > Mammals > Digestive system >... | reverse complement strand
CGTTATTTCATCCCGGGAGCATCCATACCCAACTGTTTTAAGTCCCATATATTTGTAGGTCCGACGGGATTCCAACCCGCACTATGTTTAAGGTGCCACATAAAACGCGCTTCCCTACTTAGAATCCTGTTCTGTTCGGTGCATCCGCAAACTTACAAAGCCATATTTCAGATCATTGATTGACACCACGTTATTCGTTTTAACGTACTCTAATGCATCTTGAGTTACGGACCTATATTTGTGGCGGTAGTGAGACTCGAACTCACATCCTACGGTTTCAAAGACCGAGATAATTTAACCTTTATACTATACCGCTATATTGTACTCCCAGAAGGACTCAAACCTTCAACCTTTTCCTTAGGACGGAATTGCTCTTTCAATTGAGCTATGAGAGCATATAGATAAACTATAGCCAGGATTCTGTCATTTAAACCTATCATTTAACTTTTCGTCTTACCCTAGTAGCAATAATTTGGGTAACTACCTATACTTAGACTTTCACATCCAAATCTGTGTCCTGAACTTCCTCTGTTTCCAGCGATAGGTCATTTATCTATTTTTTGTACCCCTGACGGGATTCGAACCCGTACTGAATAGATTTTAAGTCTAATGCCATCTTCCAGTTGGGCTACAGGGGCATATATTTTAAATAAATCAAACTTACAAACGCAGCGCTACGGTTGCAGATTTATCAGTAGCCGACCTTAACTAATAGCAACTCCCTAACAATGCTGGCACGGGATTTAACACTATTAATCCACAATTTATCCCCGTTCGTCGTCACCCGCCTCCGGACAGGACTTGAACCTGCACATTCTACCGAATGATTTATTATGAGCTCCTAACCGGATTCGAACCGATACCTAAGCTTTACAAGGGCCTCATGCTAATGACCGTTAAACACCATAGGAGCATATTTGCTGGGCAGTGAGGAATCGAACCTCCATCTCCGGCGTGACAGGCTTGAAGTAACTCATACTATCAACACAATCAAGGTAACCGGCGTATAAGTATTTTTTTTTACGTTATTCTACCATTAAACTACAACCCAGTATATTTCAATGAACTTATTTATTGTGGGCCCACTCGGACTCGAACCGAGGATCACGCACCTTAAAAGGGTGGAGCTTTAACCAACTCAGCTATAGGCCCTTACCTATATTTGTGATCCCATCCGGACTCGAACCGGAACCCGAAGATTAAAAGTCTCCTTGACTAACCAATTATCCTATGGGACCTTCCAAGTGACCCCACTGGGATTCGAACCCAGAACCCACGGGTTAAAAGCCCGTTGCGCTAATCCAGTTGCGCCATGAGGTCATTCTTGTATTTCTTAGTTGGACCTCATAGTTTAACTTGAAGACCAACATTTAGTTCTGTTTTCGTTTAATCTGTTTCATAATCAATTTTAACTTTTAATAATTAGCTGCCCATTGTGGAATTGAACCACTCTTCAGTTGTGTACACAAATTATCTGAAGCACCCACAGGACTTATTTTTTCGGCGCCTTGGTATGGGCAAAAATATTTTGACAGTTTTCATGGCAGTTACTGACAAACCTACTGGTACTAGGGACGAGACTCGAACTCGCATTTCACAGATTGAAAATCTGGGTTCCTGTTCCTGTTAGAAGACCCTAGCATATGTTTCAAAAATGTAGATGGTAATTGGGCTTTACCATATTTCAGCTACGCTCCTGCTTTCCGGAAATTAGTAACTGTGTAATCTAACCTCGCCCTTGACTTATACGACTACATCATATTTCAAATAACTTTTGCAGTCCGTACCGGATTCGAACCGGCACCACGCACCGTGACAGGGTGGCATTGTAAACCATTCAACCAACGGACTATATTGTGTACCAGGTGGGACTCGGACCCACGACCCCGAGCTTAAAAGGCTGAAGTAACTCGAATCTACACCACACTTAAGGGAACAAATGACCAAGTGTTTATACGTGCTCTACCTCTGAGCTACTGGCACATTTTTCAATGAACTTTAAATGATTCTGTTTCAGATGAATCAAATAATATTCTGTATTGGTCAAGGGCGGGTTTCTGCAGAAACCAGATTGGGTATTTCTCCCTTTCATTTACCCTATCATTTGCTGCTCTTTATATCGGATTCGCGAGCTTATATCCCGTCATTGAAAAGATTCCTGAACCAAGATGGATTCGAACCATCGATTTCCTCCGACAGGAGGCTGTTTTCTCCACTAAACTACTGACCCATATTAATAACATATATTATATATTAGATATGATCACTTTCTAATATTTTTCATTTATTAATAAATCTATATCAATGAACTTTAGCGGTGTAGAGGGGTATCGATCCCCAATTTTTACTGATGTGACAGACCAGTTCCTCCACCAGAAGGCTCACTACACCATATTGCGGGAGCGACAGGACTCGAACCTGCACCTTTCGACTTAACAGGACGCTGCTCTAAAACCTATTATAGCTACACTCCCAATTTCAATGAACTTTAGCTGGAGGTAACGGACTCGAACCGATATCTAATGGTTAACAGCCACTTGTTCTGACCTTTGAACTAACCTCCAATATTTGTACTGGGTATGGGATTCGAACCCATCTCAGATGCTTGAAAGACACCTCGCCTAACACACTAGCAGATAACCCAGCATAATTGCAACCCATAGAGGACTCGAACCTCATTCAGATACTTACTAATCTTTTGTCTCCGTTCCGGTTTGGAGTGGAACCCTTGCCTGTTGTCAAGTAGGTATTCCCAACAGCTTTCTCCTATCCTTTCGCCAGTAATCGGCAGTAAGATTCTCCGGTAGAATCACTTACCTATATGGGTCTATATTTCTAAAAAAGGTACTCAACATTTCCTATCAGCAGTTTGGTTGCTCGCGACAACAGAGCCAAAGTTTATAGATAGTTCTATATCCTTAGGAAACAGACTCAGACTAGTCTTTATGCTTGTCTGTAGTATTGTTGTACCTATATTTCAATGAACTTTATTGTGGTCCCACCGGGATTCGAACCCGGAGCCGAGGATTAAGAGTCCACTAGTCTGACCATTAGCCTATGGAACCATATTTATTATAATGGAATTTGTAATATCACCGACTTAGTGCCAGCTACGTTATAGTTTTCAAACGTGAATCCTGCAATTCCATTTGTGGGAGCGGTGGGACTCGAACCCACTTACTGCGAAGTCCACTACGACGATTTGTTGACGCAGATTGGTTTTACAGACCAGTGCCGTTACACTCCCATTATATTTCAATGAACTTGATTATTATTATCGAGATTTAATATAGTTTTGAATTTTAAAAATTCAGAATTATTTAACAAAAAATCCGAAAAATTCTTTTCTGAATTCTTCGGATTACCTTTTTTATATTATGTATATCTTTATTCTTTTTTATTCATCTATGTCATATACATATAATCCGAAGATTGACCAATTCTTATCTAATTGTTCATTCTTTCTATTATCATTATATGTATACTGTTTTCTCATAATCAAATTAATCTTTCAATTAAATAATAAAACTATTTTTAAAATTTGGTTAAACTTTTTTATCTATCTAAATATATAATAGTATAATTTTTTGAATATTTCAGAATTTTTTCTAAAAAATTTTGTTTTCTTTATCTTTATCTATAAAATAGATTTTATCATTAAAAGTTTCAAAATCCTTTATTTCAATTCCCCAATCATTTTTTAAAACTTCAAATCCCTTTTTAAAATATGTTGTAAAAAACAAATCATCTAATTTATTAAGAGTTTCTTTATCTTCTGAATAAACATTATTTATTAGTTTAAAAGATTTATTTAAATCTAAATCATTGTTATCTTTTTCTGATAAATATACATTCAATCCTTTAATCTCTTTATGTTTATTAAAGAAGAAATTTAATGTTCTAATAACGCCTTCTATATCTATCTTTTTCTTATATGAATCATTTATAGAATCAAGAAAATCAATTATTTCATCTATAAATTGACTATTTCCTAATTCAGTATCTTTATTTATTCTAAGTTTTTCTATAAGATAAGTATTAAATTCTTTCATATATTAATACCATTCATATTTATCTACTTTATTTCCAAGAGTAGTAACTTGAGCCCTTGTTCTTACACCCATTGGTTTCCAATCTGGTTCTGGAAAATTAGAATACTTTTTAGAATCTGCTTCTGCCTGTTTTCTTCCATCAGCTCCATAAGGATATACTCCAAACCATTTATTATGAAGAATTTTATATTTAGAACCATCACTTTTCTTTTGTGTTTCAATAAAACATAAATAATAATCAACTTCTTTAGGTGCCTTTGGTTCTTTCACTCTTGTATGTCTATCTATGGTTAGTTTTTCAACTATATATTCATTTAAATCTTTCATACTATACATTATATATTATATATAAAAATAAAATTCCAGTTTATTCAACTGGAATTTCAATTATTGTATCTGAATTTAAAGATTTTTTTAAATCAATTATTCTTTGATTAGTACTTCCTTTAAATGGTAAATCAAGTTCCTTAAGTTCTTGCTTAAATGGTCCATCTACAAGTACATCACACCAAAGAAGAATTTCTCTTATAGTATCATTCTTTATAAAATCTTCATAAAGACCTCCTGAATAAACCCATATATTTTTAGAGGGAAATTTTAATTTGAATTGTTTTATAAATATCAATAATTCTTCTAATGATTCTTCATCTTGGTCAAATGGATCTCCACCACTTAGTGTAATACCTTCAATATATTTTTTATCTACATTAGAATATATCTTTTCTAATACTTCATCACTAAGTAACTCTTTACCTTGATTATATGCCCATGTATGAGGATTATGACATCCAGGACATCTTCTATTACATCCACTAAACCAAATCGTTACTCTACATCCAGTCCCATTCTCAATGTCTGGTGTTGTTAATGTAAGAACTCTCATAGGCATTAAAAATCATAAGTTTCTTTATGAATAACTCTATCTCCTACTTCATCTTGTTTACCTTCATTAAATGCAGTTGTATAATTACCAGTCAAATATCCGGTAACTCTTCTTAATCTATCAACTCTTTCAGAAGGAGCACCACACTTAGGACAAGGAGCACCAATAGGAATATAACCTTGATAATGACATTCTTTACATTCATCAGAAGGAACATTAAATGCTTGATAAGGAATATCATGTTCCATTGCATAATCAAGAATTTCTTCAAGTGCATCAATATTATGAATTATATCATGTGATATCTCAATATAAGTAATACAACCAGCGGTTGAATATCCACTTAATTTAGATTCAATATCAATCTTTTCAAATGGAGACATCTTCTTATAAACAGGAACATGAGTAGAATTAGTAAAGTATTCTTTATATTCCTTTTCTCCATTTTCATTAATAAAGTATGTTACATTTTCAATCTCACCATACTTCTTTCTGAATTTCTTCATTGCGGTAAAGCAAAGAGATTCAGCAGGAGTATAATAATTACCAAAATTAAGAGAATATTTAGCTTTATATTCATTACATTTATCAGTATAAAGTTTTTCTATTCTTTGAGCAAGCTTCATACCTTCATCAGTACATTGGTCTTTGCCAATAAGAATATAAAGTGTTTCTGAAATACCAAGCTGACCTATTGTAAGAGTACCATGCTTAAGAGCAGAGATAATTCCTTCTTCTGGATGATAACCTTCCATTGTCCCATTCTCATACATGAATGTTGCACTCTTAGGACTTTGTGAAGCAATCCATCTAAATCTTTCAATAAGACCATCCTTTGTTTCTTCTATTTTCTTTTCAAGAAGTTTAAAGAATTCATTAATAATATCATCAGGTAAAACATAACCATCAGTTGATTTACTTAAAGCAGATTCTTTTGCCATCATTGCAAGAGTAGGAAGAATAATTGTTGCAGGAGCAATATTACCTCTACCATCTTTTTGGGCGGCTGATACAAAAGTAGTATTAATATCATCAAATCTTTCTTCAAGGAATGCTTTAATACTTCTTCTATATTCTTCCATAAAGTTTACATCAAGACCATTAACAGTTCTACAACCCATTGTACTGAATAATTCACAAGGTCTTTCATTATATGTAACTTTAAGATCTGAATCTAAATCAAATACTTCTTGATATTCTGGGTATTCTGATAAAAGTCTTTTTAATGTTTCTCTATCATTATCTGGAAGTGTATCAATATATGCTTGCTTATCAGCTCTATCTTTCTTAAACCAAGCTACTTGATTTGACCAGTCACAGTTTGCATAGTTTGGATAAAGTCTCATCGAAGTAGATTTAAGAGCAAGTCTCTTAAGATCATAGTTAGGAGTACCAGGTTTATCATTAATTCCTTTCTTATATTGGAAAATACCACAAGGGAAAATAGAAGTCTTTCTATGTCTTCCAAGACCTTCAATAGATACTTCAATCAATGCTCTTGTAAACATTCTACCTTCTTCAAGAGTACATGTACCATAATTGATACTTGTAAATGGAAGCTGATTTCCACTTCTTGATTGAAGAGTGTTAAGATTATGGTAAAGTCCTTCTACACCTTGATAAATCTCCTTTCTTGTAGCATAGATAGCTCTTTGATAATAGTATGGATCAAACTTATCTTTATTAGCAAAAGTAAAGTCATCATCACCAAGTGTTGGATTATCAATAAAGAAATTAACTATCTCTTTTTCTACCCATTTATTTAATTCATTATATTCAAGATTAAATAAATCAAGCGAATAGAATTCATCACTTTCTTTTATATATTCTGCTATATAATGTTTCTGGAAACTCTTTCTAATATAAGGAACCATTGTCCAGTCAATATGTGTAGATGATACTCCACCAAATTGTTGAAGTGATTGAAGCTGGAAAATAACTGCAATAAGTTGTGTAGCGGTATTGATAGACTTAGCACCTCTTACATCTGTTTGTCTAGTATTGAAACCATCTCTAAGTTCTTTATCAAAAGGTATTGAATCACAATTGTGCATACCAACAGCATAAGAATCAAGATCATGTACATAAGAAATATTATTTTCATGATTATTTCTTGTAGTCTTAGACATACAATGTTTAAGTGCATAATCTTTAGTAACAACTCTAGCAGCTTCTCCAATTCTACCACCAAATGAAGCTTCATCAAGATTAGCATTTTGATTCTTTACATCTTTACCACTTAATGTTCTTGTAATTTCTTTTGTCATCCAAGACTTTTCTTCTCTTATCTCTTCTCTCTTTTTTCTATAAAGAATAAATGCTTCTGCCGCTTTAACTTTGTTCTTTTTGATTAAAAAATCTCTAAGTATATCTTGAATTTGTTCAATCGGCATTACAAAGTCTTCATCTTTCTTAGCTATTATATTCTCAAAATGTTCCTTAAGTTGTTCAATGAACTTCTCAGGAACATCCTCATTTATAGCCGAGAAAACCTTTGTAACCGCACTTTCAATCTTACTAAAATTATATTGCTGAATAGCACCATCACGTTTCTCAACCTTCATATCTTTTTATATAGTGTTATATTTTTTTCTTTAAAAAATTTATAAGTATGTATATAAATATAGACCTTTTTTGCAAAAATAGAAAATTTATAACTTATTGACTATCAATATGATAAATAATAATATGAATCTAAATTGTTCATTTTCATTAATTTATAAAAAGTAAAAAATTTCAAATTATTTTAATGGTTTTACAGGATATATCTGATTATAGATTAATGCAATTTCATCACAAATATCACTAAAATTATTACTTTCTAATAGATCTATTCCATACTTCTGACAAGTACATTTAACATTATTATATCGGTAAAATTTATTGGTACAACATACCAACATCTTACCGGATGGTCCATAAAGACCAAGTTCAAGCAATGATACTGGAGATTTTGAATCATCAGCTAAAAACATAACTATTAAATCAGCTTTATCAAGATGATCTTCTTCCCAATGAATTTGTTCAATTATTTCTTCATCAGAACTATTTGGATCCCAATTTTCTCTTCTAGGATTAAATATTACTATATCTTCATCATCAGAAGCACCTAATGCATAATCAAATCCAGAATCTTCTTCACTATCAGGACTCCACCAATACCAATCTAAACTATATATTAATTTATCTTGCCAATTCTCAGACTCTCCATCATCAATAGTACCGGCAAGAAATATCTTAATATATTTATCAGAATAAAAATCCTTATCTACATTTTTATAATTTTCAGGAGTAATCTCTCTAATCATAATTTATCTTTAATCATTTTTTCAACGATATCTGCTTTGGATTCTAATTCGCCATACCAAGCAAGGAAATCATCCTCATATCTTGCATCTGGATCTAACCAATCAAAAGGATATAGTTTTTGTAATCTTCCATTTATTTCTTCACTAAATACTCGATTGTATAATATTTTATAAATATCTTCATCTATTTCATCTTTATGATTACGTAAAGTATCATACATTTCTTTTACATATTCATATATACTATACCATTCTTTTAATTCTTCATTAAAACTTATCATAACTTAATATATTCTTTATCTATTAATTCTTGTATTATATTTTCAAATAAAAATGTAAAACTACTAAACCATTCTTCATCTTTTAAAATTAATTTAAGTGATGAAGTTTCATCATCTTTAAGATATACTTTATAGAAATATGCTAATCTATTTATAGTAGAAAATGTATAAACTGGAGATAATTCAATAATTATATTAAACTTATCTTCTAACCAATCAAGTACTTCACAATATAGTGGAGCATAATAATATTTACCATGAATATAATCACCATCTTCAATAAGTTCACCTTCATTGAAAGTTTTAGTTCCAAGATAATTATCCCATGTAACAATTAAGTTATCTTGTGCAGAATATTTATAATCACTTAATTCTGAAAATAAATGATTATCTAATATTTTTGCGAGTTTATATGTAATTACTCTACTATATTGTTCTATCATATTATTCTTCGTCTTCTAATTCCTTTAAACATTCTTTAAAATCACGATTTTTAAAATTATTTATCTCTCTAAGAATATCTCTAAATACATCATCTGAATTATAATCTTCTTTAGAATAGTAAAGGTCTAACCAAAATCTTCTAAATCCGCCATTCTCAAAACCACCACAACCATCTTCCGTATTCATTTCTATATACATATAATTAGAACTAAAATCTTTATCTAATTCGAATCCATCTCTATATAAAGTAACTGTAAATTCATCAAATGGAAGTTCCCATCTACTTACTATTTCTTTATTAATGTTTATATCAATTCTTTCAGAATTTAATCTTTCATTTTCTTTAGAAAGAATTTCTTCTACAAAATCTGCAAATGAAAAAACTTCAAAATCAAGAAGTATATAAAATAAAGATAAATCCTCATAATTTCCGGTAGATTTATCATGTAAAGTTGATATCATTATATCCATATTCTTAATCAGTTATATTTTCTAATATATTTATTTCTTTATTCTTTATAGCTTTCTTATGTAAAGTCATTTTATTATCAAAGAAGCTTGAATTCTTATCACCAACCCAACATTTATAATCTATATGTTTCTTTACTCCATTCTTAGTTATTTCAATTGGTTGAAGATTTCTAAGAGCATTCATTGCATCATTTTCTTCTTTATATATAAGTGGTTGTTTTTCATATGTACAAACATACCAACCATCATGGGTATTCCTTTCACCAATATTTGTTACATCTGCATATATAGTATAAACATTATTAGCCTTTCTTTCTGCTTCTTCCTTTTCTTCTTCTTCCTTTAATTTAGGAAGTTGTTCAGCTTGAAGAGCAATAAGATCATCTCTATCTACAGTACTACTTAAAAATCTTGGTTGGAATCTGAACCTGAAATTCTTATTGCTAGGAGAATTCCAAAAACCCATTACCTTATTTGTTTTTTCAATATCTCCTTTAAAATAATTATATGTCAAAAGACTTTCCCAATAATCATCATTAGAAGTAAAATCGTTTTCATCGGATTTAGGAATATATGCGGTAGCAGATATAGCAAAACCAAAGATAACTAAAGTAATATGAGCAGGAAACTCATATCTAAAATCATCTTCACTCCACTTTGTCTTATATACAATATCTGAATTAAAGAAATAGAAACTTAACCATCTTGGAAGTTCATAAGATGGTCTAACGAGTCTGGAAAGAATTGGATGATTTTTCTTTCCAAGTT
>Ga0310786_10013175_pt1 | contig 10207 bp, 8 predicted proteins | sample AusTroGonzalo_MG_FD_203881 | JGI IMG/M metagenome (GOLD analysis project Ga0310786, IMG submission 203881) | Bovine rumen microbial communities from tropical cattle in Woodstock, Queensland, Australia - Gonzalo_03 (v2) (version 2) | ecosystem: Host-associated > Mammals > Digestive system >... | reverse complement strand
CAACTGACCGCTGAACGTCAGTGCTTTCGCCAGCCCTTGCGACTCCAACTTCTCAAGATTGAGCGTAAACGAAACCGTCTGTCCGGGTACTATGTAGCAGGTGAAACGGCAATTACCCACTGTCACGTGGCAATCCACCATTGTACCCGTAGGCAGATTCAGGCTGAAATGTCCGTCTGCATCCACGGTTGCGCTTTCTCGTCTTAGGGCATCACCCATCCCCGATGTATACTTCAACAGATAGCGTACTCCCACGCTATTTGGTCTCTGCGAGGCATCCCCGATAATTATTCCGTTTAACACGGCAGGTTCCTTTGAATATTGAAACGCTGGGAGATGCTTCTGTGCCCATCCCGTCATTGCGACGAAAGCAAAAAGTGCGGTGATGATGGATTGCTTCATTGATGTCTATTTCTTGATGATGTTTCGTGTGTACATATATATAACGCAGTCGTGCTGCGATTGTTACTCTATCCATTATCATTTAAGGAAGATTAACGCCATCTAATAAGGCGAAGTTTTTTCTTAAATAACCTTAATGCATGGTTAACATTGGAGGCTTTCTACGTTATATAGATGTATGAAAGCAGAAATGTTCACATTCGTTGTTTCACGACTCCGTCCACGGTTGCTGGCTCTCGCGTTGCAGTTCAATGCCGACAGCGATGCCGCCGAGGATGCTGTGCAAGAAGCGTTGATGCGGTTGTGGACGGCGTGGGAAAGACTCGCCAAGGAGGAAGATGCGGAGCGACTGGCAGTACGGCTGACAAAACATGCCTGCATTGATGCCTTTCGACAGAGCCAGCAACAACAGACAGTGGAGCTGAAGGACAATGCTGCTGTGGCCTCAGAAGATGCTATTCATGAAACCGAACTACAGCAAGCCCTGGAACGAGCCGTCGCTGCCCTACCTACATCCGAACGCAGATTGTGGACTTTGTTTGCTGAAGCACAAATGAGCAGCGCCCAAATAGCTGCTGCTACCGGCATTAGGATACGTAGCGTGAGCTCGATACTCAGCACAGCACGCAGACATATTATAGAATCATTAAAGAAAGGAGGAGCGCTATGAATAGTAAAGAATTAAACGTGAAGAGTGAGAACATAAACCTTGAACAATATCTTGCGGGTCAGGCACCCTTGCATGGCGACCACCAGAACTTGCCGTCGGACGAGGAACTGGATGCGGCAGAGGCGGAGTTCGACAGGATGATGGCCGAACGCAAGCAGCCAGCTCGTCGCATTCCCCTGTGGCCGTGGGCAGCGGCAGCTGTGGCGGTAATAGCGGTGCTTTTGTGGCCAGACACACACTCTCTTTCGTCGCCTGAACAACCCGCAGTTGCTTCACAAGCACCCCATGCAACAGAACACAGGCAGGTGGCGCAATCAACAGTTAATGAAAATACCGAAACCACTTCCCAATCACAGGTTGTTGAAGCCCGTCCTACATCATCCTCACGGGAAGAGAGGCAGCAGTCAGACACCTCTCAGCCCTCCCCGACCCTTACCTGTCAGACAGCAGCGCCATCTCAGCCCATCAGCTGCAGCTACGAGACAAGCGAGCTCCCACAAACCGCACAAGCAGACATTATCACAATCTCCGACGAAGTGCCCCCACAAGACACCCTGCCCCCATTGCCACAGGACCGCCAAGCCCTCGCAGACATCTATCTTGCAGAAATTGCCCTGCAGGTTGCCTACAAACAACGAGCCGTTCAGGAAGCCGTGAGCGCATACAAAACGAGCATCATCACAGGTGAAGAACCGGCTCAGCCTATCATCGCATTTTGACACGTTCACACATTAACAGATTAACAATAAACATCCCATAAGATTATGAAGACAATATTGAAAAGCCTATTGACAGCGAGCCTGTTGCTCGCAGCCACTGCCGCCTCGGCACAACGGGTAGTTCAGGACATAGAGGACTGGATGAACTCTAATATCAGCAGAGTCATTGATGCAAAAGTGGAAGTCACCAAGAATCTCGGACAGGAACGCGACATCCAAAAGGAAGGGACGCCGCTGAAATGGCGGTGCGACATCTATCAATTCACGCTCCCTAAGAAGCAACGACCCCTGTTGGATGAAATGATAAGGGCTTTCGAAGCCAACGGTCATGACAATCCTAACTGCTACGGTATCAACAGCATGAGTGAATCATCGAACGGCGACGCCCACAGTGCCCTACGCAATTTGATGATAGGCGATGATGTGAACCGATACGTCACCATCGGCAAGGACTATGAGAACTACATCAACATCAATATCCTCGATGCCGCCGATACTACGAAGAGCCACCGCTATGCCTACGCCTTAGAATGGAGCGAAAAGGGAAAGACCACAGATGTCCGCTATATCGTCACCTACGCCAAGATACCCTCCACCACCACGACCATCACCCAACCCTCGTGGCCAATTATCGACCTCGGCCGTTCGCTTATCCGCAGGAACGGTCCCATCCAGGCAGAGAACAAGGCACGGGCGTACTGGCTTGGAAAAGAATACGACTTTCAGTCGATCGACAGCCTCATTCAGTCAGCAAGGATGAAGGTGCAGGAAGAAAGAAAAGCCTATGAACAAATAAGGCAATATATAGCTGACAACAGAGCCGTCGTCTGGAATGATAGCCTCCGACATGAAACCGACCCCGTGACCGACGTCGTCTCCCGTCTGCACCAAGGCCAACCTATCACGTCCGACGACCTCCTCTGCAACGATAACATTCTCCTCATCTTTTCGCAGCTGAAGCAGCAGTACCTGAGCGGTCAGGACACCGAGTTCAATGCTATCTCCATCTATACGCTCTGCAAACGGGCTCACGAATACGGCTTCTTCACGAGTTCACGTTCAAAAGCTGAACTGGACCAGCTCAAAAATGAGGTCATAACCATATACAACAAGACAGAGGACCAAACCTGTGCCCATTACCTCCAGATGGCATTCAATGAACTGGAAAAGATTGAGCAATCGAACGATGTTCCATAATTCTCGGGGAACCTGAGGATAATAAAATCATGTCACCCACGTTATAAATAAAAGAAGAAAGAGAAAAAGCAATGAAGCAAAGCCCCGTCATGATAATGGCACGCATTAAAACAGTCGTAATGCGCCAGCTACTCCCCGCCCTTACGGGAGGGGTTTGGGGGTGGGTCTTTTTACTCTTTCCCACCACACTTCATGCTGATGTCTTGAAGGGGCGTGTGGTGGATGCAGAGACCAAGGAGCCGCTGCCCGAAGCCACCCTCAAGCTGGTTCAGACAAAGGACTACAATGGGCACATGGCTACTTGGATCATGCAAAGCACTGCCGACACGTTAGGTTGTTTCGCGTTTAACTTGAGCGGACGTGGCACGCTGGAGGCTTCCATGATAGGCTATTATTCCAAGACGAAGGTGGTGCTGGGCTTCTCCGATGACCGCAAGGACACCATTGACGTGGGCGACATAGAACTAAAACCCTCCGAGACGCTGATGAAGATGCTGGAGGTGAAGGGACGTGCCCGCCGCTTCACCGTCCGCGGCGACACCATCGTCTTCAACCCTGAAGCCTTCCACCTGCAGGAAGGAGCACGGCTGGACGAGCTCATCAAGCAGCTGCCGGGTGTGCAGGTGGCCGAAGACGGCAGCATGACGTGGAACGGAAAGCCTATCCGTATCACCATGGACGGCGAGAGCCTCTTCGGCGGCGACGGCCTCGTTAGCCAACTGCCCGCCGAGGCGGTGGAGAGCATCAAGGCGTACAACAAGTCTTCGAAATTCAGCGAACGCACCGGCAAGGACGACGGCGGCGAGGACATGGTGTTGGATCTGACGATCAAGCCCGGCTTCCTCGACCGCTGGTACGGCGATGCCACTGCTGGCTACCAGAGTCCCAATCACTACGAGGCTGACCTCGACATGCATCGCCTTTCCAAGGACAATCCCGCCATCCTCGTCCTCGATGCTAATAATGTCAACAAGCAGAAACATCGCACCATGAACGGAGGCTGGGGCAGTCAGGGAATGGGCTACGGGCAGGGACAGAGTGCGGCAGGTGGCTACCAGCATAACTGGCGCAGACAGGAAGGCACTCAGGAGATGAGCAGCCACTTTAGCGCCAGCGGCGGACTCTCGCACTTCGACCAATGGAGCACCACCCGCAGCGAGACGGAAAACTACCTGGAGGACGCCGACATCAAACGCACCAACACTGAAGACTACCAGCGCAACCATAGCCTCAACCCCTATCTCAATTCGTATTTTGCTTGGGACGTCGACTCGCTGAACACCCTCCTCTTTGAGGTCAATGCGGACTTCACAGACAAACGTTCCAACGGAAACACAGATATGGAGCAGGAAGGACTGCTCCGACAACTGACGAACCGGACCGGCAAAGGACATGAATTCAAATTCAGCACAGAAGGCACATGGTATCATTTCATGAACAACGACGCAGAACTTGGCGCCAGCTATAATATCCAATATTCCGACAGGGAAGACCAACAATGGACAGAAAGGGAAATAAGAAGTCTCTCCCCCGAGAGAGGAGGGGCCGCTGGGGAGGTGGAACTTAGCCAATACTCCCGCACTCCGTCCACCAACTTCTCCGCCAATGCCGAAGGACATTATAAGCAATGGTTACGGAAGCGATGGCTGATGGGCGTCGAGTATTCATTTAACTTCAACCGCTACCATAGTCATCAGGACTTCGAGACCGATGGGGTGGCCGATGCAGCCAACTCGTACCACGACCACAACACCCTCTGGCGCCACAGCTTAAACCTCAGTTCTACCATCGACCTCTCGCCTGTTAAGCTCATGCCCCGCCTTTCTACAAAATGGCAGCGCGAGCATCAGGACTACCAGCGCGGCCTCCTCGACACCACCGCCACACGCCGCCGCCTACTCCTCGAGCCCTCCCTGCGCGTGACATGGAAGATTGCTAAAACCATGGGGATGGAGCTGAACTACAACTACACCACCTCGCAGCCGTCGCTCATCAGCACCCTCGCCTACCGCGATCAGACCGACCCGCTCTTCATCACCGAAGGCAACCCCGACCTGAAAGACACCCACACCAATAATTTCCAACTGAACTTCAACACCGTGCTGGCCAAGCAGCAGCTATCACTCAGCGCCACTATCGACTATAAGTTCAACGACCGCGAGACACGCACGGCCCTCACCTACCAGCCCTCCACAGGTATCTACACCAGCCGCCCAGAGAATGTACACGGCTCGCGTTCATGGAACTTCCGGCTGAACTACGACCAGGGCCTCGGCGACATCTTCCGCCTGCAGAACGACCTGCGACTCACCACAGAGCAGAACTACGCCTTCCTCACACAGCTCATTGTAACTCCCCTCACTAATAATGGAGGAGCCGGGGAAGGGGCTTCCCTCAACCGCCAACACCAGCTCCACACCACCGAACGCCTCACCCTCTCTGCCGACTGGAGCTGGCTGAAGATATCCCTCTTTGGCGAGCTGAGCCCCAACCGTCTACGCTACTCAGAATCACCTGACCAGAACACCACCATCTGGTCCAACAACTTCGGACTGAGGGGCGAACTGACGAAGGGAAATTTCGTCTTTACCACCTCCCTCACCGAACGCATGTACAGCGGCTACACCATAGAAAGCATGAACCGCAACCTCCTCGTCTGGGATGCCTCTGTCACCTGGAAAATCCTCAAGAACAAAGCCCGCCTGAGGCTGGAACTGGACGATATCCTCAATACCGAGGACAACAAATGGATAAGCCAGAGTGCCTCTCAGCAGACCGTCACCCGCTACGACCTTCGCCACCATTACATCGGTCTCAGCTTCACCTATCACCTCGATGCAAAGAAGAAAGACTGATCCTCGTCTGCTCGCCTCCTGACATTATATATATTAGAAGATGTATAGAAAAGCATGATTCAACATTTAACGATTCTTAAAAAGCAGGGATTGTCCATTGCTGTTTGAAAAAAACTTCTTTCCTTTGCACCGTAGAACATTAGAAAATGTTATAAATTCATTGGAATTATGATAAAATTGAGTGCAAAAGAAGAAGAGGTGATGGAGTTCATCTGGCAACTTGGCGAGTGTACTCCCCGCGACGTATTTATGCTCTACGAAGAGCCGCGTCCACTCATCAACGGTATCCAGAATGCCTTTCAGTCATTGGAGCGCAAGGGCTACCTAACACACCGCCAACAGGGACGAGGGTACGTCTATTGGCCCATCGTGGAAAAGCGCGCCTACGGCCGCACCAAACTCGGTTCGTTCATTGACCGCTACTTCGACGGCTCCTGCCTCAGCGTTGTTTCGGAGTTTGTGCATGAAGAACGTCTCACGGAAGCGGAACTCATGCAGTTCCTCGCAGACCTGATGAAAAATGAAAAATGATCGCCATGGCTTTATTCATTATCTATATACTTAAATGGGCCATTGCCCTTACCCTACTCCACTCGCTCTACGGGCTGACGCTACGTCGCGAGACCTTCCACACGCTGAACCGTGTGGTCCTGCTGGGCATCCTCGTCCTCTCTGCCGTGTTGCCGCTCTGCCACTTCAATATTGGGCACGAGACTTGGTTGAGTCAGGGCTTCGAACGACTGGAAGAATCATTGGCTTTTGAGACAGTCACTCCCACAGATGAAGCCAGTCGCTCAACAGAAGCCGTCCTACCTTATTCATCATCCGATGATCAGGGAACAATCATTCCAAGGTCATCGAACAATCATTCCGAGGTCATCGAACAACCAGCAGACGTAAGCGTCTTTTCGTGGGCTACGATGCTCCTGTGGCTGTACCTCTTAGGAACTGTGGCTTGCTGGCTTATGTTTCTGCGTTCGCTCGCTAAGGTCATACGCCTCATCCGCCGTTCGCAGTGCATCGAGGAGAGGGACGGCGTGCGCATCCTCCTCTGTCCAGAACTACGAAACTCCTGCTCGTGGATGCAGTGGGTGATGCTGGCACCGGAGGACAGACCCACCCCCGAAGGGCCCGTCTTCACTCACGAACTCGCCCACGTACGCCTTGGTCATTCATGGGATAAGATTCTTGCGGAGATTACTTGCCGCACGTTGTGGTTTCTACCCTTCGCCTGGATGTTGCGCGAAGACCTCAGCGACGTGCATGAATATGAGGCAGACCGCGCCGTACTTCAAACAGGAATAGACATCCGAGAATATAATCAGCTGCTGATTCTCAAAGCCGTTCGCCCAGGACTGCAGCCCGTGGTGAACGCATTTAACCAAAGTAGAATCAAAAAACGAATCACAATGATGTACAAAAGAAAATCCAACAAGTGGTGTGCAGCCAAGGCGCTGTACCTGCTACCCATGGGAATGCTGAGTCTTGTAGCTTTCGCAAAACCCGTGAATCAAGTCTCCAGCAGATTTGGAGTTCCAACGGAAGAGACGGTGGGGGATGAATCCACCTATCAACTGGACTTCAGCAAACCTGCCGGTCATGCCAAAAAGATGGTGGCCTTAGACGCTGCTGTCCTCATAGATGGGGAACCCGCCACGCCTGTTAATGGCAACTGGCTCGCTGACATTGATCTCAACAATGTCACCATCTCTAAGGACATAGAGGGAAACATCACTCGGGTGAACCTTCGTTCGAAAGCCGATAACGACTCCATCTATGAGGTTGTCGAAGTCCTACCCAAATACCCTGGCGATGAACCTGCCCTCTACCAGTATCTTCATGAAAATATCAAGTATCCCGCTGTGGCTCTTGAGTACGGTGTTCAAGGTCGAGTCATGGTAACATTTGTCGTAGAAAAAGACGGAACCCTCTCCGATGTCAAAGCCATAGCGGCACGGGACCTTAAGACTGGCAAAGAACTCACAGAAGTGGTCATAATGCACAAACGAGGCAATATAACAGAAGAAGATGCACAAGCCGAGTTGCAGAAGCGTCAGGCCGAAGGTGTCAAGGCCATCAATGCAGAGGGCGTGCGCGTCGTCAAGGCTATGCCCAAACGATGGGAGCCCGGCCGACAGGGTGGTAAACCCGTGCGCACCCGTTTCATCCTGCCCCTCGTCTTCCGACTGAAATAGAAATCACTTATGAATCAGTTCATCCAAATGGTGGACAAAGTATGCTGACGTGAAGTGCGGAATGTCCGAGAAGTCGTAGTGACGACGGTCATTAGTAACGATGTAGTCGCATTCCGCAGCCTTGGCACATTGGTATTGTAGCATATCCTCGAAATCGGGTACAGGTTATGCAATGGCATCCATTACCTCCTGTTTCCTCAGAGGAAGGATTTCCACCACATCTGCCATCTGCTTCAGCGCATCATACTTCTCCGCCTGTGTACGCCCCTTGATGATGTATGCCATATTGGCGAAGGTAAGCGATGAAGCATACAAAAGGGCCTCGCCAGAGAAGCCACATGCAAAAATCTGCTCGGCATCATCGGCTCCTGCACGATTGTCAATATAGTCTATCAGGATATTGGTGTCAAGAAAGATCTGTTTCATCGTTGCATGATATGGGCTAAGTGCCTTTGGTTATCTGACTGCAAAAGTACAGGATAATTATGACTTGACAAAGCAAAAAAGGACAGAAAAGTGTTTCGGAGGCAGTCATGAATGTTTTTTTAACATCTTTTTTGAGAAATAAATCAGGGGTTTGTGCGTTATATAAATGTACTTTATCAAAGTTGATTCGACTATGAAAACAAAAATGTTTTGCCGTATCATTTCTGCGGTACTGTTCTTAACTTTTAGCCTGTCGCTTGCTGCGGAGGATATCTGGCTCTGGCCCATCGAGGGACAGAAAGCGGGCGAGGGCGTCCTCTACCGTCCACAGGACAATATCGGGGAGGAGTTCAACTTCGACAACCTCTTCATCGCGGCTCCCGAGGGAACGCGCGTGCTCTGTCCCGCCGATGCCGTAGTGGGATTCTACACCCTCAACTACCATTTCACGCTCACCTCCTCTTCCAGCTTCGGAGCGCCCGACAAGCCTTTCGATGAGGTCGTTGCCGAAAAGAAGGAGGAGTGGCGCGCGAAGGGTATGGAGGTCCGCGCCGTCTCCATCTGCATAGCGCTGAACATCGGCAACAAGACACTATGGATTACTGGCCTGCACCGCGACGGCACGCTCCCCACCGGCACCCGCCTGAAGCGGGGCGACGTGCTTGGAACCGTGGGCTACAGCTATCGCGTCATCTACGAGCCACATATCTGCCTGAGCGTTTCGAGCTATTCGAAAGCCGATGACCCTATGACGCCCTTCGGCCTTCGTTCCACCTTCCGCAAGCCCGAACCGGTACCGACCAAGTTCCACCTGACGCGCGAGGAGGCGGTGGCAGACTATCAGCAACTTGCCAGCAGTGTGAAGGAAATCTACCCCTCCTTAGATGACCTGATGACCGAGGCAGAGTACGACGCCTTCGTCCAGGAACAGTTGGCCCGCATCCCCGCCAACGGAATCGCGTTGAAAGACTTCGCCAAGCTCATCAAGGAGTACAACGCCGTCATCCACGACTCGCACCTCAGCATCAACTGTCAGGTGCCCACGAATCCGCAGGAGAAGACCCAAGGCATGGGCTATTTCTACCCTCCCCTGTTCTTCGGACAGGTGGCTGTCAGCGACTCCTTGACTGATCACGCCTGCGTGGTGCTGATAGCAGACACGGCCTACGCCGCCTACATAGGGCGACGCATCGCCCGTATTGACGGGAAGTCCGCCCCAGACCTGATATCCATCACGCGCCGCAACTCCACCATCTACGACGCCGGTGTCACCTCCGTCGGCGATTACAACTCTTGCTACTGGAATTCCATCGACTACGGTCTCGAGCTTGGCCCGCAACCCAAGGGCAGGACCATCGTCTATGAGTTCGAGGGCGGCGAGCGGCTGGAGCTGCCCATGGTCGCCGGATTCATGGGAAACAGCAAGGACCGCGACAAATGGTGGAATGCCAGAAAGACCAATCGGTATAAAAACAGTTCGTTCGGCATCCGTCAGCTCAACGACAGCGTCCGCTATATCGGCATCAGCACCTTCGGCCTCAACGAGGTGGACTGCGACAGCGTGGTCAATGCCATCCATGCTGCCGAGCGCGACAGCATTCCCTACCTCATCTTCGACGTCCGCAACAACTACGGCGGCGCTCCCGAAGTGCAAGACCGCCTGACACGCGCCCTGCTGGGTCGCATCCCCGACCGTCCGCACACCAGCTACCTGAAGGTCAACGCCCCGCTCTTCAAGAGCCC